>AACY020559782.1_pt1 | contig 100316 bp, 88 predicted proteins | sample 267378 | NCBI WGS metagenome assembly AACY02 (sample SAMN02954345, study PRJNA13694) | marine metagenome | biome: aquatic; feature: ocean; material: water; isolation source: isolated as part of a large dataset composed predominantly from surface... | reverse complement strand
TACGGGGGAAGGAGGGGACCTTCGGGCCTTCCGCGATTGGATGAACCTAGGTGGGATTAGCTAGTTGGTGAGGTAATGGCTCACCAAGGCGACGATCCCTAGCTGTTCTGAGAGGATGATCAGCCACACTGGGACTGAGACACGGCCCAGACTCCTACGGGAGGCAGCAGTGGGGAATATTGCACAATGGGGGAAACCCTGATGCAGCCATGCCGCGTGTGTGAAGAAGGCCTTCGGGTTGTAAAGCACTTTCAGTAGGGAGGAAAGGTTGTAAGTTAATACCTTGCAGCTGTGACGTTACCTACAGAAGAAGGACCGGCTAACTCCGTGCCAGCAGCCGCGGTAATACGGAGGGTCCAAGCGTTAATCGGAATTACTGGGCGTAAAGCGTGCGCAGGCGGTTTGTTAAGCGAGATGTGAAAGCCCCGGGCTCAACCTGGGAATTGCATTTCGAACTGGCAAACTAGAGTCTTGTAGAGGGGGGTAGAATTCCAGGTGTAGCGGTGAAATGCGTAGAGATCTGGAGGAATACCGGTGGCGAAGGCGGCCCCCTGGACAAAGACTGACGCTCAGGCACGAAAGCGTGGGGAGCAAACAGGATTAGATACCCTGGTAGTCCACGCCGTAAACGATGTCTACTCGGAGTTTGGTGTCTTGAACACTGGGCTCTCAAGCTAACGCATTAAGTAGACCGCCTGGGGAGTACGGCCGCAAGGTTAAAACTCAAATGAATTGACGGGGGCCCGCACAAGCGGTGGAGCATGTGGTTTAATTCGATGCAACGCGAAGAACCTTACCTACTCTTGACATCCAGAGAATTCGCTAGAGATAGCTTAGTGCCTTCGGGAACTCTGAGACAGGTGCTGCATGGCTGTCGTCAGCTCGTGTTGTGAAATGTTGGGTTAAGTCCCGCAACGAGCGCAACCCCTATCCTTATTTGCCAGCACGTAATGGTGGGAACTCTAGGGAGACTGCCGGTGATAAACCGGAGGAAGGTGGGGACGACGTCAAGTCATCATGGCCCTTACGAGTAGGGCTACACACGTGCTACAATGGCGAGTACAGAGGGTTGCAAAGCCGCGAGGTGGAGCTAATCTCACAAAGCTCGTCGTAGTCCGGATTGGAGTCTGCAACTCGACTCCATGAAGTCGGAATCGCTAGTAATCGTGGATCAGAATGCCACGGTGAATACGTTCCCGGGCCTTGTACACACCGCCCGTCACACCATGGGAGTGGGCTGCAAAAGAAGTGGGTAGCTTAACCTTCGGGAGGGCGCTCACCACTTTGTGGTTCATGACTGGGGTGAAGTCGTAACAAGGTAGCCCTAGGGGAACCTGGGGCTGGATCACCTCCTTACCTATACGACTAACTCGATGTTTGTTGAGTGTTCACACAGATGGCTTGTTGAACTTCTCGAAAGAGGAGGGAGAGCGAAATGCACCGTTTGCCGGTAAGCATTGTTCTTTAACAATTTGGAAAGCTGATAGTAATTAATACAATGATGTCTGTCGTTGTGTTAATACGAAAAAAATTGAGTTCTTAAAACACTTTTTAAGTGTCTTGAATATTCAAGTCTAAGGCGAGTCCATCTTCTTGGTCGAAGATGAGACAAGTAAAACCAGCTGGTCGCAACGACTCAAGTGAAACTCATTTGGGTTGTATGGTTAAGCGACTAAGCGTATACGGTGGATGCCTTGGCAGTCAGAGGCGATGAAGGACGTAGTAACTTGCGAAAAGCGTTGGCGAGCTAGTAACAAGCATTTGAGCTAACGATGTCCGAATGGGGGAACCCAGCAGCATAAGCTGTTATCACTGCATGAATACATAGTGTAGTGAGGCAAACGAGGGGAACTGAAACATCTAAGTACCCTTAGGAAAAGAAATCAACCGAGATTCCCCTAGTAGCGGCGAGCGAACGGGGATTAGCCCTTAAGTCAGAGGGGTGTTAGTGGAATGGTCTGGAAAGTCCAGCGGCACAGGGTGATAGCCCCGTACACGAAAACTAACCTTTGATGAAAACGAGTAAGGCGGGACACGTGATATCCTGTTTGAATATGGGGGGACCATCCTCCAAGGCTAAATACTCCTGACTGACCGATAGTGAACCAGTACCGTGAGGGAAAGGCGAAAAGAACCCCTGTGAGGGGAGTGAAATAGAACCTGAAACCGTATACGTACAAGCAGTGGGAGCGGTTCTTGAGACCGTGACTGCGTACCTTTTGTATAATGGGTCAGCGACTTACGTTTTGTAGCGAGGTTAAGCGAATAGCGGAGCCGTAGGGAAACCGAGTGTTAACTGCGCGTTTAGTTGCAAGGCGTAGACCCGAAACCCGGTGATCTAGCCATGGGCAGGTTGAAGGTTGAGTAACATCAACTGGAGGACCGAACCGACTAATGTTGAAAAATTAGCGGATGACTTGTGGCTGGGGGTGAAAGGCCAATCAAACCGGGAGATATCTGGTTCTCCTCGAAAGCTATTTAGGTAGCGCCTCGGACGAACACCTTTGGGGGTAGAGCACTGTTAAGGCTAGGGGGTCATCCCGACTTACCAACCCTTTGCAAACTCCGAATACCAAAGAGTGCTATCCGGGAGACAGACGGCGGGTGCTAACGTCCGTCGTCAAAAGGGAAACAACCCAGACCGTCAGCTAAGGTCCCAAAGTGTATGTTAAGTGGGAAACGATGTGGGAAGGCTTAGACAGCTAGGATGTTGGCTTAGAAGCAGCCATCATTTAAAGAAAGCGTAATAGCTCACTAGTCGAGTCGGCCTGCGCGGAAGATGTAACGGGGCTAAACATACCACCGAAGCTACGGGTGCAATCCATTAGGGTTGCGCGGTAGAGGAGCGTTCTGTAAGCCGTTGAAGGTGAAGGGGTAACCCACACTGGAGGTATCAGAAGTGCGAATGCTGACATGAGTAACGATAAAGGGGGTGAAAAACCCCCTCGCCGAAAGACCAAGGGTTCCTGTCCAACGTTAATCGGGGCAGGGTGAGTCGACCCCTAAGGCGAGGCCGAAAGGCGTAGTCGATGGGAAACAGATTAATATTTCTGTACTTCCGCTAACTGCGATGGAGAGACGGAGAAGGCTAGGCTAGCGCGGCGTTGGTAGTCCGCGTTTAAGGTGGTAGGTGGGTGACTTAGGCAAATCCGGGTCACCATACACTGAGAGCTGATGACGAGTCCCCAAGGGGATGAAGTAGTTGATGCCATGCTTCCAGGAAAATCTTCTAAGCTTCAGGTTAGCGGGAATCGTACCCCAAACCGACACAGGTGGTCGGGTAGAGAATACCAAGGCGCTTGAGAGAACTCGGCTGAAGGAACTAGGCAAAATGGTACCGTAACTTCGGGAGAAGGTACGCTGCTGTTGGTGATGGGACTTGCTCCCTAAGCTGACGGCAGTCGCAGATACCAGGTGGCTGCAACTGTTTATCAAAAACACAGCACTGTGCAAAATCGCAAGATGACGTATACGGTGTGACGCCTGCCCGGTGCCGGAAGGTTAATTGATTGGGTTATCGCAAGAGAAGCTCATGATCGAAGCCCCGGTAAACGGCGGCCGTAACTATAACGGTCCTAAGGTAGCGAAATTCCTTGTCGGGTAAGTTCCGACCTGCACGAATGGCGTAATGATGGCCACGCTGTCTCCAGCCGAGACTCAGTGAAGTTGAAATTGCGGTGAAGATGCCGTATACCCGCGGCTAGACGGAAAGACCCCGTGAACCTTTACTATAGCTTGGCACTGAACATTGACCCTACATGTGTAGGATAGGTGGGAGACTTTGAAGCGGGAACGCTAGTTCTCGTGGAGTCGTCCTTGAAATACCACCCTTGTAGTGTTGATGTTCTAACTTGGGCCCCTAATCGGGGTTAAGGACAGTGCCTGGTGGGTAGTTTGACTGGGGCGGTCTCCTCCCAAAGAGTAACGGAGGAGCACGAAGGTTGGCTAAGTACGGTCGGACATCGTACGGTTAGTGCAATGGCATAAGCCAGCTTAACTGCGAGACAGACACGTCGAGCAGGTACGAAAGTAGGTCATAGTGATCCGGTGGTTCTGAATGGAAGGGCCATCGCTCAACGGATAAAAGGTACTCCGGGGATAACAGGCTGATACCGCCCAAGAGTTCATATCGACGGCGGTGTTTGGCACCTCGATGTCGGCTCATCACATCCTGGGGCTGAAGTCGGTCCCAAGGGTATGGCTGTTCGCCATTTAAAGTGGTACGCGAGCTGGGTTCAGAACGTCGTGAGACAGTTCGGTCCCTATCTGCCGTGGGCGTTGGATGATTGAGGGGAGTTGCTCCTAGTACGAGAGGACCGGAGTGAACGAACCGCTGGTGTTCGGGTTGTCATGCCAATGGCATTGCCCGGTAGCTATGTTCGGAATCGATAACCGCTGAAAGCATCTAAGCGGGAAGCGAGCCCCAAGATGAGTCATCCCTTGGACTTTAAGTCCACTAAAGAGCCGTTCGAGACTAGGACGTTGATAGGTCAGGTGTGTAAGCGTTGTGAGGCGTTGAGCTAACTGATACTAATGACTCGAGAGGCTTAACCATACAACCCAGATGGGTTTTACTAAGTAGTACTTAGACGAATACAAACACTTAAGAAGTGCAACTCAATACAGCTTTCCGAATTCATTTACTGCCTGCGTAACAATAAGACGGGTAGTGAATAACAAATTTGCTTGGTGACAATAGCATTGTGGTCCCACCTGATCCCATCCCGAACTCAGAAGTGAAACGCAATCGCGCCGATGGTAGTGTGGGGTCTCCCCATGTGAGAGTAGGTCATCGCCAAGCGCTCAAATAAACAATGAAGCCAGCTGAATAAGCTGGCTTTTTTGTTTTTTTTAACATTCTATTTCTTCCTTTTATTTGTCTCTGTGAAGACCACATTGATTGCCTGCTTATCGATTTGAACGATAAAGCAGTAGTTCCAAGAGCTTGGTTCGAGCCAATAAAAAGGGCAGCGTATGGCTGCCCTTTATGCTTAGAATTGGTTTCTAAAGCCGATTATTTAGCTTCTTTTAGCCACTGTGCTGCACGTTTGGCAAAGTAGGTAAGGATACCATCTGCGCCAGCGCGTTTGAAGCATAGCAGCGATTCCATGACGATGGCCTTTTCCGCTAACCAACCATTTTGAATGGCTGCCATATGCATGGCATATTCGCCACTCACTTGGTAAGCGAAGGTAGGCACAGCTAATTCGGTTTTTACGCGGTGAACGATATCTAGGTAAGGCATACCAGGCTTCACCATCACCATGTCTGCGCCTTCTTGGATGTCTAGCGCAACTTCATGCAGCGCTTCATCGCTGTTGGCCGGATCCATTTGATAGCTATGTTTATTGCCACCTTTTAGGTTGCCTGCTGAGCCGACGGCATCACGGAAGGGGCCATAGTAGCTTGAGGAGTATTTGGCTGAATAGGCCATGATTTGGGTGTTTACATGGCCTGCGGCTTCGAGTGCTTGGCGAATCGCACCTATGCGACCATCCATCATGTCCGATGGGGCAACAATATCTGCGCCCGCTTCGGCGTGGGACAGGGCTTGTTTCACTAAGATCTCCGTGGTGATGTCATTCAGGATGTAGCCTGTTTCATCGATAATGCCGTCTTGACCATGGGTGGTGAAAGGATCTAATGCCACGTCAGTCATGATACCCAGCTGTGGGAAGGCCTTTTTCAGTTCACGTACGGCACGTTGCACTAAAGCGTCGGCATTGTAGGCTTCTTCTGCCATCAGCGATTTCTTCTCTGCTGGCGTAACAGGGAACAGGGCAATTAACGGAATACCGAGTTCGACTAGCTCTTCGGCTTCTTTTAACAGTAAGTCGATAGAGTAGCGCTCAACCCCTGGCATAGAGGCGACTTTTTCACTGCGATTAGTGCCTTCGAGCACAAACATGGGATAGATCAAGTCATTGACTGTTAGATGGTTTTCAGCCATCAGGCGACGGCTAAAGTCATGTTTACGCATGCGGCGCATTCTGCGCTGAGGGAAGGCACTGGTAATGATGTTCACATTAGACTCCTAAGTAGGTTCTGTTTGTGCTGGCGCATACAATTTGACTTGATTGCGTCCGCTATTTTTTGCCTGATAGAGCGCCTTGTCGGCTTGCTCTAATAATTCGGTACTGTGTTGGTCGTTACTGATCACGTCGGCACTGACACCGATACTCACGGTCAAGGGAATGGGCTTTCCTTCCCATGCTAGGCCGATGCTAGTCACTGCATCTCTGATGCTTTCAGCGACTTGAATGGCACCGTCCGCAGTCGTATTGGGGAGAATAATAGCAAACTCTTCACCACCAAAACGTGATACTAGATCGGTTGGTCGTTTTAAATGTTGCTGCAAGGTTGTTGCAATCACTTTTAAGGCCTGATCTCCGGCTAGGTGGCCGAATTGATCGTTAATCGATTTAAAGCGGTCGATATCCAGCATCAGTAAGGCGATGGAGGTTTCTTGGCGACGGCTGATCCGGCTCTCGGCGAGTAGTCGTTTATCGAAGGCGCTGCGGTTTTTCACGCCGGTTAAGCTATCGATAGTGCTCTGTTCGGTAAGTTTTTGATTAACTTCATGCAATTCGCGCAGAGTGATCTCAAGCTCTAATGTGCGCTCCTGCACCATCTGTTCGAGTCTTTCATTGGTTTCCGCTTCCACTTTTAAGGCTTCTTCGCGCGCACTACGGATCTTTTGCGCTTGCTTGAGGGCCTCTTGTTGAATGCGGAGCTTAGATTTACGCTCATCGTTATAGCGGATGGCGAGTACCAGCGACATAAAAATGATTTCGAAGGTGAGCCCAAGCATCACCGGCGTTTGCGGCTTGATATTGAACTCGATAACACTCAAATAAAGTAGGCTGCTGATGCATGCGCCAGTAAGCATACTCACCCAGCCTATGGTATAGAGCTTTGCCAGCTTTTGACCGTTAATGGCTTGTATGATGGCAAGTATCATCATGATGATGCTGAGAATCGCGACCGAGATTATCTCGATATACAGCACGGTTCCGTAGCGCAAAAAGGGGACTAAAAGCCCAACAAGAATAATGTAGACCGCGCTGTAGCGGCACATTAATAACATCCGGCGGTTATAGTATTTCAGTTGCAGGATTTTCTCGGTGAACATTAAGGCAAAGGCCATCACCAGAGGTAATAGTACGGGGACCATCAGTTGCTGTAACGCTGGCCAATTGGGCCAGAGAAAACGGAATGCATAACCATTGATAGTGGCCACTAATAGCGTCATGCACAGGACATAACCTGAGTAATAGCTATAGCTGAATGAACCAGAGGCCAAGGCGATAAACAGACTGAAAATCCCTATCGCGGCGAGCACGCCGAGCTGAAAGCCATGCTCAACGGCAGTCGATTCGGCAATTTGAGCTAAATCATTGGCTGACCAAAGGCTGAGAGGTACTGCCGCACTGCCTTCGGTAACGATATGCAGATAGAAGGTGTGTTGCTCATTGCTGCTTAGTTTAAAAGGATACAGAAAGATATTGCTCGGCAGTGGGCGGTTTTTATAGAGCAGTGTATCCCCCATCTCAGTTGTGTTGATGAGTTGGTTATTCACCAAATGGAAGATGGTCACTCTATCCAATAACGGATTATCGAGGGCGAGAATGCGTGCAAGACTCTCATCACCACTCGTAAGGTTTACGCGAAGCCAAAAATCATGTTGGCTAAGGCGTTGAACATCATCACTGGTAAACTTGTGCCATTGAGACTTGGGCAACGCCTGAATATCGTCTAGCTGAGGGTTAGCATTGGAGTGCGTCACCATCAACCACGGAGTTAGGTTTAGTGGTGTAGACGTGTGCTCATTTATGCTCATCGTATTGGCAAAGCCGCCAAATGATATGAGCATACCGAGTAACAAAACCAATAAGCTGCCGAACTTAGCCATTCGCTTGACTCAAATTAAAAAAGGCTAGGCTATTTTGATAGCACTGTTTGGCAAATTCAGCCGCATTTTCACCCCGCAGATTGGCAATATATTGCGCGATGTAGGGTAAGTACTCGGGTTTATTTTTACTGGACTTAGGCTTGGGCCGCATACTGCGTGGCAGCAGGTAAGGGCTGTCTGTTTCAATCAATAAACGCTCTTTCGGAATAAACGGGACGAGCTCGGCAAGTTTCTGGCCGCGCCTCTCATCACATACCCATCCTGTAATGCCTAGATGTAGATCGAGCTCAATATAGGCTTCCATCTGGGCATGTGTGCCAGTAAAGCAGTGCAGTAATGCTCCGCTGAGATGGGTGCGGTATTCTTTAACAATACTCAAAAAATCATCGTGGGCATCTCGTTCATGCATGAGTACCGGCTTTTTGAGTTCAACCGCGAGTGCGAGCTGGTCGATAAACGCTTGGCGCTGGACCGGGCGAGGGGAGAAGTCCCGGTTGTAGTCTAGTCCGCATTCGCCGACAGCAACGACTTGTGGCGCTTGGCAAAGCTGGGTTTGTAACTGTTTGGAGTCTGCTTGCCATTCGCTAGCATGGTGGGGATGTACGCCTGCGGTGCAGTAAAGCTGTTTGGGGTACTGTTGGCATAATTGAATGGCGGCGGCGCTTTCAGTTAAATCGCTGCCAATAACAATTAACGGCGAAACCCCTTGGTCCGCCGCTGCTTGTACGATTTGCGCTATGTCTGGTTCGAGTGCGCTGCCAAGCAAGTTGACAGCGATATCTATATAAGATGGCATTATTTTAGGCGCTTTACCCTCACCTTAGCATTACGACTTTCAGTGCCCATTAAGAAAGAGCCAAGCGCGGCTTTTTCGATATATACCTTGTCACCGACTTTTAAGCTGAATTTACGGCTTTCGGTTTGTTTCCAAACTTGGCCATTGGTAAAGGTAATCTTTAAAGCGCCGTAGGGATCTTCTGCAATTGACTCCACGTCGAGATAAATTTTGTCAACAACATCTTCTTGCACAGGTTTCGGTGCAATTCCAAAATCATTTTCGACTTTAGCCGTTGAGGCTACTGTGGTGGATACTGCAGCAGCAGTTGGGACTGCGACAGCCACTGGTGCTATTGCTTTAACTGATGTCTCAGCATTGGCTCCTTGAATGCTGGCTGCTAAATTATCGTAACAGATCAAGCGGTCTAATTTATCAGGTATCGCTGAACACTCGGCTAATTGTTGTTCAGTACTCGCATAGGTTTGTGCCGATACCAGTATCAGGGTCATAGCTAGAAAACTTAAACGCATACACTTGTCCTTCCCTTATTTATTATTATTTTCCTCTAATGCCGATTAAGGCATTAGTCGTTCGTTGATTCTTCTTCGTCGGACTCGTCATCAGCTTTACTGTAAAAACGAGCCGCAAATAATCCGCCTTCGAACAATAACAGCATTGGTACGGCAAGCATAGTCTGGGAGATAACATCCGGTGGTGTTAGCAGCATGCCCACCACGAATGCGCCGACAATGATATAAGGGCGTTTTTGTTTGAGATCTTCAGGCGTGGTGACGCCCGCCCAGCAAAGCAGGACTACGGCAACCGGGATTTCAAAGGATAGGCCAAATGCAAAAAACAATTTCAGCACAAAGTCGAGATAGCTGCTGATGTCGGTTGCCACTTGCACTCCCTCGGGGGCCGTGTTGGCGAAGAAGCCAAATACCACAGGGAATACTACGAAATACGCAAAGGCGATCCCTAAGTAAAACAGTACTGTGCTACTGAAGAGTAGCGGCATGACTAAGCGTTTTTCATGCTTATACAAACCTGGCGCCACGAAGGACCAAATTTGATAGAGCACGTAGGGTACTGCCACAAAAAAAGACAGGACTAACGTCAGTTTGAAAGGGGCGAAGAAAGGTGCGGCGACATCGGTCGCAATCATGCTGCCACCTAAGGGCAAAGACTGCATTAAAGGGATTGCCATGTAGTGGTAAATATCATTTGCCCAATACACGCTACAAATGAACACGATTAACACACTGGCAATGGATTTAAGCAGCTTGGACCTGAGTTCAAGCAAATGGCTGATAAGTGGCTGCTGTTGCGACATGAATTATCCGTTAGCTTTCGGGTTGGAACGGGTATCCTCGCCCTGATTGGACTCGCTAGTGGGGGCGGAGGAAGCCGAAGGACTCGCCTCTGTTGAAACACTCTGGCTCGCAGGGTTGTGGATCTGGTTTTCCGGTGCGGGAACATCTTGCACTTGGTAAGGGCGATTCACTGACTGTGCTGCTTGCTTTAACTGGTCGATCGACTCTTGCAGTTCGGGTGAGAGGTTAGATAGACCTTTACTCTCTGCTTTTTTGAGGTCGGCGTGCAACTGCTCGATCTTTAGCTCTTGCTCAAGTTCTTCTTTGACTGAGTTGGCCATGCGTTTCATCGCGCGGATCCAACCTGTTACTGAACGTACTGCAACCGGTAGACGTTCGGGGCCAAGTACCACAAGCCCCAGAACACCGATCAGCAGCAGCTCCATAAAGCCGATACCGTCAAACATAAAGAGTTACGCCTGTTCTTTGTTAGACTCAGGTTTCTTTTCAGTCGCCTGTTGGGTTGGTTGTGCAGTTTGTGCTGTTTGCACTGATTTTGCTGCTTCAGCATCTTCTAACGCTTTTTTATCTTCGTCTGAAGACATAGCGTTTTTAAAGCCCTTAACAGCACCACCTAAATCACCACCCAAAGAGCGTAATTTCTTTGTTCCAAACAATAAGACAACGATTAACGCGATGATAAGAAGTTGCCAAATACTAATGCCACCCATGAAGGTATCCTCTTAATTGATATCGGTTCTATTATGAACCTCTGATTAATTAGTGCTAGCTAAAATTTACGATTCTTTGGCCTAGATCGCCATCCGATAATCCACAACACCGCGCCTGAAATCAGACACACGTAAGGGCTCCACAGTGTAGCGTCTTGGTTGAACAATAACGTGCCGCAGATCAATAAAATTGCAGAAGTGATGAGCAAGTAATTACTCTTGTGTGCTTGCTGCTGATATTTCAGATACTTATCTAGCATTTGTTGCTGAGAACTCAGCAATTTCCTGCCTAATTTAAGGTTATCGTAAATTAGCTCAGGGAATTCCGGGAGCTTATCAGACCAATATGGCAGTTTTGTGGATACCTTTTTAAACATTGCCTTAGGGCCCACTTGCTCGGCCATCCACTGTTCTAAAAAGGGCTTCGCCGTTTGCCAGAGATCCAGCTGCGGGTAGAGCTGACGTCCTAAGCCTTCGATGTAGAGTAAGGTCTTCTCCAGCAGCACGAGCTGAGGCTGTACGACGATATCGAAGTGGCGTGCGGTGCGGAACAGTTCTAATAACACATGGCCGAAGGAGATTTCATCTAAGGGCTTGTTAAACATGGGTTCACAAACCACCTTGATGGCTTGCTCGAAGGCCTGTAGATCGGTTTTTTCCGATACCCAACCCGACTCGATATACAGCTGCGCGATACGGTGGTAATCACGGTTGAAAAACGCGAGGAAGTTTTCCGCTAAATAGCGCTTATCGACTTCGCTGAGAGTGCCCATAATGCCGCAATCTAGGCCGATATAATAAGGATTCTCGGGATGCTCGCGGGAGATAAAAATATTCCCAGGATGCATATCGGCATGGAAAAAGTTATCGCGGAACACTTGGGTGAAAAACAACTCTACGCCACGCTCGGCCAAGAGTTTAAAGTTAGTGCCCTGTGCCTTCAGCGCGGCGATATCCGACACCGGAATACCGTAAATGCGCTCCATCACCATTAAACGTGGATAGCAAAATTCTTCATAGACATACGGAATATAGAGCGCGTCTGAGTCGAGGAAGTTATTGCGCAGCTTAATGGCATTGAGTGCCTCAAGCTTAAGATTGAGCTCACCTAAAATAGTCACGCGGTAATCTTCAATCACCTCAGAGGGGCGCAGACGATTCCCTTCACCGAGGAGATAATCGATGACCTTAGCCGTTTGCGACATCAATAACAGATCGGCTTGGATTTTAGTTTCTACATTCGGGCGCAGCACTTTTAAGACCACGGCCTTGCCGTTAGATTTGAGCGTGGCGGTATGCACTTGGGAAATCGAGGCTGAGGCTAAGGGGGTTTCGTCAAAGTCGTCGAAGTAGCTCTCGATCGGGGCTTTAAGTTCGGCTTCAATCGCTTGACGCGCCAAGGCGCCATCGAAGGGCGGAACTTTATCCTGCAACATGGCAAGTTCATTGGCCCACTCATCGCTGAGTAAGTCACGGCGGGTTGACAGCATTTGCCCGAGCTTAATATACACGGGGCCAAGCTCTTGCATCGCCAGCTTTAAACGCTCGCCACCAGATTTGCCTTTGTGCTTATTGCGGATCCAAAACAGGCTGTTGCGGGCGAGTTTAAAGTACCAAGGGGTCATCTTTGGCGGTAATACGTCATCTAACCCATATTGCAGTAGGGTTTTAATGACATGATAACCGCGGCGGATACTGGCAAGGGTCATGGCTTAATTTGGTCTCTTAATTTGGCAATCCGTTGTTCGAGCGCACGAGTATCGTCAACTAAGTCATCCATTTGATCGCGAAAATGAATGAGTTCAATCCGGTGTGGCGCAAGGCGATATTCTTCGATAGCGAGTTGCCCCAAATGCGAGCGGGTCTTACGCAGCACTTCAAGTGCTAAGGTTTTAGCCTGTAGTCCTGTGCTCAGCAGTTTATGGGTCGGCCCATCGCCTAAATAGCGCGACAGTGGCTCGGCAAAATCAAACTCTATGCTACGCAGATAATGACTGAAGCTTTGTAACAGATTGAGGTCACCTTCGAGGCTGAGCTTATCCTGTTTGATGAGTTCGGTGAGGTTAGCACCTTCTGTTACGCGATAGAGCGTCGTGGCATCGGCATGCAGACTGACATCCACATCGCCTTCATAGCGACTCAGTACTTGGATTTCTTTGGCGAAGACCAAGTAAATTGGCCAACTGAGTTGTGATAATTGAATGCGAAAGACTTTGCCATGTAACTGACGCTGGCGAGCATAGGCGTCGCCAGCTTGGGTCTGAAGTTGCTTCAAACCCGTCTCAATGGCGGCGCAGGCAAGTAACACCACTTCTTGCGGCATCATTAGAATTTATAACCGCGGTGCAGGGCAACAATGCCGTCGGTCATGTTGGTGTAATCGACCTGTTCAAAGCCCGCATCGACCATCATTTGCTTGAGGGTCTCTTGGTCTGGGTGCATGCGAATCGACTCGGCTAAATACTCATAGCTGTCCGCGTCTTTCGTAATGATTTCACCCATTTTCGGCAGCACTTTAAAGCTGTATAAGTCATAGACTTTACGCATCAGTTCGTGTTGCGGCTTAGAAAACTCTAACACTAACAACTTACCGCCTGGCTTAAGCACGCGGTTCATTGAACGCAGCGCTGCATCTTTATCGGTCACGTTACGCAGACCAAAGGCGATAGTGATGATATCGAAATGGTTATCGGGGAAGGGCAGCGCTTCGGCGTTGGCTTGCACATAGCTCACATTACCAACGATGCCGCGGTCACGCAGTTTAGTGCGGCCCACTTTCAGCATAGAATCGTTGATATCCGCTAATACCACTTCACCTTTTTCGCCCACTAAATGGGAGAATTTAGCGGTTAAATCGCCAGTACCACCTGCAAGGTCGAGTACTTTCATGCCAGGGCGCGCACCAGAAACTTCGATGGTGTAACGCTTCCAAAAACGGTGAATACCGAAGGACATAACGTCATTCATGATATCGTACTTGGCGGCAACCGAATGAAACACGCCGGCAACGAGATCGGCCTTTTTGTCCGCCTCTACGGTTTTATAACCAAAGTGGGTATTTTTAGATTCGCCCTCAGACATCAATGTATTCCTATTGTTTTGCAAAGTATTAGTGGCGAGTGTAAGCCATCGCCTGCATTTGCTGAATCTTTGATCTATCACTCTGTGATCGAGTTAGTAAACTCTCCTCAAGGCGTTGGCTTGAGGCGTTTGGCATTGGCCAATGTTGAGTGCGCCGACCCGATAAAATGGATTGGCATTAGACCACAATATCAGGATTTGGTGAATAGCTTAGCGCCCACAAGGGCGCAAGCTTAACATGCTATTGGGCTAAAAAATGACGCCTTGCCTGCACATAGGCATAGATTAACTCGCTGATACTCTGGCCGACATCCCTAAATCCGGCTTCAATTCCCGCCTCATGGCAGCTCGGCGCGGCTTCGGCTAAGTGCAAATAAGCACAGGGACAATGGCTGGCGATGTAACTGATATAGTGCGCGGCATCGAGCAGCGGAATGCCCGCCGCCGTTGAGGCGCTGCTGGGCATTTTTGCTATGGCATCGACATCGAGCTCTAATCCAACGGGCAGGGCGGTGTGATTGAGTTTGCTGGCTATCTCCTGTAGCGCCTCAGCGAGGCTCACTTCGCGACGAATCCAAATCTGTTGCAGGCTATGCCAAGTGCCACCAAAGTCAGACAGTTGCTGTAAATTTGCCTCGCTGTTTTTGAGCTCGTGTAAACCGAGCACATGGTAATAACCCAGCGCGCCGCGATCGGCGGCATAACTAAAGCCGTTACCGCTGTGGCGCCCTTCGAGTAGACGGAAATCACTGTGCGGATCTAAATTCACCGCGGCAACTTGGCGTTGATAATGGGCCGAAGTCGCCATTAACAGACCGTAGGCATTGTTGTGGCCACCGCCTATGACTATGGGCTCAAGCCCTGCGGCTTGTATGGCGCTAACGATGCTAATCACCCGTTCATCGAGTTGCTCAACCGCTTGGCGTAGATGGGTTAGGCTCGTGCCTTCGCTATCCTGCGCCTGTAATTGCAGATCCGCCGTATGAACTTGCCCTAAAATCAGGCATTCGGCGCCCGAAAGAAAACGATTGGACTGTAAATTCAACCATTGGCGCATGCTGGTGGTAAAGGCATCGGTGGCGCCACCTCTGCCTAAGTTTGCTCTAGGCCCGATATCTTCCCCGACACCCAGAATGGCAAATTGAGCGCCGTGGGCTTTGGCGGTGGCGAGTATCGCCTCGAGCGGATGTTCGTGATTGGCCAAATGTACACATTGACCAATTTTGGTTTCACCCGCTCTTGGGCTCACTAAGCTGGCGACATCGGCTTGTGTAAATGGAATAAATTCAGACATGGATTCGTATTCTTATCGGTAGGGACTGGGATATTGTGGCGTACCTAAGGACGAATATTCAATGGGACTTAGCGAAAAACAGCCAATAAAAAAGCCAGCTTAGCTGGCTTTCTTGATAGGTAATTTGTCATTACTCAATGTCGAGTGGTTCTGGCGACAGGATAATGCCAGTGTTATCGGCATAGATATGATCGCCTGGGAGGAAGGTTACGCCGCCAAAGTTGACCGGAATTTCCACTTCGCCCACTGAATTGCCATCGGCACCCACTGGAATTGAGGCAAGGGCTTGAATGCCGATGTCTAATTCTTCCAGCGCATCCACATCGCGTACTGAACCGTAAACGATAATGCCTTCCCAGTTGTTGTTGACTGCGATTTCAGCGATAGAAGCATCGATCAGGGCGCGGCGTAATGAGCCACCACCATCAACCAGTAAGACTTTACCTTGGCCATCTTCTTGTAAGACCTCGGTGATTAGGCCGTTGTCTTCAAAGCACTTAATTGTGCTGATAGAACCGCCAAAAGAGCTACAACCACCGTAGTTACTGAACATGGGCTCGACTACATCTACGACATCTAAGTACATGTCACATAGTTCTGAGGTGTTGTATTCCATATTTACACTCCTATTGATCCGCGTTGCGTACAGTTTAGCGAGTTTACGCCAGTATAAAAGGGATTACTGAAAAGAAAAGTGTTATCAATCACGGTATTGTTGCACTTGGGGGTTAACACTTCTGTTGTAAACTTTCGACACTTAACAGGGGTTTGTCCTCAAAACTTGATATCGGTCATTAAATAACGGTTTTTTATTACAACTCTGTTGCGTGTTTTGGTATTATATCCCAAGTTTAAATTAACTTACTTAACTTAATTTGCTTTAGGGGCAAGGACCCCCCGTTACGCTATGGACGGTAGAGGGCCTTCGAGAGGTGCCTATGGAAGCTGTAAACACAATTGAAATTATTGGTTATTTTGCCTCAGTGATGGTGGCAATTTCACTTATGATGAAGAACATCATCTGGTTAAGATGGTTAAACTTTGTCGGCTGTACCCTGTTTGTAATCTACGGCGTATTTATTTCAGCCTGGCCAGTTGCAGGTATGAACGCTTTCGTAGCCTGTATTAATATCTATCATCTGACGAAAATTTACCGCGCCAAAGCGTTGGAACAAGCCGTCGCTTGAAGGTTTTCTGACAGTGTTGCCCGAGCTTAGCATCAGGGCAGCACTGTATCTCCCCGCACGTTTTCCTATCTTTGCAGTCATTACTTCATCCCTTGCGATTCATTTCCTCTGCGCGAATGTCATAAAACTTTAGGCCGGATGTCACTTTGCCGTCATCGGCAGTTCTTAGTCTCACCTTAACACTGAGTACTTAAGCAATATCTGTTTAAGTCGCCATAGGGTTTAGCGTGGGGTTCTATCGTGAAATAGTCGTCTGACAGGGCGTTAAAACATGCAGACGCTAACGGTTGTCGAGAGAATGCACTCATTAACATCGCCATGATACTCGCTGGCATGCCAGCAAGGAGCCTGTTTTATGTTGAGTTACATTACAGACTTAGATAAGCGCATGTTTTATCGCATTGTAGGTTTGAGCCAACGTCACGGTGTTTATGACTGGGCGAAGCGGATATCAGCAACTGGAGATGGGCATGTGTATTTGTACCTTGCCGTCGGGTTGATGCTGACACACTCCCAAGGACAGAGCCTGTTCAATCTGCTGTTGGCGAGTTTTTTGGTTGAATTACCACTGTACTTATTACTCAAAAATAGCATTCGCCGCACTCGGCCCTGTCACGCCTTGGTTGGGTTTGAGAAGGGATTCGAACCTTCAGACAGATTCAGCCTACCTTCGGGGCACACGGCGGCCGCCTTTGTGATGGCCACGAGTGTGGCGCAGGTGTATCCCGTGGCTGCGCCTCTTGCTTACCTGTGGGCACTTTGTATTGGTGCCTCACGCATTGCGCTAGGGGTGCATTATCCTTCAGATATTGCTGCCGGCGCCCTGTTAGGCACAGGGGCTGTGCTGCTCGTGCATCCTGTGATTTAACCCAAATCAGGCGCTTATTCGTTGGATATCTCCTTGATTCACCAATCTTTCATTCACAATTAAAGGATAAGCAATGCGAATACTCTACGGAGTTCAAGGCACAGGGAATGGCCACCTAAGTCGTGCTCGAGTGATGGCAAAAGCCTTAATTGAGCACAATATTCAAGTCGACTTTTTGTTTTCAGGGCGTAAGCCTGAGCATTTTTTCGATATGGAGTGTTTTGGGGAGTATCGCGTACAGGCGGGAATGACCTTTGCAACCCACTCTGGGCGGGTGAATGTGCCGCAAACGGTAAGACAAAATTGCTCTTTGTCATTGCTTAAGGATATCCAAGCATTAGATTTGAGTTGCTATGACTTAGTGCTGAATGATTTTGAACCCGTATCCGCATGGGCGGCGAGGCGTCAAGGAGTCCCTTCTATTGGGATAAGTCATCAAGCGGCCTTGACGCATCCTGTACCTAAGTTGGGAAGCACTTGGTTTAATGAGTTACTACTCAACTATTTTGCGCCAGTAGATGTGGCTCTGGGGTGTCATTGGCATCATTTTGGTTTTCCGATCCTACCTCCCTTTGTTGAAGTCGATGCCAGTCCGATTGAACATACCCATCAAATCTTGGTGTATTTACCCTTCGAAGAGGCGGATGCGATCGCCGCATTTTTTAAGCCATTTACGGATTATCAGTTCTTGGTGTATCACGCTAAGCAGCCGACTGCACCGCTCGCCGACCATATTCAATGGCATGGTTTTAACCGTGACGGATTTAAACAGCACTTAGCGAGCTGCGGTGGGGTGATTGGTAATGCCGGATTTGAGTTGGCGAGCGAGGCGCTGACCTTAGGGAAAAAGTTGTTGGTCAAGCCGCTGATTGGGCAATTTGAACAGTTGTCGAATGTTGCAGCGCTCCAATTATTGGGCGCGGGTGACAGTATGATGAGTCTGGATACGGGCGTGGTCAAACGTTGGCTCAAGGCGGCATCGCCAAATCCAATCGACTATCCACAGGTGGGCGATGCTTTAGTGAAATGGATTTGTAGCGGTCAGTGGCAACATACCGCGCCATTGTGCGATGACCTTTGGAGCCAAGTAAAACTGCCCGATACTTGGCGCTAACTCGAGGTCAGCTTGATGATAAAAGGCATCGTCGGCTCTAGCTGGAAATTTGGGGTTAGCGTATAATTTGGCCAATTTTGCTGTTAGCCCCAGCAGCGTGTCTATATTGGCCTAGTCTGGCCACAATTTAGTTGTCATAAATGAGCCTTAAGAAGTTTACGCAGTACAAGCTACTATTTTTAATGTTGTTGTCCCTCGGTATTTTACTTCCTTTTATTCCTGACCAAGCCTATCACATCCCCGGCCCTGATATTGCTACGCAAAATCTGCATGTGATTGAATTTAATGATCAAGGTCAGCCACATAACGATGGACAATGGCAAGGGCTCAAGGCGCGGATTTTACAACCCAATAATGGCATGGCCCCCGAACTACTGATTTTTGTCCACGGCTGGCACCACAGCGCAAATCCGACGGACGAAAACTTTGTCGCGTTCGAGCAGTTTTATCAGCAGATGGCGGCATCCGACTCCCAGCGTAACCTATTGGGTTTATACATAGGCTGGCGAGGCGACAAGCTGGATCCCTTCTGGCTCGATGGCTCAGAAGATGCTACCAGTTGGATTGAACCGCTGGATTTCCCGACCATTTTACAGCGTAAAGCCGTGGCCAAACGCATTGGGCAAACCGGGCTATCGCAATTGCTGGATAAGCTGGATGGGTTAGTGGCTGAACATCAATTACTGCGTTATACCGTGATTGGTCACAGCCTTGGCGGCTTAGTAGTGCTGCACGCCAGTAAAGACAGAATCAAGGCGGCCATCGATAATGAGCAGGATAATCCGAATCTTTTCTTACTGTTAAATCCTGCCGCGCCAGCGCAGGATTTTAAGCCTCTCGATACTCTGATGAGCCTAGATAGGCAAAAACCGAGTATGGTGGTGCTGCAATCTAAGGGCGATTTTGCGGTAAAAGAGGCCTTTAATTACATCAAGGACGGCGAGCGGGCGCTGGGTAACTCTTGGGCTATTACCCACGATATCGATAAATGTTCTGGCGGTAATTGTTCGACCCCGATGAAGATGCCTTCGGCATTAATGGCTCACGATCAAATCCCAGGCTGTATGATGACCTTGCCGCATTCGGGTTGGAAAATCCGTGCTCGCCTGCAAGCGCGGCGCAGCGTGCAAACCTGTCCAGACGCCAATATGCAGGCAGTATGGGTGCTTGCCGTGTCCGATGAAATTGTCTCTGGGCATAATGGTATTTTAACGCCAGACCACGCCAAGGCGCTGTCCGAGGTGATGGGCATGATTGATTTATATCGAAATCAACTGCCTAAACATGCGGTTGAAAGCCCAGCGAATGAAGATTTAGCGACGTTGGCGCCAGACTCTGAGGCAACAAATACCAGCGATACACAAACCAGTATCCCAGCAGAACCCGTGGTGCTAGTCGAGCCGTTACCTGAAGGCGAACAACCTAAGCCACAAGAGACTCAAGCGCCGATTGAGATGAGTCCCCCAGTTACGTCGCCACAAGCTGATGAACAAATACAGCCGCAAGCGACGGAGGGTAAACTGAGTGAAGTTGATGATAAGACCAAACAAGAGATAACTGAGTCCACGGACAAGCAATCAATAATCAATGATGAACCTCAACCTCAGAAAAATACTTCTAACGAGATTCCGTCGAATGAACCAACTCAGCCTCAACCTAAGGTAGAGACTGAGTAAAGGATCGTATTCGCCTTACTGATTTTTAACCTGCCATTTACGCCAGCTAAAATGAAGGAAAAGGACTAAAAGCAGACTAACGATCGCCCATGTAGGGTATTTATGTTGGTGATAAAACGCGAGTATTGGGGCGATTTCATCGCGGATTAATACTGGGCCTAAGCCAAAAAGCGTTACCCAAATGCTGGTGGCGAGTAGGTTACCCATCACGAATTGCTTAAAGGGCATCTTGGCTAGCCCACAGCCAATAAACATAAACTGCTTAAGCCCTTCGACAAAGCGGCTGAGCACTAAGGCTGCAATGCCATATTGGCCTATTACACTGTGAATTTTGTCTTCTAGCTGCGGCTTTATCCAACCTTTTCGCAGCAATACCTCACCGAAGCGGCGACCGATAAAGTAGCCTAAACTATTGCCACTCAGGGCGGCGGCGCAGGCAACGATGAGGACTAATGGCAGCGACATTTGCCCCGTTGCGGCCAATAAACTGGCAACAATCAGTAAGGATTGTCCCGGTGCTGGAATCCCAAATCCCTCGACGGCAATGGCCACGAATAGCAGCAGATAACCGTATTGCTGCAACCAAGGTGTCATTTCGGTAATAAGGTGTTGTAAGGCTTCTGGCATAATTAAAACAGAGTGCGAGAATGAATCATCCCATATTACTCGGCGTAGCCAAATTTAGGATAGCTTTATGAGCAAAGTTTCATGCCGATTTTATGGTGGTGACTAAATCGAAAGCACAAAAAAGCCGAATTGAGTTCGGCTTTTTTGTATGACAACTTAATGGTTGCTTAAGCGAAAGCGGCCTGCAGTTGTGGCACAACTTGCTTCTTACGGCTTAATACGCCGTCTAACCACACTTTGCCATCGACTGGGGTTTTACCGTAGGCACGGTTGACCAGATCGGCATCGTCAGAAACCACTAACAACTCTGAGCCTTCTTTCATAATATCGGTCAGAAGTAACAGTACGCTGTGACGGTTGCCTTCAACCTTTAGTGCTTTGATATCGGCTTCCAGCTCGGCTTTGATTGAATCAAATACTGACAGATCAATTACTTCTAACTGGCCGATACCCACTAAGTTACCGTTCATGTTGAAGTCTTTAAAGTCGCGCATCACGAGATCGCGTGCTGGAGTGCCTTCAACGGCCGATTTTACCTTGAACATTTCCATGCCCAGGGCTTTAAAGTCTTCAACGCCAGCGATTTCGGCTAAGGCCTCAACGCAACGAATGTCAGCTGTGGTGCAGGTAGGTGATTTGAAAATCACTGTGTCGCTCAGGATGGCGCACATCATGATGCCAGCGATGTTTTTAGGGATGGCAACTTGGTGGAAGTCGTACATCATCTTAATAACGGTGTTGCTGCAACCAACAGGGCGGATCCAGCACTCTAAAGGCGTATCGGTCGTCAGATCGCCTAATTTGTGGTGATCCACAATACCTACGATAGTCGCTTGAGCGATATCGTCCGGTGCTTGAGTCAGTTCAGAGTGGTCAACAATGTAGACCTGCTCGCCAGCATAGCTGGTTTTGTATTCTGGCGCTTCAAAGCCAAAACGCTTCAGAATGAAAGCAGTTTCGGGTGATAATTCACCTAAACGTGCGGCAACGGCTTCTTCACCGATTTGGTTTTTTAAATAAGCTAACGCGATAGCACCGCAGATTGAATCAGAATCGGGGATCTTGTGACCGACAACGTACATAGGCATTTCAGGGACTCTCCTTTAAATTTGTGGCAATTTTAACAATATTTCGCCCGATTCGGAAATAGCCAAAGCGCATATCACTGCGCCCTTAAGTCGCTATTCCACTAAAAACCGACCGCTGGCTGTGGTCATCATTCACACAGCTGTTAGATCTTCACTTTAATCACGACTTTACGCACCGCTGTCGGTGTATCACTCGTGCCGGGCATATGCATATCGCCGGGGAAAAAGAGTGCGAACATCCCCGCCTTTAGTTGTATGTAGGAGGCGTTGGCTTTATTCGACTCGTAATCGAACTCGGCGTAATCGTGCTTTTCGAAATAAGGTTTTGATGGGGTTTGGCCTGCCAATGGTAGATAGCCAAACTCTTCTTCGCCACTGACCACATACTGCACATCGATGTATTTTTGATGTACTTCAAAGGGTTCGGTCGATTGTGGCTTGGTGTGGTAATCGTTGACTATTACGAAAATATCCTCGCCATCGAGGGGATAATTGCCAACGGGCAATTGGCTAAAGTCAGTGCTGGCAAGATGCGCTAATGCCGTGGCAATGCGTGGGCTGAGTGATTGATAAATATGGCGATTAGCTAAGGTATCGACAATCATGGGGTACTCGATATGGCGTAAGTAAATGAGTGAATTGTAAAGATTATAATCAGTTCACCGCCGTTAGAACATAAGCGATAGACATAAAAAAACAGGCCATAAATGGCCTGTTTTGATTGTTTGCGGCTTAATAAGTGTACTTGGCTTCGAGGAAGTAGTATCCCCCATTAAATCCAAACGGTGTATTGGTTAACGGATAGACGAAAATACCATTGAAGTTATTGTCATCAGGGCGTTTTTCAGGATACACATCAAACAGGTTTTGCACACCAGCGGTGAAGCTTAAGGCATCGGTTGCGGCGTAGCGCACGGATAAATCCATCACCCATTGGTCACTGTAATTCACATCACCCGTTGAGTAACCCACAGTGTAATCGCCGAAGTAGCTGAGGCGAATATTAGTCTTAAAGTCACCTAATTCATGGGTCAGACCTAGGTTACCCGTATTGTGCGGCGTGGCCGAGGTCATACGGGTTTGTTCGATATTATCGAAGAGTTTAGGGCCGAGTCCGTCCAAAATTTCAGGGAAATGAATATCTTGGATTTCAGTTTTGTTATAGGCGTACGCCAAGTTGGCGCGTAAATCGCCCCAGTTGCCGAGATCAAAATCTTGGCTTACCACTAGATCGACGCCGCGAGTACGGGTATCGACGGCGTTAATAAAGAAGCGCGCCGATTCCGCATTGGTATTGGCCAGCGCCGCCGCAACAGCTGGCGAGTCGTTTGGTGTCACTGAGCTTGAGAGGATAATCCTGTCATCGATTGAAATCTGATAGGCATCCAAGGTCAGGGCTAGACCCGTATCATTGGTGTATACCAAGCCTAAGCTGAAGGATTGCGATAGCTCTGGGTCGAGCTCGTTAATGCCTAGGGCTTTAGTCACTGGCGATAAAGTGTTGAAAGTGCCTGATTCTGTTGGTACTAACTGGCCCGTAGTCGGATCAGGATTAAACAGGGTCGAGATATTGCTGAAGTACAACTGTTGTACGCTCGGCGCTCTAAAGCCTGTGTTCACTGTGCCGCGCAGGGCTAAATGGTCGGTGAAGTCGTAACGGCCCGCGAGCTTCCAGCTGGTGTTGCCGCCAAAGTCAGAATAGTTTTCGTAACGCAGCGCCGCCGCCCAATAAAACTCTGTGGTTAATTGGTTTTCAAGCTCGACATAAACACCAGTATTGTCGCGAGTTTCATCGACTTCTGATTCAGGCGTAAAGCCAGTGAAGCCTTGGCTGCCCGCGGCACGGTTATCATAACCGCCATTGATATAAGAACCCGGTTCGCCCGCCTCAATCTGATAACCGTTTTGGCGCCAAGAGACACCCGTCGCCACTAAGATCTCTGAGTCATTGGCAAAGTTATAGTAGCGCGAGGCATCGATATTCAGGTTTGCTTCGCTGGTGGACAGTGTGCCCGCATCGAATTCCGTCGGGCTATCTGGGCCGAGTGATGCGTTTAGGGTGTTTACAATGTTGTATTCGAAAGAGTTTCCGCCATAGCCCGCTGAGGTATCGATATTCCATTCACCGAGGGTGAACTCATAGCCTAGGACTAAGGATGAATCGATGATCTTAGGATTGATCTGCGGTAAAAAGCCGTCGGGATACAGCTCGGTCAAGTTACGGGCATCGAGCGCGCGGCGATAAAATGCGCCGGATTTGGTTTCACGCTGGCTAATGCCACCAAAGGCATAGAGTTTGCTGTCGTTTGAGAAAGGCTGCGCCGCGTTGATAAATAAGCCTAAGTTATCGTATTCGGCGTCGCCCACTTGGTGGCTCTTGCGGTTGAAAGTCGCTTCGCGTGGATCATCCGAACCGTCTGGCAGCTTAGGATATTGTTGACGTGGATCTAAGCCTGCGCGGTTGGTGCTGTCTTTATGGTGAGCTTCGACGCCAATATTCACAAAACCGTCGTTGTTTAGGCTGATCCCGTGGTTCACACCAACGCGCCATTGTTCACCGTCACCCAAATAGGTTTGTCCCGCTTGAGCCGAGACGCTACCGCCTTGGTCGTTGTCTTTTAAGACTACGTTGATAACTCCGGCAATCGCATCTGAGCCGTATTGTGCCGAGGCGCCGTCACGCAGGATTTCGATGCGTTTAATCGATGTCATCGGAATAGCGTTCAAATCGACGTTAGATGAACCCTTGCCGACAGTGCCGCTTAAATGCACCAGTGCCGAACCATGGCGGCGTTTACCGTTTACCAGTACTAGCGTGTGATCAGGCGACAGGCCACGTAAGCTGGCAGGACGTACCGCATCTGAGCCATCGGTGACCGATGAGAAGGGGAAACTGTAACTTGGCGCAGCAAATTGCAGTGCCTTAGCGGTTTCGGTCATACCTGTTGATTCGAGTTGCTCCGCGGTAATTATATCGACGGGGGCAACGCTGTCGGTTGCGGTGCGCAGGGCGATCCGCGAGCCGACGACTTCAATTTTCTCAAAGCTGCTGGCCTGTTCTTCTGCGTGTACGACAGGAAAAACCAAAGTTGAAGATACTGCTAATGCGATAACGGCTGGACGCATAAAACCTCTCAATGTGGAGTAACCTTTAGGCTGGAACGAAAACATTGAACCAACGAAAGTAACAATTCGATAGGGCGAAGGTTATCACTGTAACAATTGTTACATCTAGACAGAAAAGAACTAACTCAGAGCTTACTGTTCTAGATAATTCTTTAAAGCCAGTCGAATATGTCGCCATAGGAGAAGTGATGGGCTAAGTGAATAAAATCATCTAGATCCATTAGATGTGTTGAAGGTTTATCGCGCTTGGCGGCTGTGTTTTAATGGCACGAAACCTCAGGTTTGAGGCACTTTAAGGAGTTAAGTTTTGCCCGCATTACGCTTTCTTGCAGGTCCTACGGCCTTTAACATTATTAGGGAACAAGGTCTGCATCCCGATGCTTTTACACAACTATTGGCTGCATCCGGTGGACCCAAATGGTTAGGGATTGCGGGTCTTGATAAGTATCTCTTCACGGAATTCTTTAAGCAGCGCAAGACACCGCTTTATACCTTCGGGGCGTCGTCGGGGGCGTGGCGTTTAGCCTGTTTGGCGCAGCAGGATCCACTACAAGCCTACGGACGTTTAGAGGATTACTATATTGGCCAGCGGTATGAAACCATACCGACACCGCAGGAAGTAAGCGAACAGGTGAAGGGTATAGTTCAAGGTATTCTCGGCGAGACGGGCGGGCGCGAGATAGTCAATCATCCCTTTATTCACAGTCACTTGATTGCATGCCGGGCTAAACATATCAATCGCCTTAGCCATAAATTGCCCTTGGCAGCAGGGCTAGCGATGACGGCCGCGACCAACCTCATTAGCCGCAAAACCTTGGGCTGGCATTTCGAGCGGGTGGTCTTTAGTCAGCAAGTGGCATCATCGCCCTTTAGACAACTTGCGGATTTACCCAGCCAGCAGGCACAGCTCACCGAAACCAATATGAATTCAGTGATGTTAGCGACGGGATCGATTCCCCTAGTGCTCGCACCTGTGTCTCAAATTGAGGGCGTTGCTACAGGGCAATACTATGATGGTGGCATTACCGACTACCACTTCGATTTGCCCTTATCCCATGCCACTGGACTGACCTTGTACCCACATTTTTATCCCCATATGAGCCCAGGATGGTTCGATAAATCCTTAACCTGGCGCCGTGCACGCACCAATTACCATAACGCCTTGGTACTGGCGCCTTCGGCGGAATTTGTGGCTTCGCTACCCTTTGGTAAGGTGCCCGACCGTGAAGACTTTAAGCAATTGGATACGGCGCAGCGGATGCAGTATTGGCGCCGCTCTGTTGCCTTGAGCGAGCGCCTTGCCGATGAATTTGCCGAGGTGTATGAAAAAGGAAATATCGCCGCACACTTAGCGCCGCTGTAAGGGGAGAGCGGCAAGCAAGCCTAAATTCTTTTTTGCTGTCAGCGACTTTAGGAAGGAAATTATTTCTCCTGCTACACTCTAAACTAATAAGGGATGCGGCTAGTTTTTGAGCGTTTCCTTCTATGAGTGGGCAGGAGGTTGCTATGCAAACACGAGAAATGGCGTTAATTATGCGCGATGCCTTGTTGCTGCCACAGGGAAGGATTGAGGTTCGCGTGGTCGAGCCGGGTCAATTACGCATGGTCGCGGATGTGTTAAAAGGCAAATACGATTTGGCCTTTGCGGCGATGAAACCCAGTGGGACTCCGCCCTGTTATCCCACTGCCACTCAGTGCGACATCATCGATTTTAACCAGCTGGAAGATGACTCCCTCAGCATAGTGTTAGAGGGGCGTCAAAGAGTCAGTATTCTCTCGGCGGCACAGACGAAAGATAAGTTGTGGATGTCCCGCACTTTGCCCTGCCAAAATTGGCAGGAAGAGCCGATAGAAGGGGAGTTCGAGCTGATCAGTGCCGCATTGGAACAATTCTACGAGGTCAATCCTGACTTGCTGGAGCTCTATTCCCAAGTGCATTTAGAGGATGCGGCTTGGGTGAGTCAACGTTGGTTAGAAGTGTTGCCCATGTATAACCGCGATAAGCTAGTGCTGGTGAATCAACCCGACTGCCATAAAACCATGGATTTTGTCCTGCAACTCATCAAGTCCCATGTGGACTGAAAAACCACACAGAGGCTAAAATAGCGGCTCATTATCGCCGTTAGTTGTTTTTATGACTCAAACCGCCCGTGCCGCCCAACCTTCTTTTGTAGTGCTTCCCTTAGAAGTGGTTGATAAACCAACCGTATTTTCTTTTTTGATCGAGCATTATGCCCATATTGGCGAAGCGGTTTGGCGTCAGCGGATCCTCGATGGCAAAGTGCATTGGCAAGACGGCAGCTTAATTGGGTTGGATACTCCCTATCGCCCGACGGCGAGGGCTTACTACTACCGTGAAGTCCCCGTCGAAGCACAAGTCCCCTTCGAATCGCCGATTTTGTTTCAAGATGACAATCTTATCTTGGCCTACAAACCGCATTTTTTACCTGTCACCCCGAGCGGCGATTATGTCAATGAGTGCCTAGTACACAGATTACGCTTAAGCACTGGGATAGACACTATCGCCCCTGCTCATAGGTTAGACCGGGAAACCGCAGGCGTTATCCTGATGACGACTCGCCCAGAGACGCGGCATATTTATCATCAGCTATTTATCGATGATGCGATCCGTAAAGATTATCAAGCGATAGCCAAACTCACCCCAGAGATTATGGCGCAATATGCCAGTGGCGAATTAACCTTGCCATTGCATTGGACGGTGAAAAATCGCATGCAACGCAGCGAGCCGAGTTTCACCATGAAGATAGTCGAAGGTGAGGCAAATACGCACTCTGAAATCAGCTTAGTGTCGATTCATGGGGAGTTTGGTTTATTCGAGTTAAGCCCGATTACGGGTAAGACGCACCAGCTGCGGGTCCATATGCAAAGCCTTGGTATGCCATTGTTAAATGACCGCTTTTATCCGACCTTATACCCTAAAGGGCCGGATGATTTTAGCAAGCCGCTACAACTCTTGGCGCAGCGATTACGTTTTGTCGATCCTATCTCTGGCAACAAACATGATGTTCAATGCGAACATTTGTGCCTGAAAGTTGATTAATGATGCACATTTGTTATTAGTGCGTATTTTATTGGTGTAAATAGATCTTGTTTTGAGTAATTAATTTATTTTTTATGTTTTAATTTAATATTGTCTATAAATAATTAAAATCAATATTCGTTTTGTGACTTATGATTTGATATCTTATTTTTGCATCTAATATGATGCCCTCATTCTTCCTGCCTTATCAATGCTAACTGCGTTAACTATCTCCTGATGAATATCTAGGTGGGGACTATTCTTTGTTTATTACATGGAACTTTATATTTAGCTGATAAATATATTCCTACTTAGTGCAAGGTTTTGATATGGCAACAGTATATACCGAAAATGTTGTAGATAATTGTTCTTACGACGATTTTGTTTGGATCGGTCCCTATAATCACTGTATGTGGCATCCGCAGTTTGAAGCATTTAACTCGGTCGAGGCTCTGCTAGAGCTAAAACTGTCTCCCCAATGCATAGTCTTATCATTACAGGCCGAAGAACAAGATAAGTGTTTACGTGCACTTAGGAAAAATGACGCCACCTTTTTAAGCCATATATTGGTATGTCATGAGAGTGCGTTGTCACCCTATTTAGCCAATGGAATATGGGATGCTGAATATGATGAAGGCTATCAAATATATCAACTGAAGAGACAACAAATTAAATTAGATTATCAAGATGACCCTCGTTATAAGTTGCTGGCTTATTTATGGAGTCATCAGGATGCGATATTAGAACCGTATTCCGTACCAGAAAAGTCTTATCTCTATGATTATCCGTTATTACGCTGTTTTGGAATTAATCCAGAGGAGAGTTTTAGCTGGTTGGGCGAATTACAAAAATCTCAGTTAATTGAAAAGGCTGAATTATCTAATCGATTACGTTTTTGCCCTGGTTGTCATTCGGGGCATCTTAATTACATCGACGTGTGCCCCCAATGTCATAGCATAGATACCGAGCAGCAGAGTAGTTTACACTGCTTTAATTGCGGCCATGTGGGGGCTCAGGCCTCTTTTCGTAAGTTGAATACGCTGTGCTGTCCTAACTGCTTGCAGAATCTGCGGCATATTGGGGTGGATTACGATCGCCCGATAGAAAATCAACATTGTAATAGCTGTCAAACCTTATTCGTTGATGCCGTAGTCGAGGCGAAATGTCTGCATTGTCAGCTCAGTAGCAAGCTTGATGATTTACACGTGAGGAATGTTTACAGCTTTAAGCTGGCGATCCCGGGACGGACCTTAGTGCGTCAGGGGCGTTCGCAATCTTGGTTTGCCCTAGAGCCGGGCGAGCAAATGACCAGTGCTCAGTTTTATTGGCTGCTGGATTGGCAGAATAAATTAGCAAAACGTCACCATCAAACCCATTCCATTTTGTCGATTCAAATGTTGAACGTGGATGAGTTTTTGGCAACAGAAGGTGAGGCCAAGGGCTTTGCCCTGCTCGATGCCTTGCAAGAGCGTCTGCGCAGCGTGATCCGAGTAACCGATGCCTGCAGCAACTATACCCGCGACGGTTTGTTGATGTTATTACCCATGACGGAGATGGGTCAGCTTAAGAGTATCTATAGCAAGTTGTTCAATCTCAAAGAGCTACAGTCTGCATCCAAAATTGAACTGAGTGTAAAAGCCCTGACCTTACCCGCAGACATGGGTGAGAATGTGGGTGAATGGCTAACGGATCAATTACTCAAAGCTAAGCCAATATGAGTGAATTCAACACCATCAGCTATATGGTGCTCGATATCTGGTACCAATTGGCTGAACATTTAAGCTTTTTCGCTTGGCTGGTGCCGCTTATTTTGCTGTATGAGGCACCGCTGATGTTGTTGGTGCTCACCGGCATTATGCGGTTTTACTACACCCACTTTGTGCAGGTGCCTCGACAGTCGTTGTATCACCCTAAAGTGTCCTGCGTGATCACTTGTTATGCCGAGGGGGAGGCGGTCAAATCGACCATAGACTCCTTTATCGAACAGGTATATGACGGTGAGATAGAAATCATCGCCGTTGTCGATGGTGCAGTGCAAAACGCGCTGACCTATCAAGTGGCGATGGCGGCGGCCAAGGCCTGCCAAGTGCCTAAACGCAAGGTGGTGGTATTGCCAAAATGGCAGCGGGGTGGCCGAGTGTCGACTCTCAATGCGGGCCTTTCGGTTGCCACGGGGGAGATCGTTATCAATGCCGATGCGGATACCTCCTTCGATAACGATATGGTGTCGCAAATCGTGCCCTATTTTGAAGATCCTAATGTGCCCGCCGTGGGTGGCGCATTAAGGGTGCGTAATGTGAATGAATCGATACTGACGCGCATGCAGTCGATCGAATATCTGATCTCCATGCAGGGCGGCAAGACCGGACTTGGCCAATGGAATCTGCTGAACAATATCTCCGGCGCTTTTGGCGCCTTTAGGCGGACATTTTTAATTCAAATTGGCGGCTGGGACACCCATACCGCTGAAGATTTAGATTTAACCGTGAGGATAAAGCAGTACTTTAAGCGTTATCCCAATTGGCATATTCCGTTTGCGACCTTAGCCATAGGCCACACCGATGCGCCGGCCGATCTCAAAACCTTAGTGTTACAGCGCCTGCGTTGGGATGGGGATTTGTTGTTCCTGTATTTTCGCAAACACTGGCCAGCTTTTACGCCTAAGTTGCTGGGCACTGGGACCTTTATCTTTACCTTGCTCTATGGCTTCTTACAAAACGTGTTGATGCCCTTTGTCATCGTTTTTTATTCCATTGGGATAGTGATGAGTTATCCGTGGCAGTTTATTACCTCGATTTCGTTCACGATTTACGGCTTCTATTTTGCCATCTTAGTGTTCTTCTACTTGATGGTGTTGTTGGCGATTTCGGAGCGGCTGTCACAGGACTTACGTCTAGCCATTTGGTTACCTTTATATCCGTTCTATGCGCTGTTTATGCGTATGGTGTGCCTGTTTGCACTCTTGAACGAAGTTTTTCGCCGCTCCCATGAAGAAAGCTCAATGGCGCCATGGTGGGTATTGAAACGTGGGAGAAAGTTTTAATGAAAATCAACTATCAGCCTAGCGACAAGGCGCAGCGTCCAACGGATGACAACGGCATTGGGGTGAAATACGCCGCGGCTAAACGTGGCGGTTTTAAGGGGCGCTGGTATTTGTTATTAGCCCTGGTCATTACGCCCGTTATTGTGGTTGGCTGGATATTGCTGCGTCCGCATTTGTTTATCTTGGCCAGTGGCATAGTGACGACCGAGCCCTTAGAAGTACGGGCCCCTAGTGCGGGAGATGTGGCTTCGATCCTAGTGAAACGGGGCGATGTGCTTACTCGTGGCGCAAGTATTTTGACCTTAGTCGATTCACAGTTAGATGCGCAAATTCGCGAGTTGGAGAAGCAACTCGCTCAGCTGGAGCAGGGTAATCTCAGCCTTAATGCCGAGATCCTCACGCAATTACAGCAGCGTATCGATGTGGCTGCCGAGGGGGTCACTCGACAGAATGGGTTGCTCGACAGTTTTGAGCGTTATCAGCGTAAAGGGGTGGTTCCTACTGCGGATATGGCAGCCGTGTTACAGGCGCACACGGCTTCAAAAATGGCGCTCGAACAGGCCAAAGTCGATTTAATGCAGGCGCGCCAAGGGCAGAAAACGGAGGTACTCGCCGGACCAATTGCCCAGTCCAAATACAGTGTTGAGTTGCAGCTTGCAAGGTTAAAAGCGCAGGAATCGCAATTGCATATCAAGGCGCTTAATTCGACGCGGGTCGTTGATGTATTAGTGCAAGCGGGCGAGCATATTGTCGAAGACAGACCCTTAGTCTTGCTCTCGGGCCGTGAAACTGCGGTGATCTTCGCTTATCTTGAACCTAAGTACTTGGAATACACTGATATAGGTCAAAAGGCGACGATAAAACTCCCTAATGGCACGCGGATCCGCGCCGAAATTTCAGAGCCAACCGAGTTAGTGGGGCGTTTACCTAAACAGTTGTCAGGTCCCTTCGATGGGGAAAAGCCAGTATTGCAAATTACCTTAAAGCCAGAGGTCGTCGTGCCAACGTCGATCGAGGGTGTGCCAGTTGAAGTGAGCTTTGATTATCTTTGGTAGTTCGCCTTCTTAAAGTGAATGCTTTAAGACTCATGCCGCTTGCAAGGGATGGCGAGCGGAGCGTCAAATTATGGGTGTACAAATTTTAATACTCTTCAGCGGACATCAGCTTAGGCCTTAAACTGGTGAGAGGAGCGCTTCTATGGTTATGATACTGTCCGACTAAAGTTTCAGTGCTGCGTTTTATCGGCCAATTAGGATGGTAAGATGACCAAATCTGCAATCGTTTCAATTTTACTCTGTGCCGCGGTGTTGCTGGGCGCCATGTATTTTGGCGGCTGGACTAAGCATCCCTATGTGCAAGAGCTAACGACGGAAATCCGTAAAGCTAGCGCGGTGATCGAGCCGAAGAAACCGAGTGCCGAGGCGATGCAGGATACTGACAATCAAACCGATGTGTCGTTACAGCCCAAGGGTGTTTGGGACCAGATGCGTGATGATGCAACGCCGCAAAAACGCCTTGAGTCCCAGCTATTTAAACAGAGCTTGCCTAATCAAGAAGCCACCGCTAAACCTGTGGATTCAGGTGCGGGTGCAACCAGTTCTGAAGCGGCAAAACACAACCCAGTTTAAGCTATTCCTGCCTCGGTGGTTCGAACCGAGTCTCGGTCATATCCCCATGTAAAACAGCAATTTTTGTCGGTTCACCATCTTCAGCTAACGCCAAAATTCCTATCCCACTGCGGTTGACTAAACGCTTGCTGCGCTCGCCATTAGGGCGCCGACCACGCAGCGACATTCGCTTACGCTTAGTGAAGAGATTTAACGGCGAGAAGTGGCCGTAAAGCCAGCCGTTGAGCTTATCGAAAAACGGCAGTAGCTTCTCAGGGAACTGGTTTTTAATCCCGCTACAGGTAATTTGATAAATATTCGGGCTGCTACGACGAAAGCGAATGCTGATGTCATAGGCGAAGGAGTAGTGCACATCCCCCGAGAGGATCACAAATTGCTCCGGAGTCTTGCGGTGCATAAAGATACTCAGCAGGGCATTGGCGGCGCCCGGATGTGCCATCCAGTTTTCGGCATCGACCAGCAGCGAGGCACCCATTAGTGTCGCCATGCGTTGCACGGCTTCTATCACCTTGACCCCAAACATGGGCGCAGGGGAGACGATAATCACCTTAGATTGGCCGAGTAGCGCTTGTTGTAAATCCATCAAGGCTTCCCAATCCATTAACCCCGAGGGTTTGGCGAGATTGGATTCACTGCGCCAGCGGCGGGTGCGGGTATCTAACACGACCAGCTTAGGCGAAGTGTCTAAGGTGTAATGCCATTGCTCGAATTTGAGTAACTGATCGATTAAGTCATCTTGAGTTTCTGGTGCTGGGTGGGCGAAAAAACCATCTAACAACGGCCGAACCTCGGCATCAAACTGGTTCGGTGCGTTACCTAAACCTTGGAATAAGGTATAGGCAATCAAAGCATTACCAATAATGCGCTTCGAAAAGGCATGCCCGTAGGCCGCCTGTTCCCACTTGGCGGTGAGGTTCCAATCGTCGGTTATATCATGGTCATCGAACATCATATACACGGGAATATGCGCCATCAGGCGCCTAACCTGTTTGAGCCCCGCCTTAAAGGCCAATAGATTTTGCCATTCGCGCTGCCAACGCAGCTGATTCGCCGCCGAGAGTCCCTCAACCTCCTTGGGTAAGTCGATAATCTCCCATAATTCCGGTGACCAAGTCAGCAGATACAGGGCAATCATCTCATTGAGACTGACTAAATGGTTTTCGGCAATCGATGAGGTAAAAATCGGATGATTGATATACCAGCGCCAGAGCGCGGTTTTAGCGGGATATTCGGTGCGTGGCAGCAGATTCTTGTGGCGTAAATATAAATGTTCGGGCTGGTAACTGATGGCCTCGCTTCCCGCAATATTGGCGCCGTGAAAGGCTTCATGGTGCAACCCCAGTTTTTCAATCACTTGGCCTATGGCGCATAGCATGGGGCCCGCCACATCATCCACATAGACCTGATCGCCACTGAGCATCAGTAGCGCTGGGCGTTCGTTAGTGCCTTTATCGATAAGCTGGGCGAGTTTGGTGTCGGCGGCGACTAAGGCATCCTCACTGTGGTGATGGGGATTGCGGCATGAGCCATGCCATACCTGTGTCAGTGCTTGGCTAAAGTAAAGATGGGGCGAGTCGGCATCGCCATAACCCAACGCTTTGACGTTATTAAATAGGTCATCAATGCCCTTGGCCGATACGCGATATTGGATAACCGTTTGAGGCGCAAGCAGTTCGGGGCGCGATAGGCGAAGTAAATACTGAAAGGCATGCTGACCGAGTGGCACACAGTGCACTTCTTCCTCTGTTAACGGGTAACTTTGCTCCCCTAAGGTAAGCTGTAATTCGCTTAACGGCTCGCGGCTCACAAACCAGAGAGTAAAGTGTGAGGCGTCGCAGTGGCGCAGCATGGGGCCTGCAAGAATAAGGGGAAGTGCTTGAGTCAAATTCAGCCTTTAGGTCGTTAATCGGGTTAAGTGGTACAAACTCGATGCGGTTGAACACAGGCAAATAAGAGTAAACAAGTGCGTTGAATATGAAAAGCTTTTAGAATTATGAGCCAAATGAATGGCTAAGGATCGCGGGGCAATATGGCAAACATCATGGTAACGGGCGCAACCGGATTACTCGGCAGGGCGGTCGTCAAACAGTTAACCGCCGCGGGTCATAGGGTGATTGCCACAGGTTTTAGCCGCGCGGAGGCGGGGATTCATCGGCTCGATTTAACCCAAGCCGCCGAGGTCGAAGCTTTTATTGCCCGTGAACAGCCCGAGGTGATAGTACACTGCGCCGCCGAGCGTCGCCCCGATGTGTCCGAACGCTCGCCAGAACATGCCTTAGCGCTGAATTTGAGCGCCAGCCAAACCTTAGCTGAGGTCGCTAAAACCCATCAAGCTTGGCTGCTGTATATTTCCACCGACTATGTGTTCGATGGTACAACGCCGCCCTATGCCGAAGATGCCGTGCCCAATCCGGTCAACTTTTATGGTGAGTCTAAACTGCAGGGCGAAACCTGTGTACTGAACACCGACAGCGGTTTTGCGGTATTACGCTTACCTATCCTCTACGGCGAAGTGACTCAACTGAGCGAGTCTGCGGTATTGGTGTTAATCAACCAATTGCTGGATAGCAGACCGCAGCGGGTCGACCATTGGGCCATTCGAGCACCAACATCGACGGCGGATATTGCCAATGCCATTGCTAAGCTCATCCTGCGGCAGTTACATGCTGTCGATGTGTCAGGGATTTACCATTTTAGTGCCACGCAAACCATGACTAAGTATCAAATGCTGCTCGGCTTAGGTGAACTGCTGGGGATTGATAGCGCGCATTTACTTCCTGAGCAAACACCCATGGATAGCGCCAAAAGGCCGCAAGATTGCACCTTAAGTTGTGGGCGTTTAGCCGCCTTAGGGATTTACTCTGAGCTTGATTTTAAGACCGGGTTAACTCAGGCGCTTAGCCAATCCTGCGCGGCACTGGCGGCGGTAGGTTGTAGTTTAAGGAATCACCATGGTTAAGATTTTAGGCACAAATTTGCAAGCCGCCGACCAAGTGGCGCTGCTTAGAACCTTAGGCTTATTGCTGCAAGTCGGTTTGACGTTGTTTGCCGCCGACACCTTTGGCCTGAGTTTGCAAATGGAGCCGCTAGTGCATGTGTTTGTACTGGAGGTGTTGTATTTGTCGCTTACCTTGGCATTGCGTAAACCCTTGTTTGCGAAAGAACGTGGTCTGTTTATTGCCCTGAGTCTCGATACCTTGTTTTGGATCTCTTGGCTGTATTTTTCGGGCGGGGCGACCAATGCGTTTATCTCCTTACTGCTATTACCCATAGCGCTCGCCGCCGTGACTCTGCCGATTTGGGCACCTTGGAGCCTAACGGCGATCTCTACGCTTGCCTATAGCCTGATGATTTTTACCGTGCCTGAGTCGCAAATGCATCACCACGGTATGGATATGAGCTCCCACTATCTCGGCATGTGGTTTAACTTTGTGATTTCGGCGCTGGTGTTGACCACGAGTGTGGCCTTGATTGCCAAGCGCATGCGGCGTCAGGATGCGCAGCTTGCCTATATGCGCGAAGGGCAACTGCGGCAGGAGCAGTTATTGGCGCTCGGTACCGTCTCGGCGCAAATGGCCCATCAATTGGCGACGCCGCTATCGACACTGCGATTATTGCTCGACGAATTAAGGGAAGAACAACCCGAACCTTCGGTCACGGTTGTTGAGATGGAAACTGCATTAGGTCGCTGCGAACATACCTTAACCGAGCTGCGGCTGGCGACTGAGTCGATTCGCGACCGTCGTCAGCGGCCACAAAAGATCACCGAGCTGGTGGCCGGATTAAAGCAGAAAACCCAGTTGTTGATGCCGCAAACTGAACTCAATTGGTTGATCACCTGCGCGCCTAAGCAGTTGGAAGAGCAACAGATCTTAACCGATATGAGCTTAACTCCCGCCATTATGGCCTTGATTGAAAATGCCGCCCGCGCCAGCGCCGAAACCTTAGGCGTCGCTCAAGTGGATATCAGTCTCGATAGCGCGCCGAGTGAAGGGCAGATCTATTTGCAGATCCGTGATTATGGCGCGGGTATCGCTCCCTCATTATTGCCACAATTGGGGACCTTATTAATCGAGAGCCCCAAAGGCTTAGGCGTGGCCTTGTTGCTGAGCCACGCCAGCCTCGAGCGTTTGGGGGCGGAGTTGATCCTCGCTAATCATCCTCAAGGGGGCACAGTGGCGCAAATTCGTTTTACTCTCTTGCAGCCTAATGCATCGACCACGACGACGGAGGCGCTATGAAACGGCTATTGATTATTGAAGATGATCAAGCGCTTGCGGGAGTATTAGCGCGGCGATTGACTCGCCATGGTTTCGAATGTCGCTTAAGTCACGATGCCAGTAATGCGCTGCTGGTGGCGCGGGAGTTTTGCCCTAGCCATATCCTGTTGGATATGAAACTGGCCGAGGCCAATGGCCTGAGTTTGATTGTGCCTCTTCGTAACCTATTGCCTAAGGTGATTATGGTGCTGCTAACTGGCTACGCCAGTATTGCTACTGCGGTAGAGGCGATTCGCCTCGGCGCTGACAACTATCTTGCTAAACCCGTCGATACCCAAACCTTGTTGGCGGCCTTCGAGGTCAATAGTCAGGCGAGCGCACTACCAGAAGATGAAATCGACGACTCGCCGCTCAGCCCTAAACGGCTGGAATGGGAGCATATTCAGCAAGTACTCAATGCTAATCAGGGCAATGTGTCGGCTACGGCCCGCCAACTGGGGATGCACCGCCGTACCTTGCAGCGTAAGTTATTAAAGAAACCCGTGAGTGAAACCGGGCCGTTCAAGTAAACGAGAATTTGCTCAAGGAAGGAGTTGTAGTATGCGTGAGTATGATGGGATTGAGGTGCGTTATCGCAGGCCCGATGCCGATTTAGCCAAAAGCTTGCAAGTGATTGAAAATCTGTTGGGCTTTGCCCCCGAACCGCAGCAGGTAGACTTTGATTTATCCTTTTGGGCAGGTGGTGCTGGGGTGCTTGATAAGCTAGCGATCTCTTGCAATGTTTCGCTCGAGCAGTGGCAAAGACTCAAGCAAAAGCTGGACTTATATTCCCCCGAAGAGATGGTTGCTAGGGATGATTGCCGAGAAGACTTCATCTGGTTAGTTGCCGATGATGAGGAATGCGGTGATATTTTGGCGGCTTCGGTACAATTTATTAATGACAACAAGGCGCCGTTTCAAGAAGCATGCGATATATCGCAGTCAATCCACTTTGGCTATATGAGCGATGTGAATACTTGGACGGCAGTATGGGGGCAAGGCAGCCGAATCAATTATGCCTACTTTTGTGAAGGTTAAGAGTTGTCAGGGATAGAACTGCCAAGGCTAAGAGTTGTCAGGGCTAAGCACTGTCAGTACTGAAAGCTGCCAAGGTTTATCTGTATTAGTGCTAACCGCTTGTATCGCTACCAAGGCAGCTCTACCCCATCATAGGCTAAAAAGGTGCCCGTTTGTGCTGGTGTGGCATTGGCGATAATACTCACCAAACATTGGGCGACATACTCTGGTGTAAACAGTTTTTCTTTGGGCACGTTCTGCTGAAAAGGTTTGGATAATCGCGTATCCGTAGTGCCGGGATGCAGTGCTAGCACCACGCAGTGTTTGATACTTCTTTGCCATTCAATCGATAGTGTTTTAAGGAACATATTCAGCGCCGCTTTCGAGGCGCGATAGCTATACCAGCCACCTAATCTGTTATCGCTAATGCTGCCGACTTTGGCCGACACTACGGCAAACCTTGCCGACGCACTGCGTTTTAACGCCGGTTCAAAGTGTTTTGCCAACATCATACTCGGCAGCGTGTTTAGCTGGATATTGTGCAGGAAAAAATCCCCATCGAGTGCCTGCAGGCTTTTTTCTGGCCCCTTATTCTCTGTGTGCAGCATGCCAATACAGTTGATTAGCCAATCTAATTGGGGAATATTTTGACTCAGTTGTTTAATCTCCTCCTCAATGGTGATATCCAGCCGATGCCAAATCACTCCATCGTCTCGCCCTGTATCTGGCTGATGATGTCTATAGGTCGCATGAATTATGGCCTCAGGATAGGTTTCGCGCAGCTTATTCACCATGGCGTGACCTATGCCACCGCTGCCACCTAATACCAAAATATTCATCGCGTTTCTCCCATGCGAATAAGCTTTTAAAGGCGTTCAAGTTGCGCCAGATGTTGTTCGGCAGTAGCCAGAATGGCTTGCCTTGCCGCCTCATCGGTTTTATCCCAAGTGCGGTACAGCATGGCAATGCGCGGATTGTGGATGAGCTGCGCGCGGTGTTTATCCATAAAGCGCCAATACAGGCTATTTAATGGGCAGGCGAGGGTGCCGCTACGTTCTTTTATCTTGTAATGACAACTGCCGCAGTAATCACTCATTTTATTGATATAACTGCCGCTCGCGGCATAGGGTTTAGTACCGACTATGCCGCCATCGGCGAATAGCGCCATGCCGCGAGTGTTGGGCATTTCGACCCACTCAATCGCATCCACATACACGCCTAAGTACCATTTATCCACCTCATCGGGGGCGATTTCGGTTAATAGACAAAAGTTGCCAATCACCATTAAGCGTTGAATATGATGGGCATAGGCGTAATCGAGCGACTGAGATAAAGCATGGCGCAGGCAATTCATTCGAGTCTTGCCATGCCAAAAATAGTCGGGCAGCTTGCGCGTGGCCTCTAGGGCATTAATGTTGGCGTAGTTGGGCATATTCGCCCAATAGATACCGCGCACATACTCACGCCAGCCGAGGATTTGCCGCACAAAGCCTTCGACCTGGGCTATCTCAATAAAAGGATTGGTATGATAGTGCTCAATCACCGCATTGATTACTTCTAATGGGCTGATAAGTTTAGCATTTAGGCTAAAGGACAGCCGACTATGGTACAGGCTCCACTGCGCCGGATGTTGCTGAGTCATTGCATCTTGAAAACGGCCAAAGGCGGGTAGGCAGTACTCACAAAAATACTGAAGTAATTCGAGGCTTTGCGCGCGGTTTATCGGCCAGAGTAAACGCGTATCCGCCTTGCCCATAGTATTAATCCCATGGCGTTGAAGACGCTCGAGAATATCTTGCACATTGTGGCCAAACATCAAGGGTGTTGGGAGCGATTTGATATCTTGGGATTTAAGCTTTTGCCTGTTGTTGGCATCAAAGTTCCACTGTCCGTCAACGGGCTTGCCATCCGTCATTAAGATATTGAATCTTTTGCGCATTCGCCGATAAAAATGCTCCATCAGCCTGTGTTGCCCTTGGGGGAATTCCCTATCAATTTCATCAAAGGGGAATAGAAAGTGCTCGGTATCGACGCAATTCACAACGGCATTGGCCAACTTCAGCTGGCTTAATTGCGCGAGGAGTCGATATTCGTCAGGCCGTTGATATTCAAACTTAATTGCCCCCGTTTCGGCGACAAAATACTCTATTAATGCGTTGAGGTCGGCAAAGCCTTGGGTATCGTCGAGGGTGAGGTAACGCACTTGATGCCCCGCAGCGCCAAGCTCGCTGGCAAACTGCGCCATGGCACTGAAAAACGCGCAAATCTTTTGCACATGATGGGTCACATAGGTGTTTTCTTGATGCAACTCTGCAATTAAATACAGCACCTTGGGATCGACTTGCTGATACCAAGTATGTTGGGCGTTTAGCTGATCGCCTAAAATCAGCCTAACCGTATGGAAGTGCTGTAATTGCTGCTGTGATTGCTGTCGTAATTGCATTAGCTGGACTCTGGTGGATGGTATTTGCAATTGAGGATTACGATGATATGGGTGGTTGGGATCAGCTAAAAAGGTATTTTAGCTGTCATTACTGCAATGCGTTGAGTGCAAACCATGCTTAGGCTATCTACAGTTTGGCAATTTAGAGCCACTCATAATTTTGAGGGATAAAACTCCGACCCTTATCTTTAATCGGGAGATTTATTAAAGAAAAGTCGTGGGGCTTCACCCCACACCCGACCAAGGAGGACTGCTCGTCCTATCCTCTTTGGATTCTCCAAGACGCCCCTAGCGAAGTTACATGCATTAGTGACTGGCTTCGTGCTTATTCGAAAATCGTTAACGCTTTCGATGGGGCGTCCCTTCCCCCCGAAAGCTACGCAGACGTCCTGTCTGCGTCACACGATTTTCTTCAACGCCCTTCAGCAACTTCGCAGGGGAGGTGCACTTCTGAAGCTTTAGTGTTGTTTGTGCGTATTTAAAAAGAGCACGAACACTCTATTTTTCTGAAATTTAACAATGGGCGCCTAAGTAAAACAATTTTTCATTATTGGTTTCTACGGACAGAGAGTTGCTTTGATTGCCACGTAAAGATTAAAGTTGGTTTGACACTATGATTGGAGTTTTAACTATATGACTAAAAAGCCAAAATCGAATCTAATTAACCAATCATTGACACAAGTTAATCGGGACATTTTATCCGACATAGCTGAAATATCGCTTGATACTACAATGAAGAAATTTGCAGCAGACCAAGAGCTTCTTAGAGATCTTCCTGTCATAAAATGGCTGGTTGCTACCACGAGTGTGTTGAACTCGGTTCATAATGCACATTTTCTTAAAAAGTATGCGAGCTTTATTGGTCAAGTTTCAGCCGAACATATAACGAAAGAAGATATGCTTTTGCTAAATGAAGATATGCTATCTGCTGATGTTATTGAAAAAATTACTGAAAATACCTTGGTTTATATTGAGCGCTATCATGATGAGCTTAAAGCAAAACTACTTGGGCAACTATTTGTTGAAACCTTTGTAAATTATAAGTTTTCAGTTGATGAATATAATTCTTTAATGTTCAGTATTGACTCAATACACCCGTTCGAAGGTATACCAAGGCTTAAGGCATTTTATCAATATAAGGTCCAAATGGATGCGGCTTTATGTGAGGAAGATAAACGTAAAAGTTGGGGACAAATGGCTCTGTTAGGTTACCAACCATTAGTAATGTCTGGATTGCTGAATTTGCCTATGGGAGGCTCATATGTTGGAAGTCTTGGAGGGGCCTCAATTAATGAACTCGGATTTAAATTTTATGAACAGGTGGTCCGGAAGGTAATTGGTTGATGGTTATTTCTAAGCAATGTTTGGATATGCAAAATTCTTTTAGGATTAACGGCCAACGGCGAAGTTACAGAATACACATCCCCTCGGAGTTGCCGCAGGGCGAATAGACAAATTGCGTGAGTCTTGCCATGGATGGCAAGCTAGCTTTCGCAGGTGCAGGGACGCATCCTTCGGAAGCGATAGCAAATTTGGCTATGAGCACAAGGGGCTTTCAACTCCGTCGGGGACGCCGAGGGATATCCAAAAGGGGAACAGGCGCTTTTCCCCTTTTGGTCGGGTGTGGGGTGAAGCCCCACGACGTTAAGCTAAAGAAATACAGAAAGTTTAAGTAAAGTATTCATAATAAAACCGCAATCATTCGATTGCGTTAACCAATCCCGTTTGTAGTGCATAGCTCTCTAGCTTGATATCAAGATTATCCAAATCTTTATAAAACTCATCATCGAGTTGATTGAGTCGGGCTTCGGCGACTGGATTATCGGTTGCGGCAAGCCGTTGGTCTCTGTCAGTTGGGACGGGATGGTCGCCAAATACCGCTTGTTTAGCCTGTTGTAATAGGGCTAACGAGTGCACCGCGCCAATTTGCTCAAGGCCGCGCTCGGCAACAGCATAATGCTCGCCCGATGAGTTATCGAAATACTGGATAAAGCCACCGTTGTAGACTTCGCCTGAGAGACAATTGACTGCGTAATAGTGCTGCGCCGCTTCGCTTAGGGTGTGAAAGCCCTGTTTATCGTCGTGCACCCGCACCACTATTTCTCGCCACAGGGCTCTAAAAGGGCAGGTTTTATCTAATTCCCGCTCTTTTTGATAATAGGCTTTTGCCTGTTCGATATTTTCACGATTGCCATTTTTGCAGGGCATGCATAAGCCCGCATTGCGCTCGGCTGTGCTGGGCGTGATTAAGGTTTGGCAGGCTGTGCAGGGGACTTTTTCCGACATTATCTTTCCTTAGATATTCAGGTCAGCAAGAGAAGTAACAGATTCACAAACGACCCATTGTAAAATGACCTGTTTTTAGAATTAAAGCATACGCAGAAATTAGCGGAATTAAGCACTGGAATAACAGTGCTTATTCTATGGCCGAATACTCTTAAACATCTGTCGTTAGCTGTAATGTAATTGTTTAAATCTCACAATTAATAGCCAGCTAACCTAATGTATTAGTTGTACTTTATATTCATCGCGATCAGCGGTTCGCGTGAAGCCTTTTCGGCTCGCAGGCGAGCTAAGTATTTTTCCCATAATTCCACTTGGTGAGTGGCGAGATCGTAAAGTACCTGCCAGGAGAATAAGCCTGTATCGTGGCCATCGTCGAAGACGATTTTTACCGCGTAGTTACCTACGGGTTCGATGCTGGTGATATTCACATTTTTCTTATGGGTGACCAGCTTAGGGTTACCGTGACCATGCACTTCGGCGGAGGGGGAATAGACACGTAACATCTCACAGCTGAGTTGATACTGCTCGCCGTTATCGAAGCTGATTTCTAAAATGCGCGATTTACGCTTGAGCTTAAGATCGGTGACATTGGGTGTGCTAGTGGTCATAGGTAGTGCCAAGAAAATACGGGGAATGGACAAGCTGTAACATAACAATTTGTGGTTAAGGTTACAAAGTGTAAGCCTTAGCCACAGTCACAATTTTGCACGAATGTTCGGTATCTTGGATACCGAACATTGCAGGTTTGGATAACAGCCCTAGTTACAGGATAAAGCGGCTTAAGTCTTCGTCTTGAACCAGATTATCTAAGTGAGCACTCACATAATCGGCATCAATCACAAATGAGCTGCCAGACTTGTCGGAAGCCTCATAGGAGATATCTTCCATCAGCTTTTCCATCACGGTATGCAGACGACGGGCACCAATGTTTTCGGTGCGCTCGTTCACTTGCCATGCCGCCTTGGCAATGCTCTCGATGCCCGATTCGGCAAACTCAATGGTCACGCCTTCGGTGGCCATCAGTGCGATATATTGCTCGGTCAGTGAGGCATGTGGCTCGGTTAAAATACGTTTAAAATCATCGGCTGATAACGCATCTAGCTCAACGCGGATCGGTAAACGGCCCTGTAACTCTGGGATTAAATCCGAGGGTTTTGCCATTTGGAATGCGCCCGAGGCGATAAACAGAATATGGTCGGTTTTCACCATGCCGTGTTTAGTGGTGACTGTGCAGCCTTCAACTAAAGGCAACAGGTCGCGCTGTACGCCTTCGCGGGACACGTCTGGACCTGAGGTTTCGCCACGCTTACAGATCTTGTCGATTTCGTCGAGGAACACGATACCGTGCTGCTCAACCAATTCAATGGCTTGCTCTTTTAAATCTTCCTGATTAACCAGCTTGGCCGCTTCTTCTTCGATCAACAGCTTAAAGGCTTCTTTGATCTTCATCTTGCGACGTTTGGCCGGGGCTTGGCCCATGTTTTTAAACAGGCTTTGCAGTTGGTTGGTCATTTCTTCCATGCCGGGTGGCGACATGATTTCGATACCCACCTGTGGCTGGGCCACATCGATATCGATTGCTTTGTCGTCTAACTGGCCTTCGCGCAGCTTTTTGCGGAAGATTTGACGGGTATTGGAGCTGGTATCGCTATCGGTGTTGTCCCACTCGTTTTTCGGCTTGGGCAGCAGAGCATCGAGAATACGTTCTTCGGCGTGTTCTTCGGCGCGTTGGCGGCATTTGCCCATTTGTTGCTCGCGGGTCAGCTTAATGGCGATATCGGTTAAATCACGGATGATTTGCTCGACTTCTTTACCCACGTAACCCACTTCGGTGAACTTAGTGGCTTCAACCTTGATGAACGGTGCGTTGGCGAGCTTTGCCAAACGGCGGGCGATTTCGGTTTTACCTACGCCAGTTGGGCCAATCATCAGAATGTTTTTTGGGGTGACTTCTTGACGGAAATCGGCATCCAATTGCATACGGCGCCAGCGGTTACGCAGGGCGACGGCGACGGAACGTTTGGCCTTTTTCTGGCCGATAATATGGGCATCCAGCTCGTGGACAATCTCACGGGGGGTCATTTCAGACATAATATTCCTCACGGGCTGTTAGTAGTTAAGTTCTTCAATTGTCTTGAATTGATTGGTGAATACGCAGATATCGCCTGCAATAGTCAACGACTTTTCTGCAATTTCCAGCGCCGATAATTCGGTATTTTGTAGCAGGGCTAACGCCGCCGCTTGGGCATAGTTACCGCCCGAGCCAATGGCGACTAAATCATGTTCTGGCTGCACTACGTCACCATTACCTGTGATGATCAGTGACGCTTCGGCATCGGCGACCACAAGCATGGCCTCGAGTTTGCGCAGCATGCGGTCGGTACGCCAATCTTTGGCCAGTTCAACGGCCGATCGTAATAGATGACCTTGGTGCATCTCGAGTTTGGACTCGAAACGCTCAAATAGGGTAAAAGCGTCGGCGGTGCCGCCAGCAAAACCTGCCAACACTTTGTTGTGATATAAGCGACGCACTTTCTTGGCATTACCTTTCATGACGGTATTGCCTAGGGAGACTTGGCCATCGCCGGCGATGACTACTTGGTTATTACGGCGTACTGATACGATAGTGGTCACAATGAATCCTCTTCTCTTGCCCACAATGAAAATCCTGCGGTGGATGATGGAATAGATATGGGGATGGATGGTCAGATTTCAAGTGAAAGCGGAAAAAGCCACAGGGCGTTGGGGATTTTATGCCCTGTGGCTGATATCGGATATTACTGCGATAAGGTCGAGCGGCCGACAACCGTACGGCCATCGAGGGGATAGTATTTTAGCTCCCAATTCTCGCTGCCAAGGCGGCGATCATCCGACACATAGTTAAAGTAGCAATAAGTGTTAGGGTCGGTTATTGCGCCGCCGCTATACCAATAGACGATATCGACATTGGGGGTTGTTTGCCAATCGAAGTGAGTGGCGAGGACTGTGTCCGGATTATCGAGTAAGGATTGCCACAGCTCACCGCAAAAAGCGCCTTGTAATTGCGTGCCTTGGTTGCTGCTTTGGGCTGTGTCTTCACCGAGTGGAAAGCCGGTAGTGGTGGAGTCGATTGTGCCGTCACCATAGCAGGCAAGATCTTGGGTATAACCCGAGTGTCCGCCCGCAAGCCAACAACTGTGATACAGCTTTACACCAGAGGTAAAGGCGGCGAAGGCGGCTTTTGCCCGCGCATCGTGGGCATCCTGGCTGAGATTCATAAAACGAGGGGCCGCGACCACGGCAAGAATCCCTAAAATGATGATAACGACCACCAGTTCGATTAGGGTAAATCCCTTAGATGTGTGTAGACGGCTCATACTGCTCACCTGTTGCTAAGATGGCGATATTCTAACTTAACTTTTAGCGATGATCATTAAGCTATTGATAGTATTTAAATTAGCAACATAAGGTTTACATTAGCCTCAGGCTAAATCTTTCGTCGTATGCTTTGATTGAGCAATGACTTAACGGGAACATGAACAGAATGGGGAAATAAAAAAGCCCCGAGAACACTGGCCGTTCTCGGGGGAAGGTTCTAAAGCAGTGGATCTTTAATGCCTACGGGACATAAAGGAGAGAACCTGAGCCGAGTGTGGCAGTTTATTGCTTAAGCGACAAAGCCAAAGTGACAAACTGCGACAGCTTGTCGCAGGGGGCTGTTTTGCGTCTCTTTCGCTAAGGAAAAGATGATTTATCGAGTGCTACAGTCGGTAAGTCAGGCTTGCGAGGTTCGTTGTGGCTAGGGCAATAGGGCATTGAGGTGAGCTAAATGCTGTACCAGTTCAGCCATATTGCTAACTTCGAGCTTTTTCATAATCTTAGCGCGATGGACTTCGATGGTTCTTAAAGATAAGTACATGGCTTCGGAGATCTGCTTGTTGGTCATGCCTTGAACCACATGGGCTAATACTTGTTGTTCGCGCTCGGTCAGTTGGGCAAATTTTTGCTGCAGATGTTGTTGTTCAAAACTGGCTTGGCTTTCTTTATGCGCTTTTTCAATCGCTTGAACCAAAGCTTTGCCGGATACAGGTTTTTGAAAAAAGTCGCAGGCGCCCTTGCGAAAGGCGCTTAATGCCATGGGCAAATCCCCATGACCCGTTAGAAAGATCACCCCTAGCGGACTTTGGGTCTCGAGCAACTTTTGCTGGACTTCTTGGCCGGTGATCTCCGGCATTCGACTATCTAAGATCACGCAGCCCGCCTGGGTTAATGGGCATTGAGCTAAAAAATCCCGACCACTGCTAAAGGTTTGTACTTGATAGCCAAATTGTCCGAGCATAAAGCCTAAGGAATCGAGAATCGCCTCATCGTCATCGACTAAATACAGTGGCAGCTTGGTGGACATGGTTTCCCTTGCGGTGGTTTGTTACTCCATTAGCTTAAGTCTGCCGGAGGGCTGGCTCAATTTTAAGCCGAGGTCTTGGGAGGTGTATCACTAAATTAGCCGAATCCCATGGGCTGGAGTCGAGAGTTTGGCGTTATTCACAGCTTAATTTTTGCCGAGCTTATAGAGTGTCCCGAAGACAAAGGCATATAAGACAAGGCAATAGCAATGGTAACTTGGTGTAGGGCGCTAGTATTAAGTTGCATCTTGAGTCTAATGGGGCTCAATTTGTCCTATGCCGATGAGGACATTACCCTGAACGAGTTTAAAGTGGGGGTGCTGGCCAATCATGGCGTGTTACAGGCGAAACAACGCTGGCAGCCAATGATGGATTACCTCAGCGAAAAAGTCCCCAATAGCCGTTTTGAAGTGGTACCAGTGGATTTTAATGGCATGCGCAGCCAATTACTTAGCCACGATTTGCAATTTATTGTCACCAACCCCGGCCAGTATCTGCACTTGAGTAATAACTTTCCGCTCTCGTGGTTGGCGACCATGAAGAGTCGTAAGCATCAGGGAAGCACTTTTACCATAGGTGCGACCATTATTGTGCGTGCCGATAGTCCAATCCGCAGTTTGCAGGATTTACGGGGTAAGAATGTGGTCGCCAGCGATCCGCAGGCACTCGGTGGCTATCAGGCGGCGATGGGACTGCTGCATAAAATGGGTTATCTGCCGGAGCAGTTTTTCGGTGACGTGCGATTCTTAGGTTTTCCCCTCGAGCCACTAATCTACCAGGTGCGCGATGGCAATGCCGACGCTGCCATTGCGCCTTTTTGTACCTTAGAGGAGATGATTGAAACCGGGCTTATCAATCAGGCCGACTATCGGGTTATTCATCCAACCAATCCCCCCGGTTATGATTGCGAGGTGAGCACTCAGCTCTATCCCAACTGGTCATTTGCGGCGGCGGATACAGTATCGCCGCGCATTACCATGCAAATCACCCGTGCTTTGTTTGACTTGCCCGCCGACCATGTGGCGGCGATTACCGCCGATACCTTAGGTTGGACGGCGCCAGTGAGCCAGCTCAAGGTGATTGAGTTATTTAAAGAATTACAGCTGCAAGGCGCGTCGCCGCCCCTGTATCAAACCGTCTATAAATGGATGGAGAAAAACAAAGAGTGGGGCGGGGTATTGCTGCTGATCTTTATCGTATCGACCATTTATCACCTGTGGCTCGAGTATAAATTTCGCCAAAAGAGCGAGTTTTTGGTCAGCACCGAGCGGCAGTTAAAGGATAAAGCCTTGCAGCTAGAGCGATTGCAGAGTGCGGCTATTCTCGGGGAGATTGGCGCGGGGCTTGCCCATGAATTAAATCAACCCATAGCCGCCATTACTCAATACAGTGAAGGCGCCATGATACAGCTAGAAAGGCTGGGGCAGGATAATCCTGAACTTTACGATATTTTGGGTAAAATCAACGCGCAATCGATACGGGCGGGGGCAGTTGTGCACCGTATTCGCGGTTTGCTTAAGCGCCGTCAGGCCAAGGCTGAATCGCTGAATGTCACCTTAGTCGTCAAAGAGGCCCTCGCCCTACTGCGACGTGAGTTAGACCGCGCCGAGGTACAAGTGACACTACAAGTCGAAGGTCATCCCTTTGAATTGATGGGTGACAGTGTTGGCTTAAGCCAAATGTGGGTCAACCTAGTGAAAAACAGTCTCGATGCGCTGGAGGACTGCAAGGATAATCGAGCACGGCAGCTAAGGATTGAGATCTATTACCACTCCAGTGAAATCAAAGTATTAGTCATAGATAATGGCGAAGGTTTACAGCGCCAAGCCAGCGAGTTAATGGCCTCGTTTGCCTCCACCAAGGATGCGGGGCTCGGTTTGGGCTTAGCAATTTGTAAAGATGTCGTCAGCCGCCACCATGGCAGTATTCAAATTGAAAATTGTCAGCAATCGACACATGCCAGATTGCCTTGGCAACAGGGCTGCGTGGTAACTGTGGTGCTACCTAAAGGTTAGAGTTTCCCTTTAATAACCTGAAGATGCGCGCTTCGTGATGGAGTCATTGTGGTTTAAATCAGCCAAGTTGCCTCTAAGCTAAGCTCTAAGGCGCTGGATATTCCAAGCTAAATTGCTGCAGCTTATGCGCTAAAAACTCAATGGTGCGGCGTATTTTATGGCTCGGGTAGTCGGTTTGCAGGTAGACCAATTGCAGTGGCACCGCAGGCGCGAGTTTGTCGGCTAAAATAAGCTTTAGCCTGCCTTCGGTGACATCTTGTGCCACATCGAGCCAGCTCTTATAGGCGATACCTCGACCCGCCAGAGCCCAATCGCGTACTACGGCACCGTCGTTACAGAAGCGTTTTCCTCTCACTTCAATCTCTACGGCTTCACCATTGTGGCTAAATTTCCACTTCTGCCACGGCTCACCGCCACGATTTAAGATCAATACTTGGTGCTGACTCAGTTCGTTCAGTGTTTGCGGCTCACCATGTTGAGCAAGATAAGCGGGGGAGGCGACGAGCACTCTTGGCGTCATCGACAGTTGGCGCCGTTTTAAATTGGAATCTTCAAGCTGGCCATAGCGTAGGGCCAAATGGATATTTTGATCGATAAGATCCGCCATATGGTCGCCAAAATAAAGTTGGATCGACAGGTCTGGCGCGCTATCCATCAGTTCATCTAACCAATTGCGGATCCGGCTGCGGCCTATATCAGAGGGCAGGGCAATGCGTACTTCACCTTTCAGCTCGCCCCTATGTTCGGCCAAATTGGCGGAAGCGGTTTCGAGTAAGGCGAGGGCAGGCTTGGCGGTATCGAGAAATATTCGCCCTTCTTCCGTGAGCTGCAATCGCCGTGTCGAGCGAGCAAACAGCTGACAACCTAGCTTTTTTTCAAGCCGTTGTAGGGCGGCGCTAGCGGCTGCGGGTGTCATTCCGACCTCTTTACTGGCGGCGGACAGGCTTTCGAGCGCCGCGATACGCAGGGCGAGTTGCAGATCGTTTATATGGTACATATCAAATTATTTTTGAAAATGATTTAAATATTTGGCTGATTATCAATATAGATTAATTAATGCACTATTGCACTCAGATATTCAAACTTCATTTATGGTTCGGAGTGCATATGAGTTTATTTACAGCCTATGAGTCAGCGGCACTGACATTACAAAATCGTATCGTGATGGCGCCGATGACACGTGCGCGTACCACACAGCCTGGGAATATTCCCAACGACTTAATGGCGCAATATTACGCCCAGCGTGCGTCGGCTGGTCTGATCATCACCGAAGCGACCCAAATTTCGGACGACAGCCAAGGTTACTCTTTTACCCCCGGCGTTTATACCGAGGCACAAATTGATGGCTGGAAGAAGGTCACCGCGGCGGTTCATCAAGCGGGTGGCAAAATCTTTAATCAAATCTGGCATGTGGGCCGAGTGTCCCATCCGATTTTTCAGCAGGGGGCTGCGCCCATTGCGCCTTCAGCGATTACTCCTGTAGGCACTAAAGTTTGGATTGTTGATGAGCAGCACCCCGAGGGGCAAATGGTGGATTGCCCCGAGCCGAGGGAAATGACCCAAGCGGATATCGACCGCGTAGTGGCCGACTTTGCCAACGCAGGGGCAAATGCCGTTGCCGCGGGTTTCGATGGTATCGAAATCCACGGTGGCAATGGTTACCTCATCGACCAATTTCTGCGAACGAATTCTAACCATAGAACCGATGCTTATGGCGGCACGCCTGAAAAACGTATTCGCTTTTTATTGGAAGTGGTTGAAGCGGTCAGTGCCAAGATTGGCGCCGATAAAGTAGGCGTTCGCCTCGCACCCTATGTGACTTTTAAAGACATGGCTTGCCCTGAGATAGTCGATACTATCCTGTTAGCCGCTAAGCATTTATCGGCGTTGGGCGTAGCGTATTTGCACTTGTCGGAAGCCGATTGGGACGATGCGCCGCAGGTGCCTGAGTCCTTCAGAATCGAGCTACGCAAAGTGTTTAAAGGCAGCATTATTGTGGCGGGGCGTTACGATGTCGAGCGTGGCAATGAGGTTATCGAAAAAGGTTATGCGGACTTAGTGGCCTTTGGTCGCCCCTTTATCGCTAACCCGGATCTGCCCTATCGATTAGCCAATCAATTACCCTTATCGCCCTTCGATAAAGGGCCATTATTTGGTGGCAGTGCGGCTGGATATACGGATTATCCAAGTTATCAAGCGGCGCTGCGAGCAGTGGTCCGCTCTAGCAATGATGAGGTGGCATAATGCAACATCGTACTTATTGCACCGTTGCGCCTTGGGTAAAAGTCGGTTTATGGAGCTCAGGATTACTCGGTTTAGCTATTTTGGGCTTTGCGCTTGCGAGTCTTAGCTTGACGGTGTTTGCCGCTCAAGGTGGTTCAACCCAAGCCAGTGTTGATGTCAAAGCAGCCCTTACCCCTAAGGTGACAGCAATGGAGCGGATCAGCGATGGTTCGTCACAGGCTGAATCTATTGCCCACGCCGCTTTGTTATACGCTAGTTTTTGGGATACCGGCGACCCAACATTTGCCCACTGGGCGTTAGCGACCGGTTTTATTGATCGCACCTTGCCAGAAGGTCGTGCACAGGGGATTACTGGTCCACTGGAGGCCTCTAAAACCTTTAGGGCGGCGGTGCCCGATCTCTCTGTAACCGTTGAGCATCTGCTGGTGGTCGGTGACCGTGCGGTTGTGCGTCTCCGCTTTAATGGCCATTTTACCGGTGTCTTTGGTGAACAGCGTGGACAGGGGCAAAAAATTGATTTTCGCGCCGTAGATATGTACCGAGTTCGTGAGGGTTTTATCACAGATAACTGGCACCTTGAGGATTATCAAACGCTATTTAGCCAGCTTGCCGCTAAAGCTGTGGCCACAGGAGTCAAGTCATGAACCCACGTCGACAATTTTTAAAGACCAGTTTACAGGCGGGCGGTGCCTTGATTGCAGGTGTAGGGCTAAGTCAGTCAGCCTTTTCCATGGGATTACCGGGTTTAGTGGCACTCGATGAGCAAACACAAACTTCAATAGGAGGCAGTATGAATAATCGTTTTTGGCCTAATGGCGAACAACTAGTGATCTCTATATCCATGCAGTTTGAGGCTGGTGCGCAGGATAAAAACGCCGAAGGTCCGTTTCCACCAATGGAGCAGGGGTATCCAGATACTATTACCCCCAGTTGGTACGACTACGGGATGAATGAGGGAATACCGCGTTTGCTACGTTTATGGCGTAAGCACAATATTCAGGTGACATCCCACATGGTGGGCCGCGCCGCTGAACTACATCCACAACTTGCCAAACAAGTGGCGGATGAAGGCCATGAGATTTCTGGCCATGGGCAGACGTGGACGCCGCAATACAGTATGTCGCCAGCGCAGGAGCGTGATTCTTACATCCAGAGTATTAATACTTTAGAAAAGATCACTGGCCAGCGCCCCATAGGGTTTAATGCGTTTTGGATGCGCCATAGCACCCAAACCTTAAATATCCTGCAGGATCTAGGCTTTATTTATCATATTGATGATCTATCAAGGGATGAACCTTCAATTATCCCTGTGCAGGGTAAACCGTTTGCCGTGGTGCCTTATACCTTACGTAACAATGATATAGGTCGCTTTGGTGGCAATACTGCGATGACGGCTGCCGCCTTCTTACAGGAGCTTAAAGATGAATTCGATATGCTCTATCAAGAAGGCGCATCCCAGCGGCGGATGATGTCGATTAGTGTGCACGACCGTATCGGGGGCACGCCAGGTCTTGCCAATGCCTTAGACAAGTTTATTCAATATGCGAAAGCACACTCAAAAGTGGGTTTTATGCGTAAGGATGCGATAGCGAAATGGGCGCTGGCACAAAAGGATACGCCAACCAATCCGGCAAGAACACTTTAAGGGATAAAACCACAGCACTGAGATGTGCTGTGGTTTTTACTTTCAGGGAGATATCGGGGCTTAACGCATGGCGAGCATGGCCCAAGTGCGGCGCCCCTGCTCGAGAAGAATCCCAACAGCCAGCCCTGCGGCGGCGTTGACAGCCAAGCAAGTGACTGCAGTTGCGAGGATCACAAAGATACAGAAGGGTTTACCATCAATAAGGCGTTTTGACCACGCCAGTTGCAAACCGCCGATGGACAGCAAACTACCGAGAATCGCCACAGGAATAAGCCCAAGCAACCATGCAATTTGGCTATCCCAAAACAGGGCAATCACCACACAAGTACCGCCGAAGATTAATGGCGCAAGGTGAGTGCGCGCACCAAAGTGGTATTGCACCGCAAGGCCTCCCGCGCCATGACACATGGCCGCAGCTCCAAAAGGCGCGAGTAATAAATTGGCAAGCCCAGAGCTAATGGCCAAGTTTTTAGGCGTGAGTTTAGCTGCGTCTTCGGGGAATTTTTCCTGCGCCATTGCCGAGGTGGCTATCACTGCATTGGTTAAGGTGAGGGCGAGCTGTGGCAACACCAGTAAAATCGCCGCCGAGCTCCACTCATTAAGGCTAGGCCAAGCCAAATGCAGTGAGGCGCTCAATGCGGGAATATTCAGGCTGCTAGTTATTTCGGTTTGGCTGTTGGCTTGCCACAACATGCCCGCTGCGATCACCAGTGGCATAGCAAGGTAACGTAACGGTAAGAATTTACTCACAAATAGCAAGGCAAACGCGCCGAGTCCGAGCAGCCAAAAGTCGCTCATCATCTTAGTGCCCATCCACATCAACTGTAGGCCAATGGCAAGCTGGATACCGACACTCACGGCTTGGGATAATTGCTTGGCAAGCCAAGTGATGGCGCCACTAAACGCCAAGATTAACAGTATGATACCCATCAGCATGGCGCTGGCTTGCAGCATCCCGGGCGTTAAGCCTTGGGCGATCACGAGGGCGGCGATGACCTTCATGGGTTGGACGGGAATAGGGCGGCGATAAAATAAGGCGCTTAATATCGCGAATAAGCCAAAGCCTAAAAATATCCCTTGGGGCGAAAATTGGTTTAGGGCAATTAAGCCCAAGACTAAGGGTAAAAAAGTGCCTAGGTCGGCAAAGGCGCCGCTGGTTTCACCGAGTAAACGGTTGAGCGGTTGAGCCGAGTGCTGTGTTGGGGTTTTGCCCGCGGTCATAGAGGTTGCCACAATTGAACATTGCCTGATTAGGCAAAATAAATGCCATAAAAATCAGTTAATTTGACTTATAAACAGAGCCAAACTCCTTTTCACGCCTGTAGGTTGAGACAAACTGGGACAGTAATATTTTTTAACTGCGGCGATTTGTCTTTGTTGGCAGGTATAGCACGATAAAAAAGAGAGCTTAGCCAGCGGGTGCTAAGCTCTCAAAGGTTTGCAGGGGAGCGATACTCGCTATGCCTTAAGTTCGGTTAGGCGATAGCGAGTGGAACAGCTTATGGTTGTTTGTGCTTAGGGCCTTGCTTGTTTTTCATTGGATCGCCTTGATAGCCTAAGGCTTGCCAATCGAGACGAGTGCCTTTGTTGTGGCAGTCATTACAGTTAAGGGCTTGTTCCTTTGGGGACACCATGTGGTTGATACGCCACCACATTTCAGTGGCGGCAAAGCCATATTCACCACTGTATTTGATGCCTTTTTCTAACATGGTTGGATTGGCTTCCATACCTAGTTTCGCCGCTAAATTCCAATCAAACTCGCTCCAGTATCCGCCCTTGCCATAGGTTTTTGGGGTGATAAAGATGTTGAGTTTCTTGTCGTAAATCTGCTTACCAGTATGCACCTTAAAGGGATAAATCTTGGCTTTAGCATCGTTAATGTCGCCCATAGGGTAGGTCAGCTTAGTGACGACATTCGGGTTCATTTTGTCCCCCGCCATATAAGCGTTAGCCGTGCCGTTGTACCAAGCGTATTGAGGCTTGACCATTTTCTCCCACACGAAGTCACCCTTTTTCTTCTGATAGGTGTGTTTGCCATATTGATCAACGGTCTCAGGTTTATCATCACCCGCAGTTGACCAATCCCAGTGCATCTTGGTGGGTTCATTCTTAGCAAAGAAGGGAATATGGCAGGTTTGGCAAGCCACGGTTGCGGTATGGGTATTGAGCTTTTTGTTGCTGTGCGGCGCACTCTCGTGGCAGTTCTCACAACCTATATGGTCGATACCGCCTGGGGATACCCCCATGGCATTACCCGAGATTTGATGTTTTTCAGTGGTATGGCAGTTTTGGCATTGGAAGTTATTGCCGTCGCTGTCCATGTGCACATCGGTGGCTTTATCAGGGTAGGCCATGGAGGAGTCGAGGTCCCCGTGTTTGACCGCATCACCACCGCCACCATAGAAGTGGCAGCTACCGCAGTTATCCCGCACGGGTTCGCCGACGTTTTGCGCGATCTTCGCCAGATCGAGTTTTGCCATGGGTTCACCTGCACCCGCGGGGTCTTTTACATAGGTGCCTGTAGTGTCGTGGCAGACTAGGCAGTCCACTTTGGTTTTATCTTTAAAATCAAAGTTGCTGTCCTTCCAACCATAACCAGCGTGGCAGCTGGTGCAGCGAGGCTCGTTGCTGGAAATCGACACACAGAAGTTATTGATACTGTTTTTCTTACCGCGTAATACGGTTCTATCGGGGAGCTTTTGTTCTAATTCCCATGTCCAGTGGGAGGTTTTCATCATATCTGTGGCTTGTTCTTCGTGGCAGGTTAAACACTGAGTCGTGACCTCAGAACCTGTGGCGAAGGGGCCTTTGAGAACGTCTTTATGGGGATTGGCAGCCTGCGCTTGCAACGCCATACCCACTAAGGCAATAACAATGAGTTTTTTCATTCTGTACTCCTGCCCTCGGCGATACCGAGGGCTGAATGGCATTTAGGTTAGAAGTTAATGGTCAGCGAGGCGTTCACATCGAAGGCCTTATCGACCACTGGCAGCATTGAATAGGCTGAGCCCGCTAACACCTCATCGATTTTTTGTGGTGCGCCAACAGGTGTGCCGCTACCTGTGTATTCGTAGTCGTAGTAGAGTCCTGCCAGTTTGATAAACATTTTTGGATTGATATCAAAGATGTAATAGGCTTCGCCGACGTGGCCACGGGTGGCTAACTTGCTACCGATTGGGTCATCTTGGGCTTGGGTGAAGGGCGTCCAGTATTTAGAACCGTAGTTATATTCCAAGCCAAATTTGCCGTAGGGCGCTGGGATTTGAATACCCACATAGATGCCATAACCATCTTTGGTATCGGTATCATCGCTGGTTTTCGGCACCATGATGATTTCGGTGCCGGTGCTATTTAACTCAGCTTCAAACACCGCATCGGATAACATGCCGCCGAACATACCCGCATTGCCATTTGGCTTGGCACGTGTCCAACCCAATGAAGCAAACCATTTGATATCGTTAGCTTCTTCCCGCGCAAAACCAATGCCGCCGAGGTACATATCACCAATGACGCCGCTAGGTTGCACTCGGGTGACAAAGTTAAAGTTGTCAAACTTTTGCATATCTTGGTACATGGTCGGGGCAAAAATACCCGCCAGTTGGGTCGGGAAGGCCATAGTGCCTTTAAAGCCGTCGTTCACGTCTTTGGCAGCAAACAGGGTAAATTGCAGGAAGTTAGTGCCGTCATTGATGGCATCGATATTAAAGCCGCCGAGGTGGGTATCCTTGGTGACTATGTCGCCAAACATTTCGCCATTACCCCATTGGGATTCAAAGCCTTGGCCATAACAGAAGCGAACCACTTGTCCTTCAACCCCAGTGATTTCCCCTAGGTTGTAGCCTAAGGTTGCACCATCGAAGTTAAAGTTGACTAAATGGCCCGAAGGCGTGCCGCCACGCAGTTCATTTTCACGGTAGTGGCTTGGTGGGCCATAGGTGGATGGGCGGCGGCCAATCGAGAGGTAAAACTCGGAGCCATTGATTTTTTTCCAGTCGAAATAGGCGCGCTCTACCCGCAGCCAGTCACCACTGGTGTTGCCGCTGCTGGTGCCATCCATAGTGAATGAGCGCCAAGAATCAAATACTTGTACGCCTGTTGAGTCGCCCCAGTTTTTGTACATGCTCAGACGACCGGCAAAGCTGACGTTATCCCATACCTTGGCCTTAAGGTTTAACCGCAGGCGAGTGGTGTAAAATATATCGTTATCAATATCTTGGATATGTTGCTGCGCGAGGACATAGGGCATCACGCCCTGTAGCATGCCATTTTGAAAGGCGGCGGCCAGATCGGGATTGGCTTGCATCATCTGTCCGAGTGGCGAGTTAGGATCGTTTGGCATTCCAAAGGCGCCGGACATGGCCTTGGCGCCAAAGTCATTAAAGTTCACCTTAATGGCGGGGTTCCAAACGACATCGCGGTAATGCAGTGAGTGAGCCTTGGTTCTAAAGTCGCCAGTGATTTCAAGGCGGTCTAACGAGGTGTGGCGCTCGGTTTTATCGACACGGCTATTGAGTTCATCGAGCTGTTCGGTGATATCGGCCAGTTGTTGTTTCAGCTCGGCCATTTTTTGGGTGTCCGCTGGCGTTTCGTTGGTTGCGGCAAAGGTTTGGCCGGACATAAACAGCGCATTCGCAACCAATATCGAAATGAGTGTAGGTGTACGCATAGGGTTTCTCCCTGAGTGTTCCGCTGGCACTGGCTTAAGGCCCTGTGCCAAATTTACCCAACAGGAGGCCCTGAGGTGTGCTCCCCATTTTTCTCTTATTGGGCTTGGATTTTATTTCAATGGGTTAACTTGCAGTTGCAGGCCTGCGGTTATCCCTTTGATTTAGGCTTAGCAGCGATTAACCGCAGGTTTGCGGTTGCTCCGAGTCGGCGGCATGGTCATACAGGAATTGCTGTATATCTTTGAGATCTTGCTCGGTGAGGCCGTTGAATACCTCAGGTTTGAGTTTGTGTTTATCTTTGTCGAAGAAGCGATCCCACTGGCTCATGGTTTTGCTCATTGGGGTTAGCTCGCCACCTTCACCACCTTGGCTATGGCAGGCTTTACATTCTTTTTTATAGAGGTGTTTCCCCTTTTTGGGATTGCCTCCCTCGGCGGCGTAGGCTTGAAGTCCCAAACTGCTGATTAGCGTGACGGCGATTGCGATCTTAGTTGAAGTTTTCATCATCTCATCCTTTCTTAATTGTCATTCACATGACTTTGTTGGTGGAATGTGGCTATTGCTTCCACCTTGTGAATAAATTTATCAAAGGTAATGGGATGTTTATTTGAGGTATATCACTTCCATTAAAAAAATCTAATTGATAAAAATCTAATTGACTGGTGGTGGATTGATTTGGGTGGGAATTTACATTTTCAAAAACAATGATTTGTTTTTATTGCTAAATTAGTTTGTTGTGTCGCAGCTAGGGTTTTAAGTCGTAGTGGACGAAAAAATGAGAGTGATCGAGTTAACACTTTGTAAAATTTACGATCGCTAAAGTAGTCGTTCGGAATGATTTAGCCTGATTTTCACTGTATTTAGGGGGCGGTTTTGTACTGCTCGGTGTTGAGGACGCTCGGTCGATTTCTAAGTTTTTAACGCAGCGGCACTCGCACACTGCGTTTCACCCATGATTTCGGCGAGGTCGTGCTAAGCAAGTCGCTTAAGGTTGCTGGCGTGTCGGCGCTAACACTATCTCACGCACACAGACATTTTGTGGTTGTTGCCAAGCAAATAATGCTGCTGCGGCAACGTTTTCGGGGGCAATCACGCCGCCCATTTGATGTTTCCAATCATGGTAACCGGCTTTGATAGCATCATCCGTGGTGTGGCTTAAGAGTTCTGTCTCGACCGCTCCCGGCGCTATGGTGATTAGGCGTACATCGTCCATTGCGACTTCTTCGCGGATATTTTCGGTTAAGGCATGCACGGCAAATTTAGTCGCGCAATAAGCCGCATGGTTGGGGAAGGTCTTACGTCCCGCCACTGAGCTGATATTGATAATGGTGCCGTTTTTGCGCGCCTTCATTCCGGCTAAAACCGCATGGATACCATTGAGCACGCCCATCACATTGATATTGAGCATGCGGCTCCATTCGTTGGGATCTTGGGTATCGATTTGCCCAAGCAGCATGACGCCCGCGTTGTTGATAAGGCAACCGACTGGGCCAAACTGTGCTTCCGCTTGGTTAATGGCGGCCTTGATGGCGTCTGTGTCTGTCACATCGACACCTATGGACAGGCTATTGGGTAACTCAAGGGCTTGCATTGGCTCTACACGGCGTGCCAGCAGTAATAGTGGGTGTCCTGCTGCGCTAAATTGTTTAGCGATGGCGGCACCTATGCCCGATGAGGCGCCAGTGATCACAACGAGGGGCTGAGTGGTATTGGTCATTTGTCATTCCTATCTTTAGACGCGGTAAATAAGGTGGATTGATAGTTCTCTAACTTGGGAGTCAGTATAAGTAGCGGTTTCTAGGCTGAAAAATACTTATTTCCACTGAATATGATAGGCTTTGCCTATGACAGAATGTTGGGTTGATAGGGTGACGTTAGATGGTGGATTTACGCTTATTGCGCTTTTTTATCGCGATTTATGAAGAAAACAATATTACAGCGGCGGCAACGCGCTGTTATGTCAGCCAACCCTCGCTCTCGGCTGGGCTTAAACAGTTAGAGGAAGAGCTTGGCGGCGCCTTATTCGAGCGCAGTAAAAAAGGCGTAAAAGCTTTGGATAGTGCCCACTATCTTTATCCGCTGGCGGTTAAGTTGGTGGAGGAAGCCAGTAAGTTACCCGCTCTATTTATGGCAAAAGCGAGTCGGCAAAAGCTGCGTTTAGCCGTGATGCCCGATTTGAGTCAGCGTCGCCTTGCTGGGCTATTAACTCAAATCAATCAGGCGATTAGCCATTTAGATTTAGAGCTGGTGGATTATCAAAGTCCTGCGGATTGCCGATTAACCTTAGACAGTTTACGCCATGAGGATGAAGTGTTTTTTCCGTTATGGGAGGAGGACTATGTGCTGTGTGTGCCAAGGGAGCATTCACTGGCCCAGATTAGCAGTATTCGCCCCGAAGAGTTAAGTCAGTACGACTTTATTGAGTGCCCACCCTGCGAGGCGCACCAGCAAACCATAGGCTTACTCGCCTGCAGCAATTTATCGCTCAATTTGGTGGCAAAAGCAGAATCTAAGTCTTTGGTGATGTCACTGGTACTGGCGGGATTTGGGGTGAGTTTTCTCCCCGATGGATTAATCGAAGACGAGCCTCGGCTTAAACAGATTAAATTCGATGGGCCTCGGATGTTTCGCCGTATTGGCTTATGTTATCCATCCCATCAAACCGTTGCGCCTACGTTAGCAACATTGCTGCGACATTTGAGCAAAACCACGGCCTAAGCCGTGGTTTTAAGTGCAGGGGTTGGCCAAGCGGCTAAACCCTAGCAATCAGCCGCTTATCCCTTATTCGTTGCTCTGTAGGTAAGGTGCTAGCTGGGTTTCAATCCTCTCGATTTCATCTTGGGCATACAACAGCTCGGACTCCGTTAAGCGGGATAGGGCCTGTTGTTGATACAAGAGTTGATCGCTATTCATCCCGTATTGACCAAAGTTGCGCAGTAATATGCTCGACCAAATATATGTCTGAACCGGTTTATCAATTGACTCATGGCGGTTGATGTCAACGAGGGCTTGCATACCATCTTGGCTGCCCAAGTCGGCGGCTTTGCGGTACCAAGTCTCTGCAGTTTGCAGCGCTTCGCGGCTCGGATGCTCACCCTTGCGGCAGGTTTCTGCTTGGTTAAGATGGTAATAAGCCTGCTGCTGATCGGGGATAGGGTGTTGATGCAGAAAGTTATTACACAGGTTCTGGGCTTCGCGGAGCTCTAAGGTGCCCAAGCGCTTACTGAGCTTCTCATATGCGTCTTGATAGTCACTGATATGGCTCATGGCCGCCAGTTGGTAATACATTAAGGCTTTAATCGGTTGGCGGGAGACGCCTAAGCCTTCCTCGTAGATTTTACCAAGGCCGAATAGGGCTTCCTCTTGCCACTGGGACGCCAGCGTCTCGAATTCTGTTCTTGCCTGCTGGTAGTCATTATCAGTTTGTGGGTCGAGTAGTTTAAGGTGTGCCAGCGCTAATTTGGCAAAGACATTGTCAGTGGCGCAGGATTTTTCTAACCAATAGCGGGCTTTGCCGTAGTCGACGGCAAAATCTTCACCATAGAGGAAACGTTTGCCTAGGTAATACTGGCGAAAATCATTTTCTGCGGCATATTCGCTGAGTAAGGCTTCGGCACGGACGAGATCCTTAGGGCCGCCTTGGCCTGCGGCCAGCATATGGCCTAAGTTATCTTTTGCGTGTTCATCACCGGCGGCGACGGCTTTCTCAAAGTATTCCCGCGCTTTGCTATAGTCTGGCGTGACACGTTCATCGTGCCAATACAGCGTACCTAAGTGGTAATAGGCATCTTGGTTGCCTTGGGCGGCCGCCTTTTCGAACCAGTAAATGGCTTGGCTTGCATCGGGATCGAGAAAGGCTTGTCTGAGATACAAATAGGCGAGCTCATATTGAAACTCGACTTGCCCTGCTTCAGCACTGGCTTTGAGTTGTTCTACCTGCTCGCGTAACTGCTCTGGTGTTTGCGCCTCTGAGGCGACCAAGCTAGTCAGGGTGAGCATGGGTAAATATTGCGGATCGATTTCGGCAGCTTTTCGATACCAATATTCAGATGCCTTAGGATCGGCGGCGACTTGTGGGAATCGACCCGAATACAGCTCGGCCATAGCAATGGCGGCCACGGCGAAGCCTTTATCTACGGCCTGCTGAATATAGTCTAGGCCCGAGTTGACTTCGCCCTGATTGATTAATGTAAGTCCGTGATTGAGTAGCGCCGAGGGTTCCCCCGCGGCAAGCGCTTCGGCTTGTATCTTCTTTTTTTGGTATTTGGCAAAAAGAATAAACAGAACGACAAAGGCTATAATGATAAGTATCAACGACATAGTATTCCATCACTATCGATATTTGGGCTGCACAGTAAACGCGTATCCCGACAAAATTGCAAGTTAACTGTGTCAGATGAGGCGAATGCTTGAAGCCATTCGCCTCGATGGAGGTGCTTACTTTTCTTGCAGATGAATTTCTCGCACTGGGCAAGCCATTTCGATTCCAGCCTGTTTGAGGGCGTTGTAAATCGCTAGATTTATCTTGTATTTATGCTGGAAGTAACTTTGGGTCGGTACCCAGTAACGCACACCAATCTCGATGCCGATGGCATTAAAACCATTGATACCAATATTTGGCGTAGTGTCCTGACTGACATTGGGGTTTTGGCTCAGCAGCTCAGTGATGAGGCTTATCGCCGCCTCGGGGTCGTTGTTATAACTCAGGTTAAATTGGGTTTCGACCAGCTTATTACTGAAGGAGTTATGTAAGATCTCGCCGACGATGTGCTTATTGGGAATGCTAATTTGCTCGCCTTCCTCATTGGTTAAAATCGTCATCCCCAAATTAATCCGCGTGACGACACCGCTTTCACCTTTGATTTCGATGGTATTTCCGACCACAAAAGGGCGAGTCACAATAATGGTGACCCCAGCGGCATAGTTCGACAGCATGCCCTGTAGGGCTAAACCGGCGCCGAGAGAAGCCGCACCAATGGCTGCTACCATGGGGGTGACGCTAATGCCTATCTTGCCTAGGGCTATAATCGCCACCATGACAATGATCAGGATACGGATTAGATTGCTGACAAAGTTACTGAGAGTGATGTCGATTTGGTGTTTTTCACACTGTTTGGCCACTAAGCGTGAGACTTTGCTGGCGACCCACAGACCCAACAAAAAGACCAAAGCGGCACCGAGTAATTGGAAACTATAATTGACTAAAAACTCGGTGATCAGCTGGTAAACGCCCTGCAGTTGTTGCAATTCTTGATCGAGTCCTGGTGTTATCATTATGATATCCTTGCAATAAATTTAACCGCCCTAGTATAACGCACAATTGCTTTGAAAGGCGTATTCGTCATGCATTGTGAAGCGTATCATGTAATGGTTCGGATTAAATGAGCCGATTGCGAGACTCGGGTATGCTATTGCCCGTATCAAAAATGGAGTTAAGTGTTTATGAGAAAGCTGTTGTTGTGCCTGTCCTTCCTTTTCACTCCCATGATGGCCTTGGCGGCAAGTTATGTTGCTGGGGATGCGATCAATCCTATTTTATTACAGGATCAAAACGAGCAAGCGGTCAGTGTGACCGACGACACCAAAGTGGTGCTCTTTAGCCGCAGTATGAAAGGCGGCGATATTATTAAAGAAACCCTGACGCCATTGGCGGGAGATAAGTTTCCGCAGCACTTAGTCTATGTGGCGGATATCAGTGGCATGCCATCGTTGATCGCCAAATTTGTCGCTGTGCCGCAAATGCAGGAGTTGCCTTTTGCCATTGGGTTAGACAGAGAGGGCGAGATCAGCCGCCTGTTACCCGATACTAAAGATATGGCGACGATGATTTTACTGGATCACCGTAATATTCAGGACATCGCCTACTTCGATTCGAGCGAAGCCTTAAGCCAAGCCTTAGCGAAATTAAACGAGTCGCAATAGCCCGTTCTTCGTGGTCAATGTTGAGGGGGGCTATGTTGAAGGGCTCACCCCTCAACTTATTTCATCTCGTTTAGAGTGGTGATTTTTGCCTCGCACGAATTGAGCTTGAATCGCTCATCGCCCGACGAGTGTTACTCGGTATTTTTCCTCAGATCATCCTTAGCTGCATAAGCTTGGATTGTCGTCGTAAAAAATTCATTTTTCTTACCTCAAAAATGTCAATATTCCCTGTTGTGCTCTTGTGCATAATTATCTGTTTTGATGGCAGTTTTTTTACGTTTGTCACTGTTTAAAATTTCATGGAATAAAAAGTTAGTTATTAAGCATAAAAATTCGTTGCGTTAAATAAAAAAATAGCGTTTACTGCGCACGTTTTTAAGACAGATAACCCAATTTTTTACCATTTGACCCAAAGGAGACTCTGGCCCAATGAGCCAATTTCAATCTATTGATGTTGCTGACTATTATGATGCTCAAACCTTCAAACGTATCGAAGAGTTTGCTAAAGATAAAGCGACCCCGTTCGTGGTGATTGATACCAGTATCATTGCGAAACAATACGATGACATGGTTAATAGTTTTCCTTATGCCGATGTTTATTATGCAGTTAAGGCAAACCCTGCGGCTGAGATCCTGACGTTACTCAAAAACAAAGGGTCAAACTTCGATATTGCGTCTATTTATGAATTAGATATGGTCACTAATGTGGGCGTAACGCCTGACCGTGTGAGCTATGGCAATACCATCAAAAAGCGTCAAGATGTGCGTGCATTTTATGAGCGTGGTGTGCGTATGTATGCATCGGATTCTGAAGCCGACTTACGCATGATCGCCGAAGAAGCGCCAGGTTCACGCATCTATGTGCGCATCCTGACCGAAGGCACAGACACCGCCGATTGGCCACTGTCTCGTAAGTTTGGTTGCCAAAATGAGATGGCTTATGAGCTGTTAGTTCTGGCGAAGGAATTAGGCTTAGAGCCCTTTGGTATTTCATTCCACGTGGGTTCACAGCAACGTGATATCGGTGCTTGGGATTCGGCGATTGGTAAAGTGAAGAGCATTTTCGATCGTCTGCGCGATGAACACAACATCGTCCTGAAGATGATCAACATGGGTGGCGGTTTCCCTGCAAACTATATCGACAAAACCAATCAACTCGGTGTGTATGCCGAGCAAATCACCCACTTCCTGAAGGAAGATTTTGGTGACGATTTGCCACAGATCATTCTGGAGCCAGGTCGCTCACTGATCTCTAACGCTGGGGTATTGGTGTCTGAGGTGGTGCTGATCAGTAAGAAATCCTACACCGCATTAGAGCGTTGGGTATTTACCGATGTGGGTAAGTTCTCCGGTTTAATCGAAACCATGGATGAAGCGATTAAATTTCCAATCTTCACCCACAAACAAGGTGAGTTAGATAAATGTGTTATCGCCGGCCCGACCTGCGATAGCGCCGACATCATGTACGAACACTACAGCTATGGTCTGCCGAATGACCTAGCAATTGGAGACCGTATGTACTGGTTAACTGCCGGTGCTTACACCACCACTTATTCAGCGGTGTGTTTTAACGGTTTCCCACCTCTGAAGGATTACTACCTGTAATCTTGGCCGCAAGGCAACAAAAAGGGCGCTTAGGCGCCCTTCGTTTTTGGCGTCACCACTTAATTGTGGGATTTGAGAATTTGATAGATCTCTTCTTTTAAATGCAGTTTTTTGCTTTTGAGTTCTTTCACTGTGGGATTGAAATCACTGCCAACGCGTTTTTCCAGTTGTTTGATTTCTTCATCTAATTGATTGTGCTCGTTGAATTTGCGTTGAAAATGAGCATCTTGAGTCTTTAAGGTGGTAATGAGATCTCGATATTCTGGAAACATTGGCGTTCTCCTTGTCGTCTTTTATCGTGCTTTGGTCTCGTCTTAACCCTAACCTTAGGCACGATGATGAAACGTGATATGGATCAATATTTGTCCTCCTACAGATTAATACTAAAGGGTGATTTCAGCAAACTAGCTATAAATCAATAACCTATATCTTTTATATTGCTCTGTGTGGCGAGTGAGTCAGATCTGGCTCACACTTACTTTCACCTGATTGACGAGTGCCCACAGAAACATCACAGATTTGCTATCTTTGTGATCAAGCTGTAATAGGTTTGGTAATTACATTACGAATGAACAATTCTTCTTGCCGATAATTCTGTGATCAAGTTAACCTTCACCGCTTCGATACTAGGTTAAAGTCGATTCAATAAGAATTTTATTATCAAAAATGAAAGGGGTTTTCACGATGGCTGATGTATTTCACTTAGGTTTGACCAAAGCGATGCTCGATGGTGCCACTTTGGCGATTGTGCCGGGCGATCCAGAGCGTGTAAAACGTATTGCCGAGTTAATGGATAATGCTACATTCCTCGCAAGCCACCGCGAGTACACCAGCTACTTAGCGTATGCTGACGGTAAGCCTGTGGTGATTTGCTCTACCGGTATCGGTGGTCCATCGACTTCTATCGCAGTAGAAGAGTTAGCGCAATTAGGCGTGAATACCTTCCTGCGTGTGGGTACCACAGGTGCGATTCAACCCCATGTAAATGTGGGTGATGTGATTGTGACTCAAGCGTCAGTGCGTTTAGATGGCGCGAGCTTACATTTTGCACCTATGGAGTTCCCAGCAGTTGCTAACTTCGAATGTACCACAGCTATGGTTGCTGCGTGCCGCGATGCGGGCGTAGAGCCTCATATCGGTGTTACTGCATCTTCTGATACCTTCTACCCAGGTCAAGAGCGTTATGACACTGTGACTGGCCGTGTGACCCGTCGTTTTGCTGGCTCAATGAAAGAGTGGCAGGATATGGGCGTGCTGAACTATGAAATGGAATCAGCGACCCTATTCACTATGTGTGCGACTCAAGGTTGGCGTGCGGCGTGTGTGGCTGGCGTTATCGTAAACCGCACTCAACAGGAAATCCCGAACGAAGCGACAATGAAGCAAACTGAAGTCAGTGCTGTTTCTATCGTCGTGGCTGCGGCTAAGAAGCTTCTGGCTTAATTCGCCGACGCGCTCCCCTGCAAAGCGAGTGTTGCGTGCGTAATAAAAAAGGTGCCTTAGGCACCTTTTTTATTCGCTGTATCCGCCAAGACGGGCTGTATCACTTAGATTAGAAGTGGTACTGAGCAATCACAGAATAAGTGTCTTGGTCGACACCCTTCACGCCGTACTTGTTGGTCCACAGATCGTACTCGATACCCACAAGCAATTTATTTGCCTTATGGTCACCAAATAGGCTCTTACCTAAATCGTATTTCAGCTGCGGGTTGAAGTGGAAGTTCTCTTCATAACCACTGTTATCCGTGGCAAATACCCAATCGATAAAGCCATCGAGCACGATATTAGCAGACCCTACAGGGATATCGATTCGGAAGACTGGAGTGAACTGCCAGCCATCACTGATATTGCCTGAGCTCATCGCATCGCGACGATAGGTGTTGAAGTTAAGGTAAGTAAAGTAAGGTACGGCAACATCGACCCCTAAGCCATAGAGCAAGCTATGCACAGGGCCTTCACCTTCTTCGTAGGTGAGGGCTAATGAAAGATCGGTAATTGGGCCGAACGCAATTTTTTCGCCGAGGATTTTGCTCGCGCTAAAGCGAGGTGAAATCTCTCCGTAGGTGGTGCTATCCATGCCCGTGTGGTCGCCTTTGAAGTAGATAAAATCTTGGAAGGCAAACCAATCACCGTATTTCCATGCACCAGCGGTTTCGAGTGTGACTGTTGCTTGCTTGTCCGAAGGAGCCAAGTCGTAGTCTTCGCCATAAAGAGCGGTTGCACTGAAATCCCACCACTGTACTAAGTCACCAGCAAATGCTTGAGGTGAAAGCATTAATGCTAGACATAGGCATGTCTTTTTCATTGTTATTTCCTGTTGTAGGGGTAGAGGCTAAATAAAGTTGTACTCAGTTCCTGCTCCGAGGGCAGAACCTACAAACGGCTAGGGTGGAGCGGCTTGTATGGGTGCTGGCAGAGGGCAAGGTAAAAAGTGCGGGCAATATATGCAAAAATTTACAATTATTCAAAGTTTTTTATCGAATGTTGTTGTGAAAATCACATAATCAAATTGTGGGTTTTAAGATGTTTAATCTATTGATTTTTAGTGATTATTTTATTTGTTGATACGTTTTTGATGATATTGTGAGCTAACTTTTTGAATTGATTGTGCTTAATTTTAGAACAACTCGAGTCGATATTTTGCCGCGAGTCAATTCATCCCCTCATTTTCCCAAGTTAATTGTCTTGCCGTGCTTTTTTAATCGGCGTATAAATTTATGACATATTATGTCGCATATCTGTCGCTCTGCTGCTATAGTGCTGCACAGGATGCTCTCATTTCAGGGGGGAATATGGAGTTTTCGAATCTGATTTTAGTTTGGTCTATTATCGGGATTATCTTGATGTTAGCCGAGCTGGTGATACCTGGAGGTATTGTCGTGCTACTCGGCGCCGCCTGCTTAGTGGTGGCTGGCGCCTTAGGGATTGGCCTAGTGGAAGGTGTGGTTCAGAGCCTGACATTGTGGTTTATTTCCGCCATCGTCTTATTACTCGCCTTTCGGCAAGTCACTCAAAAATTGGTTGGTGGAGATTCCCATGTGGATAACACTGATGAAGAACTTGATATCTACAATCAAATCGCCCGTGTTAAGCAAACCATAGGTCCAGGACAAACGACGGGAAGAGTCGAGTTCCAAGGGAGCGAATGGCCCGCATTGGGGGATGGTAGTATCATTGCTGCGGGCACTGAGGTCAGGATTATCTGCCGTGAAAACATTGCCCTAGTGGTTGAGCCTGTTGAGCAGGCAACGTCTCAAAACTAAAGGATGAGTCTATGTTTGTGTTTACCTTAGTCATTTTATTTGTCTTGTTTATTCTCTATAAGCTGATGCTGATAGTGCCGATGCGTGAGGTGCATGTCATCGAGCGTTTGGGGAAATTCCGCACTGTACTGCAACCGGGATTCCACTTCTTAATTCCTTTCTTCGATCGCGTCGCATATAAACACGATACCCGTGAGCAAGTGCTCGACGTGCCGCCACAAAGTTGTATCTCAAAGGACAACACTCAGCTTGAAGTGGACGGTTTAGTGTATCTCAAGGTCATGGACGGCAAATTAGCGAGCTACGGTATTGAAAACTATCGCAAAGCTGCCGTGAATCTGGCACAGACCACTATGCGTTCTGAAATCGGTAAGCTCACCCTCAGTGAGACCTTTTCCGAGCGTGATCGCTTAAATGAATCCATAGTGCGCGAGATTGATAAGGCGTCAGAGCCTTGGGGGATCAAAGTGTTACGTTATGAGATCCGCAATATCACGCCATCGCGCCATGTGATCCATACCCTCGAAAAACAAATGGAAGCCGAGCGTCGTAAGCGCGCCGAAATCACCTTGGCCAATGCCGAAAAGGCCGCGATGATCAATATGTCAGAGGGTGAGCGCCAAGAGGCGATTAACATTTCTGAAGGCCAAAAACAGAAGCGTATCAACGAAGCTAAAGGTACGGGGCAAGAGATTGCCATTATCGCTAAGGCTAAGTCCGAAGGCATGGCAATGATTTCCCAAGCGTTAGCGGTTAATGGCGGTAACGATGCGATGAATATGCTGTTAAAAGAGCAGTTTATTGCTCAGGTCGGTAAGATCCTCAACGATTCGCAAGTGTCGGTTGTCCCTGCGGAAATGGCAAAACTCGAAGGGTTCTTCGAAGGAATGGAACAAGTCACCCAAACTGTGGGTGGCCATAATGCAACTAGCAAAGGAGCACGCTAATGGAAATCCCATTGAATACTGATGTCGCAGTAATGGTTATTTGGGGATTAATTTTCGCCATATTTGTGATTAAGCTGTTCCAATCCATCCGCTTAGTTCCGACTAAATCGGCTTATATAGTTGAACGTTTAGGTAAGTACCACTCGACGTTAGATGCGGGCTTCCACACCTTAATTCCTTTTGTCGATAAAGTGGCTTATATCCATGACTTAAAAGAGGAAACTATCGACGTACCACCGCAGGAGTGTTTCTCCAGTGACGAAGTAAATGTGGAAGTTGACGGGGTGATTTATATCTCTGTTACCGATCCTGTGAAGGCCAGCTATGGCATCACAGACTATCGCTATGCGGCAATTCAATTAGCGCAAACCACCACGCGCTCAGTGATCGGCACCTTAGACCTCGACCGCACCTTCGAGGAAAGGGATGTGATTTCCGCCAAGGTAGTGGAAGTGCTCGACCAAGCGGGCGCCATGTGGGGTATTCGCGTACACCGCTATGAGATTAAGAACATCACGCCGCCCGAGACAGTGAAAAACGCCATGGAAATGCAAGTGAATGCCGAGCGTGAGCGCCGTGCATTACTGGCAAAGAGTGAGGGTGATAAGCAGAGTAAGATCAATCGCTCCGAAGGGATTAAAGCGGAAACTGTAAACCGCTCTGAAGGTGAAATGCAGCGCCGTATCAATGAGGCCGAAGGTAAAGCGGAGGAGATTTTAACCCTGTCGCGAGCCACAGCGGAATCGATTGAACGTTTAGCGACTGTGATTGCCGCGCCCGGCGGCCATAACGCACTGCGGATGCAGCTCGGTGAGCAGTACTTTAAGCAGCTCGATGGCTTAAGCCAGAAGTCCAGCCGTGTGGTGTTGCCAGGTAATATGGTCGATTTCGATTACTGGATGAATAGCATAGGCTTAAAAGAGAAAGCTTAAGGCGCATAAACCATGTTGCGGCTTAAATATTAATCAGTTTAAGCCCCGTAAACCTAAGGCCAAATAGTGATATTTGGCCTTATTTTTTGCGGTTTTGCATGGGATTAAGGATAGAAAAAGCGGGTTAAAAATATCAGTTAACTGGCGCGGCGAATGGGGAATTCAATGCAGGCGTCCATTGGCGTATCGCGTCGTCTTTAGCCGTGATTAATAGGCCAGACGCTCGGAAATTTCAGAGTGGGAATGGGTTTCGATAAGACGCGCTATGGTGTCTTGTTCGAGTACCGCTAAGGCCGAAATCTCGTTGTAAATCTTATCCTGCACATCTAGAGGCATGTGCACATGCTCCATATACATCCTGATGCTTAAGGCGTCACCGCTTTTGAACAGTTGGCTGAATTCAGAGGCTTCAATCTCGATTAATGCATTCATAATACTTCACCCTGAGGTTGGATTTTTGATGAGTAGACAACAGGTTTTGCTGTTACCTAAGAGATACGCCTAAGTTTGATCTAGGTCAATTAAACGCCATATTAATCTTTCTTAATAAACAAATTTACTGTTTAAAAATAGATGGTTATAAATTTCATAAAATGAAATTGTGACTTAGCTCAATGTTTGAAACGGGGCGAAAGAGGGTTGTTTGGGTAGGACTTCCGTTGGCGAGAAGATAAAAAATCGCGGCGCGTGATGGGTCACGCGCCGCGATATTCAGACTGATTTTGCGAGCGGAGTTACTTTGGAACGGCTAACAGCTGGCAGCCATTGATCCCCGCATTTTGCAAGGTGTGGCGTTTACGCTCGGCATCACGCCTACGTTCGTAGGGGCCGAGGATAACCTTGTACCAAGTGCCTGAGGTGCCTTCAATTTGTCTGACCTGCGCCTCTAATCCTTGGAACGCAATCACAGCCTTCATCTGGTTCGCCTGAGACTCCTGACGGAATGAGGCGCACTGCAATTGATATTGCTGTGGTGCGCGCGTCGACACGACATCGGGAATATCCACTTCGACGTTTTTATTCTCAAGCTCGTCCAGATAGGTCCATTCTTCCTTAGGCTTAGGTGGCAAGGCGTTCGGATCTTTCTTAGGCGCTTCAACGACCGGCTTTTCTTCCACCGGCGCAGTCACTACCACGGCTTGGCGCTCGGACTCTTTCACCTTAGGCGTCAGAATCGTTGCCGGTTCTTTTGCCTTAGTCGGCTTCTCGGTTTTCACCTCGACAGGCGCTTCCTGCTTGGCGGTATCTTTAATGCTAAACAGAAAATAGCCAAAACTGCCAACGGCAATAAAGGCGAACAGGATCAACGGGATCGGGAGTTTACGGCGAGGCGCAGCCTTTTTTGCCGCAGGCCTCGCCCGTGTTGCGCGCATGGGGCGCTGTTTCGCGCCCGCTTGCGGTCTTCTGTTGGCGTAGTCACGATTGCTCATGGCTTACATCCGTTCTAGGGTTTCGATACCTAGTAGATTTAGGCCTTTTTGCAGCGTGTTGGCCGTCAGTTGTGACAGCAGTAAACGGCTATGCTTTTGCTCGTCGTTATCGGCGGCAAGTACTGGGCAGGCCTCATAAAAGCTAGAGAAGGCCCCCGCTAATTCATAGAGGTAACCGCAAAGTACATGTGGTTGGCCCTTGTCGACCACGCGGCTGAGGATTTCACCAAACTGCGCCAGTTTGTTACCTAAGTCTTTCTCTTTTTCGTGTTCGAGTACAATCTTGGCTTGGCTTAAGTCAATATCGGTCGCACGTTTGAAGATACCTGCAACGCGGGTGTAAGCGTATAGCAGGTAAGGCGCGGTATTGCCTTCAAAGCTCAGCATTTGCTCGAAGCTGAAGATGTAATCGCTGGTACGGTTTTTCGACAGGTCAGCGTATTTGACTGCGCTGATCCCAACAACGCGGGCAATTTCAGCTAAGGTCGCTTCATCCATATCTGGGTTTTTGCTGCGAACCAGCTCAAGTGCGCGAGTATTGGCTTCATCCAGTAGATCCACCAGTTTCACCACGCCACCGGTACGAGTCTTGAACGGACGACCATCTTCGCCATTCATGGTACCGAAGCCTAAGTGTTCCAGTGACATATCGTTACGGACAAACTTGGCCAGCTTGGCAAGGCTAAATACTTGTTGGAAGTGCAGCGCTTGGCGTAAATCGACAAAGTAGAGTACGCGGTCGGCTTTTAGCACGCTTGAACGGTAACGCATAGCCGCTAAGTCGGTAGTGGCATAGAGGTAACCACCATCGGCTTTTTGAATGATAACAGGTAGCGCCTCGCCTTCTTTGTTACGGAATTCTTCTTGGAAGACCACTTTGGCGCCGTTGCTTTGGGTCAGTAAACCTTGGGCGTCTAAATCTTTGACTACTTGTTCTAAGTCGGCGTTATAGGCGCTTTCACCGTGCACGTCGGCGCGGGTTAAGCTCACCCCTAAACGCTCGTACACTTCGTGGCAGTGACTTAAGGAAATGTCGTTAAATTCACGCCACAGTTTGTTGCAGTATTCGTCGCCTGATTGCAGTTCAACCACGAGCTGACGGGCACGGGTCGCGAACTCTGCCGATTCGTCAAAACGCAGTTTGGCGGCGCGGTAGAAGGTTTCGAGATCTGATAATTCTAATTGGGCTTGTTCGCCATTTTGTGCGCGTAATTCTTCCATGTATGCCAGCAGCATACCAAACTGGGTGCCCCAGTCGCCTACGTGGTTTTGGCGGATCACTTTATGGCCTAAAAACTCGAGGGTACGCACCACGCTGTCACCAATGATGGTCGAACGCAGGTGGCCGACGTGCATCTCTTTGGCGAGGTTAGGTGAAGAGTAATCCACCACGATAGTTTGTGGCGTTGGTAGCTTAATCCCTAAATGCTCATCGCTAATTGCAGCCTGTAATTGGTTCGCTAACGCGCTGTCATCAATGAAGAAGTTAATAAAACCTGGGCCTGCAATTTCAACTTTCGCCACATAGGCTGAGGCGGGTAAGTTGTCGATGATCAGCTGCGCCAATTCACGGGGATTTTTACCCGCCGCTTTGGTTAGCATCATGGCTAAGTTGGTTGCCAGATCGCCATGGCTCTTATCCTTGGTTCGATCTACTTGAATTCGCGCCTCAAAATCCGCAGGCAAAATACCTTGTTGTTTAAAGGATTCGATAGTTTGTTCAAGTAATGATTGGATATGTGATTTCATGGATTAATTAGCTACTAACTTTAAGAATGAATACAGGGAATAACCGCGTATTTTAGCCGTTTGTGGTGGCTAATTGCTATCTTCCCGATGATTTTTTATCAAATTATTGAATCACAACAGATCCTGCGGATCCCTATCTAGGCTCCAGCGACAACGTTTGGCCTCTGGCAGCTGTTCGACAAGGGGATAAATACGCTCAAACTCCTGTTGTAATCTATGTCTGTGCTTGGCTTGAAACATCAATTGACGGCGGAACTTACCGGCTTTTCTGTCGAGTGGCGCAGGCATAGGGCCGATGATTTCAAACTCTTTATCTTGGGGCAGCAGTGCTGCAAATGCATTAAGAAAGTTATCGGCATCCACGGCGGAGTGGGCTTCTGCGCGCACCAGCACCATATGCCAAGCGGGAGGCAGCAGCGCCATTTGCCGCTCCTTTAATTGACTGCGGGCAAACTCGCCATAACCTCGGTGGAGCAAATCCCTCAGTATCGGGTTATCGCTTTGATGAGTTTGCAACAATACAGTGCCGGGTTTGTTGGCGCGGCCAGCACGGCCAGCGACCTGAGTATAGAGCTGGCCGAAGCGTTCTGGCGCCCTAAAGTCGGCGCTAAAGAGTGCACCATCGACATCCAGTAATCCCACTAGGGTCACATCTGGAAAGTGGTGCCCCTTGGCAAGCATTTGGGTGCCGACCAAGATCTTGTATTCGCCCTTATGGATTGCGCTTAAGTGGCTTTCGAGCGAGCCTTTAAGGCGCGTGGTATCACGATCGATTCGCACCACGGGATACTTCGGGAACTCCTGTTGCAGTGCTTCGGCGAGTTGTTCTGTGCCGATACCTTGGCCCATCAACATGGTGCTGCCGCAATTGTGGCACTGCCTTGGAATGGCATATTGGTTGCCACAGTGGTGGCAACGGATCTCGCCAAGGGATTGATGTACCGTAAAAAATGCATCGCAGCGATCACACTCGTGTAAGTGCCCACACTCGTGGCAGAGTAGTGCTGGTGCAAAGCCACGGCGATTCAAAAACAGTAATACCTGATTCCCAGCCTCTAAATGGCTGCGGATTTCGTTAATGAGTGGCGCCGACATCCCCGCCTTGAGGGGTAGGTTTTTGATATCGATAATCCCTTGGCGCACTTTTTTCGCATTACCCGCTCGCTCCCCGAGTTGCAAGTGATGATAGCGACCACTGAGGGCATTTTGCAGGGTTTCTAACGAGGGTGTCGCCGAACCTAAAATCACTGGGATCGATTCTAAATGTCCGCGCATCACGGCGAGATCGCGGGCGTGGTAGCCAACGCCTTCCTGCTGTTTAAAGCTGCTGTCGTGTTCTTCGTCGAGGATAATCACGCCGGGAAAAGCCATGGGTGTAAACAGAGCGGAGCGAGTACCAATGATGATGGCGGCTTGGCCACAGCGAGCCTGTCGCCAAGCTTCGAGGCGCTGGTTGTCGGTCAGCCCCGAATGCAGCACGGCCACATTGACTTTAAAGCGGCGCTTAAAACGATTGATGGTTTGCGGCGTTAAGCCAATCTCAGGTACCAGGATCAGCGCTTGCTTGCCTTGTTTGAGAATATGTTCGAGTACGGCTAAATAGACCTCGGTTTTACCCGAACCGGTAATGCCCTCGAGCAGAGTGCAGTGGTATCCTTGCTGTTGGGTGAGCAGGGTGACTGCAACTGCTTGTTCCTTATTGAGTCTATGGGGGGCTTCATCGAGTTCCAGTTGGCTGCGCCAATCGAGATTGAGTTCGGCGAGTTTCTCGTGTTTGGCAATCCAGCCCTTATCTTCTAAGGTTTTGAGCGCAGCTTTATTCAGCTCTAAACTGATGACATCTTCCTGCGTCAGGCTGGTTTGCTGTAAGCGTTCGAGTAAGCGTTTTTGCGCCGGAGCGCGTTTTAATGTCTCAGGCGCAATATTGCTGCCCAGCTCTGTGATTTGCCAGTACTGAATTTTTTGCGGCGCGGCATCGAGCCCTTTACGCAGCGCCACGGGGAGCGCCTGTGTCAGCATTTGCCCTTGGCTGCAAAAGTAATATCTTGCGGCCCAGAGGGTTAATTTATAAAGCGATTCTGGCAATAAGGGCGCGTCATCAATAAACTCTATGACAGATTTGAGTTGCGTAGGTGCTAGATCGCAGCTGTCGGTGATGGCGGTAACAAGGCCAATCAGTTGCTGGCGTCCAAAGGGGACTTTTACTCTTATACCAATCTGAGGCTGTTGGGTGCTTTGATTAGCGTGTTCATCGGTATCGACTCGATAGGTAAAGTTTTGCCGCATAGGCACAGGTAACGCAACTTCAACAAACAGTGACATATGCAGGTCGAGTCTTAAGGGAAATGAGGTTTAGTGTACTCAGCACGGCTAGCGAGGGCTAGTCCTAATGACAGTTTATCCAAGGATAGTTGAGAGTAAGTAAATGACTAAAATAGCGAAATCATTAGGACTATTCGCCTTAGTGTGTAGCGCTTGTGTGCAGGCGCAAGTTTCCCATGTGAGTGTCAATAGCCGCATGTTTGAATTGGGGGCTTACCCCAAAATGCGCGTCAATGTGATCACAGATAATCAGGATATGACCCGGTTGGAATTTGCGGTGCAGCAGTCAGGCGGTGAAGAGAAACTCATGGCCGAGCAGCTTAACCGTTTCTTGGTTTTGCTGACGGGTGTGGAGGATGTGACCGACTCCAAGGCACGGCTGTTGGTACGTGAATATCGTGTCGACCGCTGGTATGAAGTGAAAAATCTGCCACTGTTTGATAACGCTTCCTCTGCGGAGTTACCCGTAACGCAAGCAAAAACGGCGGTTGTGAAATCAAGCAAAGCAGCCAAAGCCGAGGCCAGTCAGCTGGCGGCAAGCTCTGCTATAACAGATAAAGCCGCAGCTGTTAAATCCAGTAAACCAGTGCAAGAGGTGAATTTAGTCACGGCTGAAGCTGATGTTGCTCCCATTGCGCCCGTTGTTGTGGCTGCGGTGACGACAGAAGTCGCTGCGGCGCCTCGTTCCTCTGGATTTACCTTCCCTGAGGATAAGTCTGAGATTAAAGCATCCTCCACCTCGAGTTTGTCGGTAGTGGCATCTGCTGAGGCTAAAGCAGAAGTGGCTAAATCTGAGCCATCTAAAGCTGATATGTCTATATCTGAACCGTCGACAACAGAAGTTGCAAGCGTGCTGGCCGTTGCACAAGCGCCATCCGCTAGTGCTGATATGGTAAAAATTGATAAGAGTACGACTACCATTGATGCGCCCGAAGTTAAGACTGCCGAAGCAACTAACGCAGAGGCTAAGATCGTGAGCTCGATAAATGCCAATGCAACAAACTCGGGTGAGTGTATGTTGGATTATCACAACGAGACGTTATGGCGTATTGCCAATCGCTATGCCCCTGAATGGAAAGTGAATGTCTATGGCGCCATGTTGGCGATTCACGATGCCAACCCTAAGGCATTTTCGAAGAATCGGATTAACGCGTTGAAGAAAGATGCCACGCTCTATTGCCCATCGGCCGAGATACTTTCGCGTTATCCCGATGCGCAGGCGGCAAGGACGAGTTTCGAAGATCGGGAAGCGGGAAGATAAGCGTCAGCGGACAAGTAGATTATCGTGAAAATGCTCAGATAATCTACTTGTGTCTGCGTGGGTGATACTGTAGTATTCTGCGCCCTAACATATCGTTATTAACTGCATGTGGTGTCCGACTTCGGGTTGGAAGAGCGACATGGCCTTACATTTGAGGTAATCCCAATGAAACCAGGTATCCACCCAGAATATGCAGTAATCACTGCAAACTGTACTTGTGGCAACGTAATCAAAGTAAACTCTACTGCTGGTAAAGACCTGCACTTAGACGTTTGTGGTGCATGTCACCCATTCTACACAGGTACACAAAAAGTTGTTGATACAGGCGGTCGTATCGACAAGTTCAACAAGCGTTTCGGTATGCTTGGCAAGAAATAATTGCGTTAGCAATGTTTCTCAAAGAGGCGCCTATGGCGCCTTTTTGCTTTCTGGTCTTCTGGCACAAAATCGCTACTTATCTGCCTTTCTGGTACGACTTCACTTAAAAAAGCATCAAAGTCACTTTATAGGGGCTTAAAGTCGCCTAAATCGACTTATTTATAGCAATTAACTATAAGATAACTGAGTTACTCATCTCTATTGTAATTTAATCAACATTTTTCGCTTCATTAGGCATTTTTTCATTGCTTTAGTGGGTTATGTTCGTTTGTTTCCTACAAATTTAAACAGATAATCATCCTTTATTGGGTGAGATAAGTTTATAAAACTTGGCTTAGAGAGATAAATCTGTCGCAAAGGCGAAATTTCTCAATATCTTATTTAAAAATTAACCCAATTGGCGTATCTTACCCCGACCTGCCACACTGTTTAAATCGCCCGTAAATGAGGTGATCTTGGGTTGGTCGGCCTTACTTTCATACTTATAAATGTCGCATTTCAGGATGTTAAAATGTCAGATATTCGTCAACAAGCACTCGATTATCATGAATTCCCCGTTCCCGGTAAAACCGCAGTCTGCCTCACTAAACCTGCTGAAACCAGCCATGACCTCGCACTAGCCTATAGCCCTGGTGTTGCTGAACCGGTACGTGAAATTGCTGCTAATCCTGACAATGCATATCGTTACACCAATAAAGGTAACACAGTCGCTGTTATCACCAACGGCACAGCGATTCTGGGTTTAGGTAACTTAGGCCCATTAGCATCAAAACCGGTGATGGAAGGTAAGGCTCTGTTGTTTAAACACTTTGCGAATATCGACTCGACCGATATCGAAGTGACCCACAACACCCCTGAAGAGTTCATTAACACAGTTGCGGCCATCGCTGGCACCTTTGGTGGGATTAACCTCGAAGACATCAAGGCGCCAGAGTGCTTTGTTATCGAGCGCGAATTGATTGAGCGTTGTAATGTGCCTGTGTTCCACGATGACCAGCATGGCACCGCCATTGTGACCGCAGCGGGTATGATCAACGCCTTAGAAATCCAAGGTAAGCTGATCAGCGATGCGACTTTTGTGTGTATGGGGGCTGGCGCAGCGGCTATCGCCTGTATGACCATGTTGGTTAAGTGTGGTGCAAACCGTGCCAACATCTATATGTTAGATACTAAAGGCGTTATCCATGCGGGTCGTACCGATCTGAATGAATATAAAGCCTTGTTTGCAAACGATACCGACAAGCGCACCTTGCAAGATGTAATTAAAGGTGCCGACGTATTCTTAGGTTTATCTGGCCCGAACGTGATTGGCGCTGAAGAAGTGGCCATGATGGCGGATAAGCCAGTGATTTTTGCCTGCTCAAACCCAGATCCTGAAATCAAACCTGAGCTTGCCCACGCAACGCGCAGCGATTTAATCATGGGTACTGGCCGCAGCGATTATCCAAACCAAGTGAACAACGTACTGTGTTTCCCATTCATTTTCCGTGGTGCCTTGGATGTACGTGCATCTTGCATTAACGACGAGATGAAAGTGGCCGCGGTTCACGCGATTGCTGCTTTAGCAAAAGAAGAAGTTCCCGCGAGCGTATTGAAGGCCTATCCAAAGGTGAGTTCATTAAGTTTTGGCCCTGAATATGTGCTGCCAAAACCAATGGATCCACGATTGTTACCTCGTGTTGCCCGTGCGGTTGCACAAGCTGCGATTGATTCGGGTGTTGCGGCAATCACTACGCTGCCACAATATGCGGATTAAGCGCTAAGTTGATTAACAAAAAAGAGGCTAATTAGCCTCTTTTTTGTTTTAACCTCGGATGAAATTTCTGCGATCAGAATTAGTTTTAGAGGCTTTGAAAACCAATCCTTAGTTGCCTTTTAGCGTATGCTACTGAATAATCTTGGCAGCATTTGTTGAACTCGTGTTAAGAGTGCACCGATAATTATAATAATCCAGCAGGATAGCGGATCGATGAAATTCACTCGAATGTTAACTACAAAATTAACCAGTTTTTGGTTAATGTCTTTGGCCGCTATCGCCTTCGTCTTTTTACTCAGCGCCATGATGAGCTTTGTGCAGTTGACCTATAAGTTTCAACAGCAGAAAGTGTCTGAGCTTGAATCCCTACTTATTGAGCATTATCAAACTCAGCCCGATTGGGAGTTAGAGTCTTGGTTGCCGCCTATGCTTCTGGCGTACAATGCCGTCGAATTCCGTTTGACCATGAAGAGCGAAGTGCTCTTTGCCTATCAGGGCAATGTGCAGACGCAAAATGCCATGGTCTATACCCATTTGCTCGATCCCAAGTCGGGACTGAATATGACCCTCACGCTGCCGCAGCCCTTTGAGCATTACAGCGTCAGTTGGTATGAGTTGCTCATTTTAGGCGTGGGCTTGCTGGCAGTCATTGCGCTGGTGCGTTTTGGCCATGTGTGGTTTTCACAGCAGTTGGATGGTATTGAAGAACTTGCCCAGCGTAGCCGACTGATTTTGCAAGGCAAGCACGAACAAGCACTCGCAACCCCAGGCAATGGTAAGCCGAGGCTGATCAACCGAGCCTTAACTAAGCTGCTCGAAGAGTTGCAGGACGCCCACAAAGAACGTGGCCGTTTCGATAAGTTTATTCGTTCCAACACCTTTTTAGATGCGCAAACCCGTATCGGTAATCGACTGTTTTTAAACAACCGTCTGGATGCCTTGAGCCATGATCAAGGCATGGTGGCCCACGGGGTCATTTATCTGTTGGAGATGGATGACCTCGATTTGCTGCAACAAGCGAAAGGGGAGAGTGCGGTTAAAGAGTTGCTCCATGCGACAGTTAACAGCATTAACTCTATTTTGCAGACCTTACCTAACAGCATCTTTGCACGCCGCTCCCACAATCAATTTGCGATTGTCGTGCCTCATGTGTCTTTGATTGAGGCCGACCAACTTGCCAGTAAATTACTCAAAGTCTGTTTGAGCCAACCTCTGCCCGATGATGTGGAGAATCAAGACAACTTTTATCACTTAGGCTGCGCTTACTTTACCGCCGGAGATAATGTTAATCAGCTGCTCGATGAGGCCGATATGGCACTACGCGCCGCGCAGTTACAAGGTAACAGTAATTGGTTTATGTACGATAAGGGCGCGATTGATGAGGAGTTTGCCAAAGGCTCAGTGCGTTGGCGTAGCTTCTTGGAGAATGCCTTAGTCCAACGGCGTTTTTATCCCTTTAGCCAACCAGTGATGGATTCTGACGGCGTTGAGCACCACAAGGAAATCTTTACCCGGGCGCGGGATAATCAGGGCGCCTTAGTTCGGGCGACACTCTTTATCCCTATGGCAAACAAATGCGGTTTGATGCCTCAGGTTGAGCGGCAGATGATTGAGCGTGTGTTGGGTCTATTGGCGCAGGAACAACATAAAAATCAAGTTTATAGTGTGAACTTGAGCCTAGATACCTTAATGAGCCGCGCCTTTACTCAGTGGCTTAAAACCACTCTGCTCGAATATCGCCACCTGACGCCACAACTGATTTTTGAGGTGTCCGAGGACATCGTTATCCAGCACCAAGATAAGCTTAAGCCTAAGCTGGATATGATCCGTAAGATGGGCGCGCGATTGTGCGTCGACCATGTGGGTCAGCAGGTGGTGGGCACTTACTATATTCGTGAATGCCATTTCGACATGATTAAACTGCATAGGTCGATTGTGCGCCATATTCATTTACGCCCAGAAAATCAATTGTTTATTCGTAGTCTTATCGGTGGTTTATATCGCACAGAAGTGCAAGTCTGCGCCGAGGGCATCGAAGTCTTTGAGGAATGGCAAACCCTACAAATCCTCGGTGTGGGTATGGCGCAGGGCATGTATTTTAGTGAGCCAATTGAGGTGCAATAACGGGGAATTATTTCCACAGCGTATGTGATCGCTGTGGAAGAATAGGGCCAAAATGTCGGATTTCTCTATAAAATTCACTGATTAGCGGCTAAACTAGCCTGTGCCAAAATTATGACGCTGGATATGATGGGTTTCACATTTTGCCGGTGATGCACATTATCCTTATTTCAGTTTTGGACGTTTGTTATTCGCGCTCTTATGACTCAAGCTTTAACTTTATCGGAAGACAGGCATTTTTATGGATAAAGGACTTTTTGCTCGGTTGGCCTTTTGGCGAGCCAAACAGGCTGGTTCGGCGCTCGGTGTTTATGTCTGTGCCGATAAGCTGTGGGTCTATGCTCCCGCGACTGAAAGTCTTGCAGAACAATGGGTTTCCTATGAACTGCAACAGGACCAATGGCAACAGGCCTTCGCCAAACTTGCCAATGCCTTTCCCCACGCTTCCTTACAAATTGTCCTTGGTAGTGGCCGCTATCAATTGCTTGTGGCCGACAAACCGAATGTCGATAGTGACGAATTAGCCCAAGCTTTACTTTGGTCTATCAAAGACATGGTGAATATCCCTGTGCCGCAAATTCACTTGGATTACTTTGAGTCGCCCCTGCCTAGCAATAAGCTCAGCGTGGTTGTGGTCGATAAAGAAAAGTTGCGCGCTATGGTGCAGGCCATCAGCGATCAAGGTTTAAGTGTGCTAGGCATTAGCATCGAAGAATTAGCCATGACCAACCTGTTTGATGAGGATAATCAGGCGAGATTGGTCGTGAGCCATCATACAGGGCAAGAGTTGTTACTGACTGTGGTCAAGCAAGGTCAGCTCTATATGCAGCGCCGAGTACGGGGCTTTACCGAGCTGGATAAGGCCGAAGTGGATGAGCTTAATTACGGACTGGCGGATAACTTAAGCCTAGAAATTCAGCGTTCTATGGATTACTTTGAAAGCCAATTGCGCCAGCCTCCGGTCGCCTCAATTGAATTATTTGCCGACGGCGCAGTGGATGCCTTGGCTAAGTTGGTCTCGGCTAACTTTAACCAAGCCGTTAATGTCGTGAATAAGCGTGCCGTGGGCGCGAGCATGGCGGGGTTAGCCTTTAGTGAACTTTCACGAGGTGCCGAGTGATAAAATCGAGAGTCAATCTATATTCTGCGGCATTATTACCCCCAAAGCAGAGCCTAACCTTTTCTAAATTAATGAGTTATACCTTAGGCTTGGTACTGGTCTGCGCCATACTCGCGGCCTTTAGCTACTGGCAATTAACCGAGTCTCAGCGGGCGCTGAGCCAAGCCTCTACGCAAAAACAGCAATTCGATCAGCAAAAAGCGGAACTTGAAGCACAAATCGCCGCCCGTAAACCCGATCCTGAGTTAGTCGCGCGGGTCGAGCTAGAGTCACAGCAGCTCGAGTTAAAACAATTATTGATGAGCGAATTAGCTCTGCGTTCGTCCTTAACCAGCCGAGGTTTTGCGCCTGTGCTGAAGGATTTAGCTATGGTGGCCGATGCGAGTGTTTGGCTGAATCATATTGTGATCAATGAGCAGCACTTTATGTTTGAAGGCTTTGCCGATCATCCACAGAGCATTCCGCAATGGGTGGGCAAGTTAAAGACAACCAACACCTTAAAAGGTCAGGCTTTTTCGTCTATGACCATGGATCGCGGTGAGGATAAACCGCTGGCTTTCACGCTGACGAGTGAGACCCCAGAGGAGCAAGCGCGATGAAAGCCCAATTTGAACAGTTAGCGCAAAAGTTTGATGTTCTCAGCCAGCGCGAGCGCGGGCTTATCGCTCTCGCCGTATTAGTGCTGGTCGCCATGTCGGCCTATATGCCTATCGAGTCGCTGTGGAAACAACAGTATTCGACGGCGCAACAAGTGAAGGCGTTAGAGCAAGAAAACAAGATTTCGATGCAACAGATTGATTTATATCAGCAGCGATTGGCTATGGATCCTAACCAGGACTATCGTCAGCGTTTAAACTTGTTGCAGCAACAGAATCAAGAGATTGATGCTCAGCTTAATGAGCAGATGGTGGACATGGTGCCCGCCGATTATATGCCTGAGCTATTAGGCAATCTGCTTGGGCAGGTTCAAGGCATTAAATTACTTAAGTTTACCTCGGTTACGCCAGTGCCACTCCTTGCCGTGGGTGAAGAGAAAAAGCTGAATCTCTACAGCCATGGAATACGCATGAGCTTGGAGGGGGATTATTTTTCTGTGCTGCGCTTTGTTGAAGCGGTAGAGGCTATGCCCGACAAACTTTACTGGAAACGACTCGACTATAAAGTGGCCGATTATCCTAAGGGGAAAATCGATATTGAGCTTTATACCTTGAGTATTAATAAGGACTTTATCAGTGTCGCTAAATAAGCCTTATATTTTCATCGCATTATTGGGATTGTCGGCCCAAGTCTCGGCCGAAGCCTTAAGGGATCCGACCTTGCCAGGCAAAGGCTACTCGGCCGCTGGCGCCGTGACTCAGAACCCAAATCAAGCCCTAGTGCTCAACAGCATTGTCAGCTCGGGCAACACGGCCTACGCCGTGATCAACAATAAGATTGTGTCCGTGGGAGATAGCATCCAAGGGGTCAAAGTGGTGCGTATCACTCCCTCGTCGGTCTCCTTGTCTGACGGACGGAAATTAGCATTATTTCAAGCAATAATAGAGAGATAGGGAATAACACTCAGATGACAGCCATTAAATATATTACGCCTCTACTCTCACTTTGCCTTATGGCTTGCCAAACCACGGATAGACCGCAGCCCGTTGCCTCAAAAGAAGCACTGGCCACCTCGATGCAAACCGCGAGTCAGCCAACGCCTCCACCACCGGCCACTATGCCCGATGCGGTGCAGCGTGAGCTGAACGCCAATGCCATGATGGGTGGGTTAACTCCACCAATGGAGACTGAGCGTCGTATCGATGTGTCTGCCCATGATGTGGATGCGAGGGTGTTTTTCCCCAGTTTAGTGCAGGGCACGCCTTTTAGCGTGGCGGTACATCCCGAGGTGCAGGGCACGATTTCATTGTCACTCAAAGGCGTGACCCTGAGTGAAGCTATTCAAGTGGTGGAAGATATTTATGGTTATGAGGTGAGCCGTGAAGGGCGCATCCTGCGCGTGTTCCCTGCGGGCATGCGAACTGAGACTTTCCCATTAAATTACTTATACATGGAGCGCGATGGTCTATCGCTGACCTCTGTGAGTTCGGGCCGGATCTCCGACAATAACAACTCGAATAACAATAACTCCAATAATAATAATTCGAACAACGGCAATTTTGGCAATAACAGCAACAATAATAATTCGAACAACGGTAATTACGGCAACAATAACAGCAGTGATAGCACCAACGGCACCTTTATTCGCTCGCGCACTAAGACCGATTTTTGGGGCGAATTGAAAGAAACCTTGAGCGCCATTATTGGTGACACTGGCGGTGGTCGTCAGGTGGTGGTGACGCCACAGGCGGGATTAGTGACGATTCGTGCTTATCCTAATGAGCTGCGCCAAGTACGTGCCTTTTTAAATTCCGCCGAAAGTCATTTGCAACGCCAAGTGATCCTCGAAGCGAAAATCCTTGAAGTCACTTTGTCTGATGGTTATCAGCAAGGTATTCAATGGGATAACGTATTGGGTCACGTAGGTAATACCAATATCAATTTTGGCACCTCTGCGGGCGCAGGCTTGAGCGATAAAATTACCGCTTCCCTCGGTGGCGTGACGTCCTTAAGCATTAAAGGCTCGGATTTCAATACCATGATTAGCCTGCTCGACACCCAAGGCGATGTGGATGTGTTGTCCAGCCCAAGGGTGACGGCATCGAACAACCAAAAGGCGGTGATTAAAGTCGGTACCGACGAGTACTTCGTCACCGACGTGTCATCGACCACAGTAGCGGGCACTACGCCTGTGACCACGCCTCAGGTAGAGTTAACGCCGTTCTTCTCGGGCATCGCATTGGATGTGACGCCACAAATCGACAAAGACGGTAATGTGTTACTGCATGTGCATCCTTCGGTTATCGATGTTAAAGAGCAAACCAAGGACATTAAGGTCAGCAGCGAATCCTTAGAACTGCCGCTGGCACAGAGCGAGATCCGCGAATCCGATACCGTTATCCGCGCGGCCTCTGGCGACGTGGTGGTGATCGGTGGTTTGATGAAGAGCGAAAATACCGAAGTGGTTTCTCAGGTGCCGCTGCTCGGTGATATTCCGCTCGTCGGCGAATTGTTTAAAAACCGCAGCAAGCAGAAGAAGAAAACCGAGTTGATTATCATGTTAAAGCCGACCGTAGTAGGCAATGATACTTGGAAAAACGAGTTAGAGCGTTCTAAGACCTTACTCGACCGTTGGTATCCAGAAAATAAGTAAGCTTTCATGTATTTGAAGCACTTTGGACTCAGCCAAACGCCATTTTCGTTAACACCTAATACCGGATTTTTTTTCGGGTTATCCCCGCACGTAGAGGCGCTGCAAGTATTGCAGACCGCCCTACAAACCGGGGAAGGTTTTATCAAAGTCACCGGCGAAGTGGGCACGGGCAAAACCTTAATCTGCCGTAAGTTGATTAATGAGCTGCCGCAGGGCTTCCATTGTGCGTATCTTCCTAATCCTTATCTCACCCCCGCCGAGCTGCGCTGGGCGGTGGCTAATGAGCTTGGGTTAAAGTACACCAGCGAAATCGATCAGCAGCAACTCACCGGACTTATCCAGCAACAATTACTCGCCCTGAGCGCCCATGGTCACGCCATTGTATTAGTGCTGGACGAAGCGCAGGCTTTACCCGATGAGAGCCTCGAAGCGCTGCGACTGTTTACCAATCTTGAAACCGAGAGCCGTAAGTTGTTGCAAGTGGTGCTCTTTGGTCAGCCCGAGTTGGATGAGCGATTAAAGCGTCAAGCCTTTAGACAATTACGGCAGCGCATTACCTTTAGCTACAGTCTGCGGCCGCTAACCTGGGATGAAACCGATGCCTACATTCGTTATCGCTTAGCGGTGGCAGGCTATGCGGGACTGGCGTTATTCAGCCCTAAACTGACCCGTAAAATTGCCGAGGCATCACGTGGTATTCCAAGATTAATCAACATATTAGCCCATAAGGCCCTGATGCTCAGTTTTGGCGAAGGCGCAACGCAAGTGCGTATGGCCCACATCAAGGGCGCGATACAAGATACCGAAGATGCCAGTCGCGGCTTACAAAGGTGGCCAGCGTATATGGCGATCGCACTGATAGCATGTGCCGCGGCAATTGTGGCATTACTGCTCTCTGGCGTTAACCTGCAACAGTTGTGGGGAGGCGCCGCATGAGTGTGATCAACAAGATGCTGCAGGATCTCGATAAGCGCCAGCAGGGGCATTCCCTCAGTAATGTCGCAGTGCATCAGGCGCAGTATTTAGGGCGCCCCAATCCATCGCGCAAATGGTTAGTCATCAGTTTAGTGTCGCTGCTGGTGGGCGGCTTATCGGTATATGCTTTTCAGGCGAGTTACGGTGTAAAGAGCGTCGCGGATGACAGTGTAAATCCTGTAGCGAGTGCGCAAACTCAGCCGGATAATGCCAGCCCACAGACTGATACGAGTCCTCTGGAAACAGAAACGATTACACCAAATCAGCCAACAGCAGAGATGGCGCAAGTGCGTCCGTCGTCGACAGAGGCTCCTGCAAAGAATATATCTGCGTCAGCAGAATCTGCCCCAAGTGTGGCTCAATCTCCCCGTGTAAATACGGCGCCCGTGGAGCCAAGTAGTGAACCGACAACCGAATCAGTTGCGGCAAACACCTCAAGCGATACGCCTAGCAAGACGGGATTAACCCAAGAGTCGGTGCAGGTCCAAAGTGAGTCACAACTGGTTACTGCTAAAACAAATCAAGTAGACGTTACCGCAAGCCAGAGCGAAGTAAAAACAACTCAAACAGAGGGCAAGGCGAGTGAGCCAGTCGTGCCTGCTGCGACTCAATCTTCGAGCAAAGCTTCGGTTCAAGCTTCAAGCCAAGCTCAATCAACTGGGCAAATGGCGATTCGAGAAGTGAAGTTGTCCCCAAGCCAACTCGCGCAAAAGCAGTTAGTGTTGGCGGCAGATGCTGAAAAGCAGGGGCAGTTGGTTAAGGCGATGGATTACTACGCTAAGGCACTCAAGCTTGACCCGAGCTTGCACGAGTCGCGCAAACAACTGGCGGCGCTGCACTATGGTCAAGGGGAGCTGACTCAAGCGGCCGAAGTGTTAGCGCAGGGAATATTACTTTATCCGCAAGAGTTTGAATTTGCTTTGCTATTGGCAAGGGTGCAACATGCTATGGGCGAGACAGATCTGGCTCTTACTAGCCTTGCTCAAATTCCCGATAGCTATCCTTTAGCTCGACAAAAGTGGTTAGCGCAAACGGATTTGGCTCAAAAACAAGGGCAATATTCGTTAGTTGAACAGGCTTACCGTAAGTTATTACAGCAGGAGCCGCAGCAGGGGAAATGGTGGATGGGATTAGCCTATGCCCTCGATTCTCAGCAGCAATTCGGCCCCGCCAGTCAGGCCTATCGCACCGCCTTAAGTTATTCAGGCCTGTCGAGCCAAGCCACGGCTTTTATTGAACAACGTTTACAACAACTAGGAGATAGCCAATGAAACCCAGATTAAAGATGCGTTTGGGCGATCTGTTAGTTCAAGAATCGATTATTACCGAAGAGCAGTTACAGCAAGCCTTGGGTGAGCAGCGCAAGACAGGGCATAAGCTCGGCCGCACCCTGATTGAACTGCGCTCCATTACCGAAACCCAACTGCTGCAATTTTTGTCGCAGCAGCTCAATTTGCCACTGCTAGATATCAGCAAACGCCCCATCCCTGCCGAAGTGGTGAGCCTTATCCCCGAGGTGCAAGCACGGCGTTTCCGCGCTCTTGCGGTGGAAGATAGGGGTGATACGGTATTAGTGGCCATGAGCGATCCGGCGGATTTGCAGGCGCTCGACCATTTAGAAATTTTAATCGCACCGAAAAAGCTCAGTGTTGCGGTCGCGCCCGAGCAGCAATTACTGCAAGCCTTCGATAACCTGTATCGTCGCACCGACCAAATCGCGCAAATCGCCGGTAAGCTCGAAGAGGAATATGCCGCAGATCAAATGTTTGATCTGGCGAGCCTGACCTCGAGCGATAGCGATAATGAAACTACCGTCGTTAAGCTGCTGCAGTCGATTTTTGAAGACGCGGTGCAAATGCGTGCCTCGGATATTCATATTGAGCCTGGCGAAAAAGCGCTGCGGATCCGCCAACGTATCGACGGCCAGTTACACGAGACCATTCTAAACGAAGTCAATATCGCTGCGGCCTTAGTATTGCGCCTTAAGCTTATGGCTGGGCTAGATATTTCTGAAAAACGTCTGCCGCAGGACGGGCGTTTCCATATGGAAATCAAGGGCCACAAGATTGACGTGCGTATGTCGACCATGCCGATTTACCACGGCGAATCTGTGGTGATGCGTCTACTCGACCAATCCGCAGGCTTATTGACCTTAAACGAGACTGGGATGCCGCCGCATATTTTGGCGCGTATCCGTAAACAGATTAAACGTCCCCACGGCATGTTGTTGGTGACAGGGCCTACGGGTAGCGGTAAAACCACCACCTTGTATGGCATTTTAAGTGAGCTCAATACCGCGGATCGCAAAATCATCACGGTAGAAGATCCGGTCGAATATCAATTGCCAAGGATCAACCAAGTTCAAGTTAACCATAAGATTGGACTCGATTTTTCGAACGTGCTGCGCACCACCTTGCGTCAAGACCCGGACATCATCATGGTCGGTGAGATGCGTGACCAAGAAACGGTGGAGATTGGTCTTAGGGGCGCACTTACGGGTCACTTTGTGTTATCCACATTACACACTAACGATGCGGTGACCAGCGCGCTACGCTTACTCGATATGGGCGCCGCCAGTTACTTAGTGGCGAGTGCGCTGAGGGTGATTATTGCCCAGCGTCTAGTGCGCCGCGTGTGCCATAACTGTGGCGTGGAATATCAGCCTACGGCGCAGGAAAAAGCCTGGCTGAATAGCGTGAGTCGTCAGGACTTTTCATCGGCCAAGTTCCGCATTGGCACTGGCTGCCAAAGCTGTAACGGTAGTGGTTATCGCGGCCGTATCGGTATTTTTGAGATCCTCGAATTGGATGAAAAGATGATCGATGCGATGCGTACCGGTAATCCACAGGATTTTGCCCGTGCAGCCCTGCAAAGCCCTAACTTTACCCCGCTGGCCGAGTCGGCACTGCAATATTTGAGCGAGGGCATGACGACCATTGAAGAGGTGGCTAAGCTTGTTGAGGATGTGAGTGAGTCACAGGTGCCACTCTCGCGGGATATTATCAGTCAGCAAGGCGTTGAGGCGTAATTATGCCGGTTTATCAATACCGTGGACGCAGTGGACAAGGTCAGGCCGTAACGGGTCAGCTCGATGCTGCCTCCGAGGGGGCGGCGGCCGATATGCTGTTAGCCCGCGGCATTATCCCGTTAGAAGTCAAAGTCGCGAAGGAAGCTAAGTCCTTTACCTTGGCGCAGCTGTTTAAGCGCAAAGTCGGCTTGGATGAATTACAGATTTTTACCCGGCAAATGTACTCCTTAACGCGCTCGGGGATCCCAATTCTGCGCGCCATTGCAGGCTTATCCGAAACCGCCCACTCCCAACGGATGAAAGATGCGCTGAATGATATTTCAGAGCAGTTAACTGCGGGGCGCCCACTGTCATCGGCCATGAACCAACATCCAGATGTGTTTGATTCTCTGTTTGTTTCTATGGTTCATGTGGGCGAAAACACTGGTAAGTTAGAGGATGCTTTTATTCAGCTCTCCGGTTATATCGAGCGTGAGCAGGAAACTCGCCGCCGAATTAAAGCCGCGATGCGTTATCCCATATTTGTATTGATTGCTATCGCGTTGGCGATGGTGATTTTAAATATTATGGTGATCCCCAAATTCGCCGAGATGTTTGCTCGCTTCGGTGCCGACTTGCCATGGGCGACTAAGGTGTTAATCGGCACATCAAACTTGTTTGTCAACTACTGGCCCTTGATGCTGATAATACTGCTCGGGACCATTATTGGGATCCGCTATTGGCACCATACGGAAAAAGGCGAGAAACAATGGGATCAGTGGAAGTTACACATTCCCGCCGTGGGTTCGATTATTGAACGCTCGACTCTCTCCCGTTATTGCCGCAGTTTTTCGATGATGTTGAGTGCGGGTGTGCCAATGACTCAGGCACTCAGTCTAGTAGCCGATGCTGTGGATAATGCCTATATGCACGACAAAATTGTCGGGATGCGCCGCGGTATTGAGTCTGGCGAATCTATGCTGAGGGTGTCGAACCAGAGTAAATTGTTTACGCCACTAGTGCTGCAAATGGTCGCGGTAGGCGAAGAAACCGGACAAATTGACCAGCTATTAAATGATGCGGCCGATTTTTATGAAGGTGAGGTCGACTACGATCTTAAAAATCTCACCGCTAAGTTAGAGCCGATTTTGATCGGGATCGTCGCTGTGATTGTATTGATTTTAGCGCTGGGTATTTACCTGCCGATGTGGGATATGCTCAACGTGGTTAAAGGCGGGAAGTAATGCCGAGTCGAGAATTTAAATCAATTAGGATCAAATAGATGCAGAGCCAGCAGAAGGCCGAAAGCGATCTATTACGTGTGTATGGGCGGCTCGTTAGCTTGACCTTGCTCTTGATTATTCTCGCGGTGATTGGCTTTAAATATTTTGCGACTATGCCACAACTTGCTGCCCGCAGTGTGGAGCTCGAACATACGCGCTTCTTAAATGTGTTGGCTATGGTGCGTTCCCAATGGTTATCCCTTGGCAAACCACAACAAATGGGACTAGATTGGGAAGTGTTTAACGAGCAAAGCGTAAATAATGATCAAACTTCTGTGCTTATGAGTGTGCAGGGTTGGCCACAACCGAGCCATCTTGATGACCAAAGTTGTCAGCTATTATGGCAACAATTAATGGGTCAAGAGGCTGGGGATGAATCCCTTATCGGTTCGTATTTTGCTAAGGATAATAGCTGTCGTTATCGCTCAAAAAATGGGGACAGTATCGGCTATCAACTAAACTCTGGCAGGGTCATTTTTTTGACGTCTTCCTAAAATATTGTTAAGTAACGGGCTTTTTTAAACTGATTTAGCTGTTAGAATGGACTTTCATCAAGATAGGGAGAGACGAATGAAGACTAAGGAAGATGGTTTTTCATTGATTGAACTGGTCATAGTGATCGTAATTTTAGGTCTGTTGGCCGCCACCGCGATCCCTCGTTTTTTAAATGTTACCGATGATGCTGAAGATGCCAGTGTGGACGGAGTCGCGGGTGGTTTATCCACCGCAGTGAGTTTTGTGCGTTCGCAGTGGGAAGTCGATGGTCGCCAAAATAGCAGTGTGATCTTAGATGGCACTTCAGTGTCCCTCGATCCGCGTTTTGGCTATCCAACGGGCACCTCTGGTACCGATGCGACGGCGATGACCGATGCGAGCTGTCAGCAGGTATTTAATACTGTGTTGCAAAGTGCGCCGCGTAACGTGCTTTATTCGCAAGATGCGCGTAATCAACGTTATACAGTGCGCGTTATCGATGGTGCCGGCGGTAGCTCAAATTCGATTAGCGGAACAGCTGTAACGGGTCTCGATTTATGTGTTTATCACCAAGTGGCTTCACTGGTGCTAAACCAAACCACAGGTGTGCCGACTCCTGCGCCAGATTTATCGACAACGGGTGCAAAAGGGGTGGTTTATAACCCTGGTACGGGCAAAGTATTAAGTTTCACTCAAACACCATTTACGCCTTAATTTAATGTTTTAATTGGTTTATCTTTTAAGTAGTTTATTTTTAACTGACTAAGTTACTTGGTTCTCAAAGAAGGGTAGTTTTATATGAAAAGACAACAAGGTTTTACCTTAATCGAATTAGTTGTAGTGATCATTATCTTAGGTATTCTTGCTGTCACAGCAGCACCTAAGTTTATTAATCTACAAGGCGATGCGCGAGTTTCTGCGCTAAATGGCCTGAAAGCCTCAATCCAAGGAGCGAATACTTTAGTCTATTCGAAAGCTGCATTAGCTGGAGAAGAGAAAAAGGCGGCGACAGATACGACTCCTCCTGCTGTTGATATTGGCACTGGTACTAATGCCGTTACACAATTTGGTTATCTGCAAGCAACTGAAGCTGAATTAGAAAATGCGATTGAAATAAGTTTTGACGTTGGTACAAGCGCTACTGATCCAACTGTTGCCAACGATACAGGCGCTGATTGGATTATTTTTGTGAATAATGGTACTGCGACTATGTGGCAAAAAGGTGCTCCTGCAACGTGTCGTTTTAATTATACACAAGCTACAAGTGCAACGGTTGCTCCAGCCTTCTCTGCGATTCCTGCCGCATCAGATTGCTAATTTAAGTTATACGAAAAGGCCTGCCTAGCAGGCCTTTTTTTTAGGTCAGCAATCTATCGGAGTGTTGGCTGTAATAAAATGAATTTGCTAATTATTTCTTTTGTTTAGGCGAAATATTTGCCTTACGAATCAAGTTGGCAGAAACTGAACCTAGAACCTAGAACCTAGAACCTAGCATCACGGCAAAGCGGACAATGCGTAGATTTTCCAGCGGCAGACAGTTTGGGTTTACCTTAGTCGAACTCGTAACCACTATTATCCTGATTGGGATTCTATCGGTGACGGTATTGCCGCGCTTATTTAGCCAGTCATCCTACAGCGCCTTTAGTCTGCGCAATGAATTTATGGCCGAGCTGCGCCAGGTTCAGCAACAAGCCTTGAATAATACCGATAGATGTTACCGCGTTGTCGTGTCGGCGACGGGTTATCAAGTGAGTCAGTTTGCCAGTCGCGATAGCACTGGTTGTACGGGGACACCATTGTCTCCTAACCCTTTATCCAGCCAAGCTTTTCAAGGTGGCGCGCAGTTAGTGCTTATCAGTAACAATGCCAAGAGCTTTTACCTTGATTTTGATATCAATGGTCGAGCATCGCTTGCGTGTAATGGGCCATGTATCAATGTGATCGCCAATGACACTGTGGCGATTAATATCTCCAGCGAGGGCTATATTTATGCGAATTAATCCTCCGCTGTTTTCAATCAGTACCTCAGTAAAAGTATCTTCAAAAGCTAAGCCACAACAGGGATTTACCTTAATCGAGTTAGTGGTTGGCATGTTAGTCATAGCCATCGCTATCGTAATGCTCAGTAGCATGTTATTTCCGCAAGCGGACCGCGCCGCCAAGACCTTACATCGAGTCAAGAGTGCCGAGCTTGCCCACTCGGTGATGAATGAGATTTGGGGCAAAAGATACGACCAAAATACCAATGCCAATGGTGGTGTGCCAGCTTGCGGGAGTCCATTAGGCAGTAGTTGCTCGGCCGTATTAGGGCCAGAGGCGGGCGAGGGGCGTAACGATTTTAACGATGTGGATGACTATCACGGCTTAACTCAAAACGCCACTATGCTCAATTCCAGCCAAACTTATGCGCAGGTGTATCCGAACTATCAATTAAGTGTCTCTGTCGCCTATGGAACAGCGCCCAATACCAAGTTAGTGACCATTAATGTGACCACCCCAGATAACGAAGTGATCACTTACAATCTGGTGAGGAGCAATTACTAATGGGCGCTTTCTCCACCACGCGTATGCCACGTTCAGCATTGGGTTTTACCTTAGTCGAGATGGTCACAGTGATCCTGATCTTAGGTATTCTGGTGGTGGGCGTGAGTAGCTTTATTATTTTCGGCACGCGGATTTTTGTGGAGTCGAGTTCGGTTGACCAAGTGCTAAGCCAGAGTCGTTTTGCTGTGGAGCGTATGACCCGTGAGCTGCGCAGTGCCGTGCCTAATAGTGTGCGGCTCAATGGTAATGGCTTAACCTATCAGTGCGTTGAATTTGTTCCTATTGAGGCGAGTACCACCTATTTATCGATGCCGATTGCGCCGAGTACGGCTGCTCTCACTGGAAATGTGATTTTAGACAATGTGACCAGTAAGATTGCGGCTAACCAATATGTATGGGTTTACCCCTTAACCGACCGTGATGTGTATGACAGCACTAAGCTAAAGCGCGCGCAGATTAACAGCATTAGCAGTGCCGCAAACCAAGTGACTTTAACCTTTACGGCCAATGCGAGATTTGCTGAAGCGTCCCCGCGGCAAAGGATCTATTTTGGTTCGAGCCCTGTGAGTTTTTGTTTTGAAAAAGCGCCATTCAGCAATGAGTTAACTCTTAAGCGTTATACTGGCTATGGGTTGAATGCCAGCCAGCCAACGCCTACGGATATGAGTTCGGGCGTGCTAATGGCACAGAATGTGGCCAATGATTTAAGTAATAACGCTGACTTACCGCTGATCTTAACGCCATCGAGTCTAGTCAATAATGCGATGGTGCATTTACAACCGCGATTTAATGTCAACGGCGAGACATTTCAATATCGACATCAAGTGCAGGTGATTAATGTCCCCTAACTTATTTAGCCTATCGCGCTCAGCATATCGTCAGTGTGCGGCTCATCGCCAAGGTGGTAGCGCCTTAGTCATCGGTATTTTTGTTATTACCGTGATGTTTTTATTGGCCGCCGCCCTAATCAACATAGTCGAAGATGCCGATACCGGATTAACCCAAGAAGTATGGGGAACTCGCGCCTTAGCGGCGGCGAACAGTGGTGCCGATGCGGCGCTGGCGCAATTATTTCCATTAAACGCCCCCGCTAATGCGACGGCGACCTGTACCAGTGTTGCAAACGCTTGGATGCCGCCCAATGTGGTGGGGTTTCATGCCTGTAGCGTGAGTTTAAGTTGTACATCCTATGCGGTCGGCACAGTCACTCAGTTCCGCATTAATAGCAAAGCGATATGCGAGAGTGGCGATACCCGTGTAAGCCGTCAAGTAGAGGTAGAAGCCCGTGGCAATTAACTGGTTATATCGGATTGTGCTCACTGGCACGCTGTTAGGTGTGTCAGGCGCAACCTATGCGTTTGATTATGTTGATCAGAGTGCCATTTTCCCTAATGTTGCGCAGGGGCACCATGGGGATAACTCGAATGTGTGCCACCAGATCTCCTCTCCACAGCTTAAGATCAATAACAGCGGCATTATCAATGGCACGGGTGGCGGCAGACTGGATTATTGCTCAAGTAATGATGGCAGCGGGCTTTCAAACAGTAGTTGTGACGATGGTTTTGGTGGCGTTCGTAAATGCACTATCGATTACTCGGATATTCGCGGTTTAAATTTAACAGGGAATAATGCGTTTTTATCTAGTAATGGTAACGGTGGTGGAGTGGGTTCTTGTAATACTGGAGAACAACTCACCTTAGGGGCGAATGGGCAAAATCAGTTTAGTAGCATCGCACTTTACTCAGCTTGCTCTCTCACATTATCGGCGAGCCAAAATGAGTATCGATTTAACTCGATCGAACTTGGAAGTGGGGCAACACTCGTATTGCCCGAAGGGGATTACTGGATCCGAAACTTTACGTTAAATCAGAACGCTAAAGTGGTTTTGCAGGGGAATGTCAGAATATTTACTCTGCAATCATTTGGATTAAATGGTGCGAAGTTTAATGAGGCGAATACCGCATCAGCATTAATTATTGCCTATGGCGATGTCAGCTTAACTGGGACAACCTTGTTAAATGGGCGGGTTTATAGTGATAATAAAATTGCTGTAAATAATGACGCTATCATTAATGGTCGTGTGACGAGTCGTTATTTAGAAATCAATTCGAATGGCAAAATTAATGATGGTCAGCCACCGCTCCAGTGTTTTACCGATAATTTCTCCCAGAGTGCCTTAAGTAACGATTGGGTAGTATCTCGTAGTAGCGGTTCTTTTACTCCCGCCATTGTCAGCGGCCGTATGCGCTTAACCGAGGCAAAATCGAATCAATCCACAGCCTCGACCTATCAAAGATTATTCCCTGCTGCCAATAACTTAGTTGAGATCCAATTTGATCACTATGCCTATGGTGGCAATGGCGCCGACGGTATCGCGCTGGTGCTATCTGACGCTTCGATTACCCCCCAGCCCGGCGCCTTTGGTGGGCCTTTAGGTTATGGCTTTAAACCCGGTATCAATGGTTTTGCTGGTGGTTGGTTGGGTATCGGGATCGATGAATTTGGTAACTTCTCCGGCGAAGGCGGTAGTTACAATATTGGCCAGCGCCGTCAGTCAGTTGCAGTGCGTGGCTCTGGTGCTGGCACCTCGGGATACCGCTATTTGCGGGGCACCTGTAATAACGGTACCAGCAATACCAGTGGCAACTGTTTATCACCCACGGTAGATGGCAACAATGTCTCACCTGCGCACCGCTATAAAATCACTATCGACTCGCAGGTATCCGGTCAGTCGATGGTGAAAATTGAGCGTAATACGGGGTCGGGATTTGTCACCTTAATCCCTGCTTTTAATGCCATTGCACAAACAGGGCAAGCGGCGACGCCGAGTGATTTCTTGTTGTCGCTCACTGGGTCAACCGGGGGCTCGAATAACAATCATGAGATTGATAACGTTCAAATTTGTGCCTTGAGGTCAAATCCCGTTGGCGCACAAATCGATCATTTTGAGTTTGACCATACGGGGCAGGGATTAACCTGTAATCCCGAAACGGTGACGATTCGAGCCTGCGCCAACGCCAGTTGTAGTCAGCTTTTTACCGATCCTTTAGCGGCGACCTTATTACCCGAATCCGCCTCCGAAGGCATCTGGATTGGCGGCAATCAGGTGAGCTTTAGCAATGGCAGTACCCAATTGCAGCTAAGACGTAACACCCCGGGCGTTGTGACCTTGGGGGTGAAAGGGTCCAGCCCGACAACCAAGCCTTTAAGTAAAACCCTTTGCCGTATTGGGAATGGGGGCCTGAGTGAAAACAACTGTTCACTCACCTTCGCTGACAGTGGTTTTGTCTTCGATGTGCCCGATAAGCGTGCGAATCGCCCCGAGCAAGTGTTAGTCAAAGCGGTGAAAAAATCCGATGTGACTCAGCAGTGTGTTCCAAGCTTCCAGAGCCAGACCAAGACATTGAATTTCTGGAGCAGTTATCACACGCCGAGTGCCCCTATCTCGCCAAAAGCCGTCACCATCAACAATACAGCTATTGGCAGTTCAAGCGCCTCGCCTACGGCGTTGAATCTGTCGTTTGATACTAACGGACAGGCAAGCATTTCAGTGAATTACCCCGATGCGGGCACATTACAACTCGACTCCCAATATATCGGCAGTGGCAACGAGCAAGGCTTAGTGATGACGGGCTCGGACCAATTTGTCAGTGTGCCTGCGGGGTTGTGCGTCAAACCCGTGGACGCCAGCGCCAGTTGCCCAAGTGCAGATATGAGCTGTAATGCCTACCGTAAAGCGGGGCAGAATTTCGGTATGACGGTCCAAGCTATGGCCTGGGAAAAGGACGGCGATACGGACTTTTGTTCGGGCAACGCATCTACGCCTAACTTTAGCGACCAAGCCATGAAACTAACCAGTAAGGTTGTTGCGCCAAACATTGCCAGCGGCGGCCATGATGGCGCATTAGGTGTGGCATCCTATAGTCATACTATCCAAGCCAATAACCTTAATAGCATCACTAATCAAACGATTAGCGAAGTGGGGGTGTTCCAAATCGCGGCGCAGGCAAGTCCTAATTATCTCGGGGCGGCCAGCAGCTTAAATATTCCGATTGGCTATTCAGTCAATATTGGCCGCTTTGTGCCCGATAGATTTTTAGTGGGCGATATTTCCGTCTTACCCGCCTGCGGCAGTTTTAGCTATATGGATCAACCCTTCCCTATGTCGATGAGCCTCAAAGCTTTGAATATCGGCGGCGCGGTGACGCAGAACTATTTCCCACCATTCTCCCTCGCGACCGCGAAATTGGTGGGAGAGAACAATAACAATGGTATCGACTTACAGAGTCGCTTAAGTGCCTTGCCTGTCAATGCGGCGAGTTGGGTTCAAGGTGTGGCGACGGTCGATGGCGCTTACCGCGCTAACTTGAGCCGAGTAACCCCGAATGTGACGACGAATCTGTATCAAGACGGTCCCTTCGAGCTGCTCGATATTGGCGTGCAGTTGATGGATAACGATCCTCGGCCAAATGGACTTTACAGCTATGTGTCCTCGCCCGATATGGATGCGGCAACCACGGGCAATTGCACTAACTGTAATGCCAAGAAAATCACCACACAGATCCTGCGCCATGGTCGGGTGGTGATGGACAATACCTATGGTCCAGAGACTGAAATCCTCAGGATGCCGACCCGAGCCGAATATTGGAATGGGGCTAATTGGGCATTAAATGGCGATGATAGCTGTACGATTGCTACCTATGGCCTTGCGTCGCAGGTGGATAATGCAACCTTAGGCTATAACTTTGACCCGGATTTGACCACAGGGCAGAGCATTAATCGCTCGGGCGCCTCGTCAGCCTTTCAATCGGGGCAATTTGATTTGCTGTGGCGAGCGATCACCTCGAGTGGCAACTTATATCGCGGCCAAGTCACCGCGCCTTTAGATGTGCCGACTTGGTTAGAATGGTATTGGAACTGGAATGGGGTCTCCCCAACCAGCTTATCCGATCCCCGTGCGAGTGCATTTTTTGGCCGTTACCGTGGCCATGACAGAATCATCTACTGGCGAGAAGTCAATTAAGGCTATTTTCAGTTTGATTTTGCTGAATTGGAATGAGTCAGTGGTGATTTATCGCTGCTGACTTATTTTACTCACTCGGTTGTGACGCAACACTCGAGGGCAAAAATGCAAGTAACAGGTTTTACTAATGTTGCGAACTTGTATTAGGAGTGGTTTTTAACTGTTGGGTTTTTCATCAATAAAGCGCTTTTTTCGATTAAATAGTGTTTTTGAGCGGCACATTTGAAAAAAAATCACTCCATTAGCGATTGTTAACCTCAACGGTCTTGTGGAATCAGGGTGGCATTGATAAAGTTAGCTGATTTTTCTTTTCTTCTGACTCCACAGAATACAGGCTAGTTACATGTTCAAGAAGCTGCGTGGCATTTTTTCTAATGATCTATCGATCGATTTGGGTACAGCTAACACCTTAATTTATGTTCGTGATGAAGGCATAGTCCTCAATGAGCCTTCTGTTGTTGCTATACGTGGTGAGCGTAGTAGTTCTGGTCAGAAGTCTGTTGCCGCTGTCGGTACAGAAGCCAAACAAATGTTAGGCCGTACCCCTGGCAATATTCAAGCAATTCGTCCGATGAAAGACGGTGTGATTGCCGACTTTTATGTGACGGAAAAAATGTTGCAGCACTTTATTAAACAAGTGCATAACAACAGCTTCTTTCGTCCAAGCCCACGCGTTTTAGTCTGTGTTCCTGTTGGCGCAACCCAAGTTGAACGCCGCGCGATTCGCGAGTCAGCCATGGGCGCAGGTGCCCGTGAAGTTTATTTGATTGAAGAGCCAATGGCCGCAGCAATTGGTGCGGGTTTACCTGTATCTGAAGCCACAGGTTCTATGGTTGTGGACATCGGTGGTGGTACCACTGAAGTGGCAATTATCTCCTTGAACGGTGTGGTGTATTCCTCTTCTGTACGTATTGGTGGTGACAAGTTTGATGATGCCATCATCAACTATGTACGTCGTAACTACGGCAGCTTGATTGGTGAAGCAACGGCTGAGCGCATCAAGCACACTATCGGTACTGCTTACCCAGGCGATGAAGTATTAGAGATTGAAGTCCGTGGTCGTAACTTGGCCGAAGGTGTACCTCGCAGCTTCACGCTGAACAGCAACGAAATTTTAGAAGCACTGCAAGAGCCATTGTCTGGCATTGTGAGTGCCGTCATGGTGGCATTAGAGCAATCGCCACCGGAATTAGCGTCTGATATCTCTGAGCGCGGCATGGTATTAACCGGTGGTGGTGCCTTACTGCGTGATTTAGACCGTTTATTGATGCAAGAAACTGGAATTCCAGTCATGGTGGCGGACGATCCTCTGACCTGCGTAGCGCGTGGTGGTGGTAAAGCCCTCGAAATGATTGATATGCACGGCGGCGATCTGTTCTCCGAAGAAACTAATCTAACTTCGGTATGGGGCGGTTAATCACCGCCTTAGCTTTCCTATGAAGCCTATTTTTGTTCGTGGTATTTCGAACCAGTTCCGTTTTACACTGGGC
>AACY020357431.1_pt1 | contig 100670 bp, 82 predicted proteins | sample 267378 | NCBI WGS metagenome assembly AACY02 (sample SAMN02954345, study PRJNA13694) | marine metagenome | biome: aquatic; feature: ocean; material: water; isolation source: isolated as part of a large dataset composed predominantly from surface... | reverse complement strand
TTTGTCGAATTTTTGCATTTTTGGTCTCAAGGGTTGTAAACATTTCATCAGAAGAAAATACTTATGTCATTAATGAGCATCATCAATACTTCAGCTTCAAGTCAATCCCGTAACCGCACGCAAATACTCGAAAAATTGTGGCAAGACTACGAAAAAAAGCAATTAAGGAATAAACGCTATCAAACAAAATTAGAGGTTTTTTATCACGAGTTTACCTCGCAATTACTTGAAAAAGAGCAGGCGATATGTGATGCCTCAGCCCAATGGGTGCGCCATTTATTGACTTTTGTGCCACGTAAATCCATTAAAGGTCGCCAACGGGAGGCGTTGTTGGAATGGATCGAAGAAGAATTAAACGTTATTGAATCGAACCCATTTAATCCTATCAATACTCACGAAATACGCGATAGCTTTACTAGCCAGCTTATGGCTTATCAAGCAACCTTGCCCAAGCAAGACATAGGTCAGCACGAGCTTGATGCTTTTCGTGAAGAGTTAGAATCTATGTTTGGCTTTGAGTTAGATATAGACGATGCAAAACTGTCTGAGCTAATTGATGAACCGGCGAAGTTCCAGGCATTTTTTGAGCAAAAATTGGCTGAGCAGCACAATAAGGCTTTTGATGACGGCGACGCTGAAAATGCGTTTGAGCAAGATGAGGCTGAGTATGATGCCCAAGAGGATGATTTTTTCTTTGAATCGACCCAACCAGAGCAAGCATTAAGCCTTGAGTTATTTAGCGATAAAACCATGACCAAATTGTATCGACAATTGGCGAATCAATTTCATCCCGATAAAGAGCCTGAGCCTGCGAAAAAGGCGCTGAAAAAAGACTTGATGCAGCAACTCTCTCAAGCCAAGAAAAGCAAGGATGCTGTTGCCTTGCTGATGTTGGCCCTTGAATATTTGCCAGAGTATAAGCTTGAAGCCGATGCAGATATGATTAAACGTATTGAGGCTGCGTTGCAGGTTAAAATTGGTTTGTTAAATCGAGATTATCAATCAATGCAGAATGGCAATGATATTAAAAGTATCATTTGGCAACGTTTTGGGAGTGGTTCAAAAGCGTCACGTGCTAAGGAGTTAGCACAATATGGTGATGTGCTCACGATTGAAACAGAAGAGTTACTCGAAAAAGTCAGTAAGATAAAAACAGTACAAGCGATACAAAAGGAATTAAACCAACGTAGCAGACGGGGGAGTTTTAACGACATTTTTGATTTTGCTATGTTTAATGACGAAAATTTTGATGAATTTTGGCAATACAAATAGCGCAAGGGTGCTGCTTCGTAACGGCTATGCCGCTGCAAAAAACGCTTCAGGACGCACACAATCGCTCTAGAACGCCACTACGTGGCTCTAGGAACTAGACTCTAGCGGCGAAGTGCTCTAGTGTCCTTTGGATGCCGCTTTGCTAAGGATTACAGCAGGTTAAAAGCGGCTATGGGGCGTCACTATGTAACTCACAGTTTACGAATGACGGTATAAAAGTGGGATCCCCGCATCGATGACAGCACCTGTACTCTTTTTTCTCAAGTGTTCTATCTACTGCATCTGACTACCACGGAGGGTGGAAATGTCAGATTTTGTATGGCACAACATTGACCATACGGTCGTTCGCTATCTGGCCAGCTTACAATAGATGAGAACGACGGTTACTCAAGCTAATAGGTCTACAGATTGTTACTTATGAGGTTACAATCTGTAGACCTATGCCTTGCGCGAGCTTAGCCTGAGGTCTTCACTAAGTTACTTATCTGGTAATTTGGTTTAGCTCTGTGGAGCGGCAACGCTGTTACTCATTTGATGTAAAATAATCGTCTTGGCGTCAATTCAAATTGCTTTTCTGGTATTTCGGTGACCACATCTGTTAATCGATTTTAGCGTTGTGATCACCGACTGCTACCGATGATTTCGGGATTTCATCCAACATGCGAATACTTACTTACGGCTCAGAATGTTTTACAGCATGTTTTCGTTGCGCATGAGTTTATCAAACGCGCTGCCATCGTTTCGGGATGCGTTTGCAACATAAGGTGCGTAGACATCAAATAATAACCGTGTATCACTGTGGCCAAGCATTTGTGAGATATACAGTGGATTTTCTAGCGCTGCGATATGCAGCACTGCCGCGGTGTGGCGAGTTTCATAAGCTCGTCGACGTTTCAGTCCCGCTTTAATGAGTGTCGGGTACCATAATTTTTTGCTAACAAAATGGGTATCCAGTGGCGCATCTGATTTGCCCGTAAACACAAAGCCTGATTCTGACAGTGCCAAATTTTTAATGCGTTTAAAGGCATCGTATACCGTGTCACACATCTTAAGATCACGCCGGGATTTTGGTGTTTTCACATCACACACTTCCCCATTCACCCAGTTTTGCCGTATGCGAATTAAGCGGTGATTAAAATCAACATGTTGCCACTCTAATCCATGTATTTCACAGCTGCGCATGCCGGTCCAAAAGCGAATGATGAAGTAATCTTTCCATTCCTGAGGAATGTGGGATAGAAAAAGTTTAACCTCCTTTATGGTCATGGGATGAGACTCAGCCTTTTCTTCTTTAAGTGAGCGATAGCGTCTCAATGGGTATTCAAATTTATATTCTTCTGCAGCGAGGCTCACCATTGAGACGATGGGCCACAGTAAGTTATTAATGCGTCGATTAGATAATTGACGGGTATTATCTGCTTTCAGCATTTGCATTAACTGCTGGCGATAAAAATCAACCTGCGATAGGGTGATCTCATTCATCAATGTATTGCCAAATTGTGGGATCAGATACTTATCTAAAACGTTTTGCATGGTGTTTCTATAGCTATTTTTCCACGTCGCCTTTTTGCGTTCAAACCACTGATAAGCAAAATCATTGAAAAATGGATATTCACGATCAGGATGTTTTTCACGCTGCAACTGCTCAAATTGAGGGACTTTTTTACTTTTGGGAAAATAGTCACGGTATTGAAAGCAGCCTAAATCTATCTCAGCGTTCATTTTTTTGAGCGTAGTTTTGGCAGTAGCAAGGTTTTTAGGTGTGGCCAGCATTTTTGTGCCTTCACGAAAACGGCAGCCATAAAGATGCATGTCGAACTGAATACGCCCATTTGGACGTACACGAATATGAGCCATAGGTGGCCTCCATCAAATAGCACTGTCCCTATCCGATGGAATTCGTTAGAATTTCGCCATCGGCTGGGTCTGGGTTAATAGCTAGTGCAGCCGATACGGGGGAGAGTGGTTGCCGCCACTCTCTCCCAACTGCTTGTTTATTCGGTTAACCGCACTTTTACATCGCGCAACTCAACCTGAAATGTCCCTTTCCCAATAGTTGCAGCCTGCCAACTATTGGTTAAAAACACACCTATCAATATAACCAACACTGTTTATTTGTCCAGTACTTTGTTTCAAATTGCTCCGCTTTTTAAATTGACCATTTGCCAATGAAAATTGTTGGGCAATTTAGCGTAAGTTTGTTGCCGTTATTTACCCCACCTCACACACAACCACATGCAACCGTATTCAGTTTACTGTTTGAGAGCTTACTTAATCATCGGCAAACCCATATTCATCGATATTGGCTAAATTGCTACTGTTATCGGTGATGTTTTCAGAATGCTTATTGTTCGGTTTAGGTGCTAAATCAGGATGAGTCGTTGGCGAATAAACACCAGCGTTCTTGAGTTTATCTTCTGTTTGGGTTTCTGTCGTGTCGGAGTATTGCGCATGCGACTCCATGTCATTAACTGGGGCATCAATTTCTGCTGGCACATCGCTTGGTTGTTCGGCAAATAAATCAAGTTCTCCTTGGCGCGATGGCGGCAAAATGTACCGGTCATCGTAAGTGTTTAGGTATTCGTTTTTTAATTTTAGATAATCTGCTAACAGTGATTGTTCTGATACTAAGTTAAGGCTATCAAATGGTGCCATATCTTCTGGCTTGTCATAGAAATTGAGTTTCAGTTCACCATTTTGATTTTGAGTTAACGTAATTCGGATCTCGCCTCCTTTGGCGAAAATTTTTAACTTCATGTCTTTGAGAGTGCGAGGTGAATAAGAAAACAGCAATGCGTCGTGATGATGAAGGTGCTTGACGCTCACTTCGCGTATGAATTCCCTGCGTCCTGGCAGCATGCATGAAAATAGTCTGTTGTTGTCAAACAGTAGCATCGCAGTATTGAGCGATCTAACGCTGGTTTCTTTTAAGATCATGTTATTTAACTGTTTGAAATCGTATAAATTAGACGCAAATTCAAGGAGTAACCTGCTCTCCTGCGTTATTTTTTGATGAAATTGATCTATGCCTTCCAGAGAAATACTTTGCGTGTGTTGGTCAGTTTTAAACGTGAGTAGTTCACCCTCTAAACAAAACGCTATGCTGCCTGTTTCAGAGTTCATGTACAGCGTTTTAAGCGTTTGGCTTGCGGCTTCAGTCAATGGCAGGGTATGAGGTAAGTCGATTTTATCTTGTAATCGTTTAGTCGTGACTTCACCATTTTTCTGAAAGCGGATCTCTTTTTCATTTTTTCTAAACTCAACAAAATCAAAGGGTATGAGTGAATTAGTTGAGTTGATAATGTCAACAATCGAGCGTCTGTTCAACTCATGATAAGCGCGTTGAGTATTGGCCACCTGATATTGAATATGATTTTCATGAGCAGCATCTAATTCAAAACGGGACATAGGGAAATGTATTGAATCATCAATTTTTTTGTCGTCTCTGAGTAATAAACAATACTCGATATTGATGTACTTGCCATTTTTGTACCTGAGCTCAAAAATATACTGATTGGCTAGGGTATTAAACTCTTGCTGTTGTTCTTTCATACACATGAAAAAATCGAAAGGGATTGAGAATTCAGCATTCTTTAAACCATGGCCTTTTTCGAGAGGTATTTCGATTTGTCCGTATTGACCAGGGGCACCACCAATAAGGAGCATACGGCTGTTATCGCTGTCGATAAACACACTGATACATGCATCCGAATGATGTTTGTCTAGTGCATTTATCATATTGATAAACAAGGGCGATTTGCTTTTCGGGATTAATATCTTTGACATAATACACCTAGTTATTCTGTTGAAAGTGTGAGAGATATAGCTGTGTTTGTTGAACGACAAATTGCAGATCCACTAACTTAGCGTTCTGCTTATGAGGGTTTAGTTTGGTTTCACTCAATTTGGGCGTCAGAGTGATGGTCAGTTCGCTTTGACCAACAGGTTGTTTTTTAAGTGTTATTGTTTCGCCCGATTGAGTAAAATGGTCTTTTAACCTGTTTAATAGAATGTCGATTTTTGTTTTTCTGTTCACAGTCAACACAAAGCTGGGCGTTAACCAGCGCCAGAGTGGCTGACGAAATACTGCTGCAAAATGTCGTGCATTTTTGACATTACACGCCAAGGTTAATGTCAATGCTGGATGTATGCCGTTGCTTAGCACGATTGCTGGCAAATTACTGAGCGCTGTGATTTGCGCTTTGGTCATCGGCAAGGATTGATATTTGCCTGGAGATTGCGAGATTTGGCTTAATAACGGCCAGTTAACCTCTTTTACTTTTCGCATTTCAAGAAATAGATATTGAAGAAAGTCATAAGAAATTTTGTTGGCGTTACCAAGCCATTTTTGATGATATTTGACTGTGTCTTGTGCAATCGAGACTGTATGAAAATCGCTGAGCGGCTTTTGGGCGACACTATTTTTATTCGTCTTAAATAGATGTTGTCTCAGTGCTGTCTCTGTGAGTAAGACGTGGTTTTGACGCTTCTGGTTAATGCTTTTTGATTGGTAATCAGTGCTGATTAAAGCGAGTTGACGTGATAGATCATTTGAGTCGTGTTTTAACCCCAGTAAATATCGCAATTCACTATGCGAGAATTCTCGAGGCTGTGATTCACCAAAGCCTGGCCGATAGAATGGGTAAAGCCAGTCTATATCGTGCAGATAGGACCAGCGAGTTGTTGCATAGTACTCGTGTCCGATTTGACGAGTGATTTCATCTAACAAAATCCCATCATTGCACAGTGAAAATGGTTGCCCTTCAAGCCAATAGTCAAATCGCGCAGCAAGCACGTCTCCATGGAGTAAGCGCTTCATTTGCTCAGTATTCGTGGTTTGCTGTGGCGGCAGATTGTATGCAAGGTGCAGTGCTTGCAGCATAAATAAATGTACACCGCTATGACGCAGGTGATGAAACCGTGCTTGCTTGCCACATATTGCTTTGATGCATTTAGTGACAGGTAATAAGTATTGCAATTGGCGTGAATGGTATGGCTCATCTGTGAAGCCGATCAAATGCTGGTGAGGTTCACAAAGCTCACTGTTTTTTATCACAATTCTGACTAAAATCGCGAATTCTTCCGGTATGACTGTATAGACGACGCGTGAATGTTTGCTTTTGGTCGTCCCCTCCTTAGTATTTGTGATATTGAAACGAAATAATTGTTTATTCGCTGGATCAACAAATACATCCTTTAAACGAAGACGCAGTAACTCTCCTCGGCGCAACATTGCGAAATAGCTGATAATGACAGTGACTGCGCAAAATAACCTCTGCAATAACCCCCCGTAGGGCGGCGCGATGAGCTTTGCGACGATTTCATGCAACTGTTCTATTGAGATCCGAAACGGATCAACCCCGGGAGGGCAGAGTGGTGGTTCGAACTGGCTAATATCTAAATGGTCTGTGAGTGATTGGTGACGCATAAAGCGAAAAAAGTAGAGCATGATCAGTTGCTCCGTTTCTGTCGCTAAATTGTCATAAATGTTGTGGCTCCATTGTTGTAGTAGCTCTTGGTCTATTGCTTGGTCATAACTGAGCGGGCTCGTGAATTTTAATTGAATATTGCAGTATTTTTTGATGGTGCTGTCTGCGAGTTTTTGCTTTTTTACCCCACCGAAATTGATGAGCTCTAAGGTGTATCGATAGAGCATTGTTGGCAGGATATTGTCTACAGGCCAATGAGTTAGCTCGTGGGCACATTCTGTAATCGTATTGCGATTGTTTTGCAGTTCGAGATGCGGCCATTTCTTCGATGCTTGATGGGCTTTAGGTATTGCGGTAACTGCCATTTCGTCATAATCGATGCCATAAATTCTCGCTAATTGTCGTTGTTGGTCCTTATTGTCAACCGAGACTAAAGGGGTTGCGACATGACGTTCTGGGTAACTAATATCTTTTAACAATGTGGGAACGACATTATCGCGATAGTGCCAAACGGCTTGAAAAAGGTGCTGGTAATGACGAGAAACCTGAGTTGATATGGAGAATGACGTTAATAAGTTATCTAATCCTTTTAGCAATTGCTTTTCAGTTAGCTGGCTATGCGAATATGCTTGATATTCCGTCAATGATTGATAGACAAATAAGGGCAGGTGATACCGGCTTGATTGTGGTAAACCGTCTTGGTTTGATGGCTTGTCTAAGTGATTGATATTAAGATATGTTTGTCTTTCAATACGCTGAATACTTTCTTTGTCGTTAATGATGTTGACGAGATGAGCAATCGTTAGCGGCGCAATTTCAAGTGCAATAATCAATGCCATAAACTCAGCTGACAGTGCGGATCGCTGTTTCAAGAACTGAGCTTTGAAGTTTTCATACTCTGTTTGCAGTTTAAATGCATCATTTGCTTGAGCGGTAATGCGTTCATACCATCTTAAATCAGGATCTGGCCAAGGCAGTTTTTCAACCTCTGGAGTTTCCCACTTCAGTGCTTCTTTGAGGTAGACAATAATGGCTTCTAGCGCACTTTTATATTGACGTTGCTTGCCTGTCGGAACCGAGCTGATGATTTTGTTGATGACCTGTAAATCTTGAAGAGTGATTTCACGCCTTTGGAGTTGGCAGATTGATATGTGATTCGGCTTTTGAGCTGAAAGGCTTGAGACTTTGAGTGTTGGGTTAGGCCACTGGTTGAGCACCCAGGCAATGGCATCTATGCTAGCGTTAGACAAACCATGACGTTGGTGATAATTATAAACTTCAACAGGGTTTAATTTGTTGAATAAACTAGACATATTTCAACTCCTTTAACCCGTAACGAGCTGGCAGACTATCGAGAAATAAGTCTTGTTGTTTCATGCTTGCTGGAAATACATGGTCACTGCCCAGATGTTCACCGTACTCCGCGTGTCCCATTAAGCGATCAATTTGGTGTGTTGTCAGTTTGTGGATAATGCTGGTAGCTGCACTTTGCGCAAATTGATGACGCAACACATAGGGGACAATGCCATTGGCTCTTTGATATAAAAATTGTCGCAGCGATTTTGCTGATATTGCAGTCGCTTGATTATTTTCATCATATAAACTCCATGCCCAGGGAAGATCATTGATCAAATTCAGCTTGGAACTGAGTTGTTGTTGCAACGAGATGTAATGCAGAATTTGTTGTCTAAGATAGTCACAAATTCTGATTTCGCGTTGAAAGCCTTTATCTGATACTGTCGTTCGGCGGTAATCATAGTGTGATTGTTTATTGATAGATATAGCATGGGTAGGGCGCATGCCAGTAAGCAGTATAAATAACAGCGCAGTATGGTTAGCGCAGAGATTGTGATAATGAATTAAAGCGGCTTGACCGGCTTTGTTTTCAGGTTTAGATGAAGTTATCTCGTCATGAAGATGACTAAAAATCGCAACAATCTTACTCTCGGGTATAAGTCGAGTACTGCCGTAGCACACAGACTCGTCTGCGTATTTTTCTAGGTCTTCACCAACCCATTTACTATGAAAACTCACACCCACTTTTGAGCTTGTAATGTCAGCAGGAATGTTTCTCTTGGCGTTATCATTTAATAGTGAAATGTTGGGCAGTGTGGCTTTACCTACTGTAGAACTCGACGAGAATGTGAGTGTCAGCAGTTTGCTCACACCTAGAGAGTTTGCATGAGTGAATAATCGGCTGAGATACCGATCTTGTGCGTGAAATAGCTCTGCTCGAACTTGTTCACTGTTTTTTTGCTGATAAACCGCGGCATGGCGATGGTGCCGTATATCAGTAGGTAGTAATAATGATTTAGTTAAACTGGAAAGTTGATTATCTTTTTGAATACAGTGAGTTATGTACTTAAAAAACAATTGCTTTCTTATCGCTGGAAAGTGTTCGATCTCAGCAGGTTTTCGCCATTTGGCCATGAGCAGATTAAGCAATTGTTGTTTTTCAGCTGCCGTTAGCCACGGCACGTTATAGCTGTGATTGCTAATGAAGGGTTTGAAAATGTGGATTAAGCTATTAGGGATGGGTTGCCATTCGAATTTTTTATCGCCTTTTTGAGTAATGGTTGCACGCGCGTAATAGGTCCAGGACTTGCCATCCTCAAACTTGTGATTTTTGAATCGATGTGCTTCGCATGTATCACTATTTTTCACTTTGTGACAGTCGGGAATATCATCTACTGTGAGAGGTTTTTCATTGGCGTGCAGGAGAACGTCATCTAACTGCTGAGTAAGCCACAAATACAACAAAACAACTAATAACTTGCCTGAGTTGGTTTCATGACTCTGTTTTTCGGCTTGGTAAAACATCTTCATTAACGCTGTGTTAGTACCGAGTCTATCGGGCATGACACCGCCGGAATTTTTTAGCCTATGACTTTTAGCATTAGCTTGTAGCTTTCCCATTACTCATATCCTTTTCTGATATCTGAGGTATGAATCGCGCTGGGAGAGAGTTGCGCTAAGTGAGCTAGTTGCATTTTAAATACAACTGGGGATTCTGCTTGTTTTGCCGCTTGAATTTGATGAGCCTGCGTAATACGGCATCGTGTAGACTTTGGGTAAGATAATGAGGGTGTAAGCGTGTTTAATGTGCTGATGACATGTGGAATAGTGCTTTCATTTAACGCTATTTGAAGTGCAACAAAGGAGTCGGAGGTGCGGTTCTGCGGGGCGCACTGTTTAACCTTTTCATTTGCCCGCAGTCTCACAAGTGCTGGGTGTTGGTGCTGTGAAAATAAATTGGGCAGTACTTTTTTAGATTTCTCGATACTCATAACCAAGCTCCAACGTCCAAGCCTTTAGATTAAATCACAAAAAAATGGTAAATATCTTCAATTCATGAGCTAGTTTTGTCACAGGAATAGTTTTTTATTTATGTTTTTTTAATTTTAAGTTTTTTAATTGGCCTATTGAGTGCATTTAAGCAGTTGCATTAATCATGTTGCTTCCAGTTGTTGACACTATTTGTTAGTTATATTCTGGTTGTAAGGTGACTATTTATCCCGTTATTCCATAAAATCCTGCCCATCAGAAGAATAAGATGATAAGTACGGCTTTGGTAAGCGTATTTGTGCATCTTAAATCATCAGTTCTATCTTGGGAATAGGTTGGAGTGCGTTTATTGGTTAGAACTACAGAGGCAATTTGCTAACATTGAATTCTACTCTTTGTGAAAATTAAATTGGACTGTTATCTATTTTGTTGTGGCTTTTGTGAGATGAAGTTTTTTAAGGTTACAAAATAAAGTTTTCTATGGTTGCAGAATAAAGTTTTATAAGGTCACAGGATAAAGTTTTTTAAGGTTTCAAAATAAAGTTTTCTATGGTTACAGAATAAAGTTTTATAATGTCACAAAATAAAGTTTTTCAAGGTTACAAAAAAATTTTTTAAGATTGTAGGATTTAAAGTGTCACTCTGAAATTTTAAAGAACATTAAATGTAAAATGCCTAATAGTGTTGAGATGGACTAGGTTTTCGTGAAAACGCTAAAGAAGAAAGGGTAAATTTAGCGTATAACAAACTGATCTATATGGCTCATAACTATCTTGAAGTCATTGATATTTCCGTTGAAAATGACATCTATTGGCCTTGTGCCATTAAAAGGTTCATTATGGTTGACCATGTTCATAAACCCATAAATATTTTCAGGGTTACTAAAAAACGCACTTAACCCAGCGTGAATATTCAGTATATAGCTGATCCGTACTATTTGGTCTTGACTGAAGTTCACCTTTTCAATATCAAGGTTGTTATACTTTTCAGGTAACTTTAGCAAAGTCTGAATTTGCTGCTGGTTGCAGTTCCATTTTTCCAATATAAGCAAGGCAGCTCTCATTCCAACCCCTACTGAGGTGGATTCGTTATAATTTATTCTTTGCATACTCTTTCCTCTGTATTACTCTAATAGCTTGTTACGTTGTAAAATTGAATCTTCAGCTTAAACCGATGTTTAGAGTTCTAGTTCTTAAGTTCCTATACCGCAAACCTAATGAAGGAATACTCATTTTTAACATGAACGACTAGATTGACTAGATTGAAGTCAGTTTACATTGATATCTCATACATAGAGAACGTATGTCAATGTTTGCTTCATGAATTCAATGTTATACTCTAAGCTCAAAGAGTATGTTCACTTGACTGAGCGTAAAACACAACCATTTATATAGTGTAATGTGTATATGTAAGAGCTAGTCTTATTATTAACAACGATAGCTTTATGCAGGTTAAGTATGTGTGTTGAATATGACAAGTTGGTAGGGGAAAAAAAGAGACGGCAGTTGGTTTATGCAGAGCTTGTATTGAGTGAAGAGAAACCTTCATGTTCACGGCCAAAATCTAGCTCAGAAAGCCCTAGAAAAAACAAAAATTTACTAAAAATCCCTAACTTTAAATTTTAGTCAATGGAAATGAACTAACTAGATTGCCGAATGCCCTCAGCGTGTTGGGATAATGCAGTTGTTGAGCGTTTCTTTGGTAGTTTGAAACACGATTGGATTTTTAAAGTTGCTCAACCAGCAAGGTAGTTTATGAAGCAAGATGTAACGGCTTACATGAAATATTACAACTTGGAGAGACTTCATTCTGCTAATGACGATCTGTCACCTGTAGAGTTTGAAAATTCTCAACTAAAAGTGTCCAGTTTGGGTTGACCAGTACATTGCGATCAATAGACAGCCTTCGGGTAATGCCGTTTACTTAAGAGTGAACGGCATTTTTCTTTGGTCTAATCGGAAACTTGTTTTTGCTCATAATCAAGGCAATACCAGCCTAAGATGCCCGCAACTCTGCCGTAGGCTTCTTCCACCCATTGTTGCGCCTGGCTCTGGCTTAATCCCCGCTGCTTGCTCAGCTCCTGCGGCACCAGACTCAACCAAAAATGGTTATCAAAGTGCAGATCGAGCAGGGTGCCATCCATATCGAGCAGTACAGTATCAATCTTCTTCCAGTCAAACATAGGATGTTCTAAATGGCTGATCCGAATAGCGCTACATTGTCGCGGTGCCATTTCCATTGCCGGGAAATGGCGAAACGGGTTCAAATACGCGATAGCTGCCAGCGGAATTGCAGGGAAGAGTGATGTACGAGTATAGGCATTATTGAATTAAGCTGTGACACCCACAACACATAGGTAGTGGGTGTCACTATTGGCTTTCTTAAAGCTTAGTCGTGAACTTTAACCAGAACTTGTCACCTTCAGGTTTATATTCAGCTGCCATCTCCTTTTGATAACGCAACTCAACCGAATAGCCTGCTTGCGTATCTATCTTAACTGCAGGGCCGACAGCAAACACTTTGCCTTTATAGCCATCTAAGTAGACTTCGCCGTTTTGTTTATCATTAGTCATTTGCTGATAGTAATACCCTGCGAGGCCCACGGTGTAATTGTTTAGGTGATAGCCCAATGCATAGTCAAAATGGAACTCCTGACCAGATTTGTATTGAGTGTCATCGTTCTTGCCATTGAAGTCATACATCACTTTTGCTGAGGCTTCAAAATTATTACTCAGGTAGGTTGCTACAAATACCGGCGTAAATCCCCAGTAGTTACGGCCAGTGTTGGCAAAACTAGTTGCGTTGAATTCACCACTTGGTGTGGTTACTTCCAAGGCAAATGCATAGTGAAAGTTTGGTTGATGCCAAGCCAACATTAATGGTGATATGGATATGTCTCCAAGGCCATCAGTACTTGAGTTCGCCAGTTGTTTGTCACCCACTGACAGATCACCACTGATATGAACTAGTGGAATGGTGGTGTACATCCCCCAATCAGCACCCAACAACTTATGGTTTGTCATATAGATAAACCGAGAGACGTCAGCGGTTGCTTGAATATTGATCCCATAACCAGAATCGTGACCATTACCATCAGCAAGTTTGTCGACGGTGTAATGGTTTAAAAAATTCTGATAGTAGAAGCCGCTTGGTGGTAATGCTCCGGCCATAAAGCCTTCCGCACCATTAGGGTAAGCGTTACCGCCTCCTTCAGTCGCATTGGCATGGATACTTGTTAGGCTGGCTGCGCACACTAGTGTGCCAGCGAATAAGGAATAATATTTCATGAGTTAATATTCCTTATTTCCCAGATTTAATTTCATTGATAGCATTTTGTGCAGCTTTACGACCTGAATAGGTTGCAAAACCAAATGCGTGGCCAGACGCCCACAGTGTGTATGTATCTGAGTACAGACCTGCAACATCGTTACCGCCAGCATACAGACCTTTAATTGGTGCATCATCAGTATTGACGACTTCCATTTTCGGATTGATGCGCAAACCACCCACGGAGGTAAAGTGATATGGCATGAGTTTAACTGCATACAGTTTGCCGTTATCTATTGGATGTAGCCACACTCGGTCTTTGTTAAACGCCTCATCGTAGTGGGTTTTAGCGGCATAGTTGTAGCTTTCATATGCCTGTTTAAGGTTTTTTACTGGGACACTGATCTCTTTGGCAAGCTGTTCTATATTGTTAGCTTGCTTGAAGCTTTCTGAATTTACCGCTAATGCATTTTTGATTTCATTATCAATGTTGCTCAATTTGGTCATTACCGGAACAAGTACACCGACACCATTATCGATCCCGTCATTTTTGGCATGATCAAGTTCTGCTTGGTCGAAAATGGCCCAGGCATAATGATCCTTCTGACGACCAATCGCGTTACCTGCGTGAGCAAAGCTGAAGGCGACTGTCTCATCCACAAATCGATCGCCGTGGGCGTTTACCCATATATTGGCTGGTTGCCAAGTCATTGTGTAGATATTACCCAGTGGGACAATGCCCTTACCTTGAGTACCAGGGTGTAACATCAGTGTTTCACCTTCATGAGCTGCACCAACATCACGCCCCATTTGAATACCATCACCTGTTTTATTCAGCGGTAAGGTGGGGCGGAATGCTTTGCCATCAAAATGGGTCCACTCATTAATTTTTTCTGGGCTGTTTCCAAAGCCGCCAGTACCGATGATAACTGCTTTAGCGTTGATCACTACATCATTACCTTTATGATCTTTCGCGCGAACACCGCTGACTCGGCCTTTTTCATAAATAAGACTTTGGGCAGGCGTACGCATCATAAATTTTACGCCATCTTTTTGTGCCGCAGTTTGCAGTGCTGTCACCAATGCGGCGCCATGTACCCATTGCTGGCGAGTTTGGATGAGATGCCAAGTTTGGGGTTCTTTAGGCGAGATTTGTACAACGTTGAACTCTACACCAAATTTGTTTAGCCAGCGTAAATTGTCAGCAGACTCATCAACAAACTCGCGCTCTAATGCGGCGTTATTGTTGAAGTGTGAATACTCCATGATGTGTTCATAGGCTTGATCTTTTGTGAGACCATAAGATTTGCCACGTTGATAATCACTTTCTACGGCAAATAAGCCTTCAGCAAAGTTCGAGCTACCTCCTAAATAGGGGTTTTTTTCTAGAACGATGACGTGTAGGCCTGCCTCAGCGCCGGTAACAGCCGCTGCTAATCCCACTGAACCACCGCCAACAACTGCAAGATCAGTGTCATAAGTAATAGTTTTACCGTAAGCGGTATGGCATACAAACGCCAACACTCCCAGAGTAAATGCTTTTTTGAATGAAATTTTCATAGTTATCACCTCTAGGTTGGTCATTTATTGATTTTACTAAATTTTGCGTCTCTCTCGATTGGACCATGGCAATCTTGGCAGAAGGCGGTAGTCTCGTTGTGAGAGGTGTGGCAGGAAGTACATTCCAAATCTTTGAAGTGAGGACTCTTATGGACATTGATGTGCATGTCCTGAGTTTGTTCCGCTAATTGTGTGTATGAATTGTGACATTCTAAACAAGTCTCGTTGCTGATGGTTGCGCTGGTATCATTACCGTGGCAACTATTGCATTTGATACCACTTTTCAAATGGTGCTCCTGCCATTTGAATTCCTGTGCATTAGTGTTGCTTATTACTCCAATCCAAAGTATCAATACTGAGAAAAATAAGGTGAAAATTTTCATGGTAATTTTGCCTCTATTAGATATTAAAAAATAAACTGATGTTATTTTTTTCCTAATTATATTAAGGCTTTTAATATTTATCAGGCTAGACACATAATCCCTATCCGTATTTAGGTAAGTTTCCCTATTTCTGAGTTTGTTTATTTTTGAATTTTCATTTAAAACATTTATTTTTTTTGTTTTTATATTTAATGTGTTTATTGGATTAGGTAATGTTACCTAGTTTTTTAGGTGCAAGATCTCCTATACATAAAATAGTAGTCAGCTATTTAATTTTGCTTATGTGATAAAGCTCTCAAATGGTCACTGATGTTATCATTCGTATAGTAGAAAACTGTAAGATGATGGCTAACTTTAGAAACCATCGTTCATGAGTAAAGCTATGGCGAACAAGCAGGGCTCTTCAGAATCGCGTTTGCATGATAAGTATTTAGATCTACTTGCTTCTCATGAACGCTACAGAATGATGTTCGACAACATTCCATTGGCTTATATGTCAATGAGTGTCGATGCAGTAATTATTGATTGTAATAATGCCTTCAGTGAATTAACTGGTTACAATCTAGATGAAGTTTTAGGTAAGCCGTTTGCTTTTTTCTTATTTAATGAAAAAGACATAAAACACCATAGAGAAGTTACTTTTCCGCGTTTTAGAAAATCAGGGAAAGCGCGGAATGTTCCTTGGAAAATTAGACATAAATCTGGGCGTGAAATATATGCAATTATGCACGGTAATGTGCGTTATGATGGAAATAGAAATTTTATTCAGACCCATTGCCTTATCGTGGATGTGACTGAAGAGTATAAGGCAAAACAGGAATGTCGTAAGGCAGAATCTAAAGCTCAATTGATTTTAGATGTTATCTCTGAGCGGGTAACATTCCATGATAAGCAGCATAATGTCTTGTGGGCAAATAAAATTGCTAGAGGTGTAGATACTCGAGACAGTGTCGATGGGCTAGATTGTTGTGTTAATCATCAGATTTCATGTGAAAAATGTCCGGTTATGAAGGTTTTTTCCAATCATCAGCCTGCTCACGGCGAGCTTCGAAGCAACAGTCGATTATTGCAGATTTCAGCGTATCCCGCTTTTAATGCTGATGGTGATTTAGAAGGTGTGGTGCAGGTTGCTCGCGATATCACAGAAAGGCGTCAGTTAGAAAAAGAATTGCTGAGATTAAGTAGTAATGAACGGCAACGTATAGGTAGAGATTTACATGATGGCCTCGGCCAAGAGTTGACAGGTCTTAGCTTTTTAGCCAGTGCGTTGGCAAATCAGTTGGGTGAAAAAGAGCCTGCTTTAGCTGCACTATCGCATAAGATAGTGGATAGTATCGGCAGGGCTAGAAAACGTATGTATAACGTACTTCAGGGACTGAACCATATACCCGAGGGGGCTAATGGCTTGAGTAGCGCATTCCAACGGTTAGCTGATTCGGTCACTGAGCTTTTTGATGTACAGTGCCTCTTTCATCAACATGGTGAATTGAATATTGAGGATGTTGTGACCAGTACTCATCTGTTTAATATTGTCAATGAGTCAGTGAATAATGCGGTGAAATACAGCGGCGGTAGTCGGATCGATATTACGCTTTTAACTAGCCCTAGGGGGCTGATCATCGAAGTTAAAGATGATGGCCACGGATTCTGTAATAGTGAAACAAGGTCTGGCGCTATGGGGTTGAAAATCATGAAATTTCGTGCCTCAATGATTAACGGAGAATTGAATATAGTATCTGGAGACAATGGCACTATTGTCCGATGTGAACTGCCGTTATGAAATAGTTGAAGCATAGGGAATTATGTCATGAGCGCGCTAAAAGCGAAAATTTTATTAGTGGATGATCACGCTATTGTGCGGGAAGGACTCTCGAGCTTAATTGACCAGCATCAAGGCTTCTTGGTGGCAGCCCATGCGAGCACCATTGAGCAGGCATTGGGATTAGTAGTAAGACAGCCATTTGATGTTACTATCGTGGATTTGTCTCTTAACAAGCAAAACGGTTTGGATCTGGTTAAAGAATTAAATCGTCTATCGCCAGACACTAAAATACTGGTTTTTTCAATGCATCCAGAAGAAATTTATGCAGAGAGAGCTTTACGAGCAGGCGCTCAAGGCTACCTAATGAAAAGTGAGCCGCCAGAAATGTTGCTCATCGCCATTAGGAAGCTGCTAGATGATATGGTGTATCTTAGCGACAGGATGACTAAATTGTTACTAGGTGATGCTATGGGAATCAGTAAACAACGCGTAGCTACATCTTTCAGTATCCAAGCGCTTAGTAATAGAGAGCTAGAGATATTTACCTTAATTGGCAAGGGGTATCCAAGCAAAGAAATTGCATTATTATTGGGCTTAAGTGTTAAAACAGTTGATGCCGTTCGGCAAAACATCAAAAGCAAATTGGCGCTCCAAAGCGCGGCAGAGCTAGTGAAATTTGCAATTGAATACGCTAACTCGCTTTAACAGAATGATTGAATAGGGACTCTTTGATTCAAATTTTCATACGAACATGATTGTCTTGAGCAATGAATATAGCTCAAACATGCATTTAAACGCGAATTTTCTTTATGTGAATTGTAGTGATGTGATGGACGTCTCTGCACCTAAGCTTGCAGTATAATGCCAAGCTTGAAGCTGACAAATAGTTCAGGAGTTTTCCATCATGGATATTAAAGTTATTGGTATCAATTTAGCCAAAAATGTTTTTCAAGTTTGTGTTTGTCTTATGGATAACTCAGTCATGAGTAACAAAAAGATTAATAGAAACAAGCTGCTCGATAAAATTAGACAATTCCCCGAATGTAGCCTTATTTGTGTGATTCATAGACATCATTTCAATATAATTAGTGTCTATGAACAGATAAATACAACAGCGTTTACAGTGGATTAAGCTAAACGAAGAGACCCGTGATGCGGGCTTGGTCTGTCGTCGTTGTGGCATATCCAGACCTACCTTAAGAAAATGGTGGCAGCGTTATCAGAAAGACGGTGTAGATGGTCTGGTCAGCCAAAGTAGACGTCCTAAGAGTTCACCTTCAACCAAGGTTGGTGAGACAGAAGAGCAGTTAATTTTATCTTTGCGATGCTCTCGAAACCTTGGAGCTAGGCGTATTCAAAGTGAACTTGGCCGCCGACATGGGCTCTCTCTTGGAATTGCAACTATTCATAAGATTTTGACGCGGAATGAGGTAAAGCCTGTTGTTACCTATCGTAGGAAACCAGATTACATCAGGTATGTTCGCCCAGTTCCTGGCGATAGAATACAAATGGATATCTGCAAGATAGGGCCGAATCTCTATCAATACACCTCGATTGACGATTGCACCCGCTATAGGGTTTTAAGGCTGTATGGCCGCAGAACTGCTGCTAACACACTGGATTTCATTGATTGCGTTATTGATGAAATGCCATTTCCAATTCAGCGTATTCAAACAGATCGTGGCCGCGAGTTCTTAGCCTTTAAAGTCCAAGAGAAATTGAAGATCCATGGAATCAAATTCAGACCCAATAAACCTGCTTCACCTCACCTAAATGGCAAAGTAGAGCGCTCGCAGAAAACGGATAAAGCTGAGTTTTATGCAACGGTAGACTTAGCATCAGACGATTTAGATAACCTGCTTGCTGAGTGGCAGCATTACTACAACTGGGAGAGGCCTCATAGCGCACACCATGGGAAAACACCCATGGAGCGATACTTCGAAATGGCTGAGCAAACGCCTTATTCTGAAGAGGTTCAGGAGCTTTATGAACCAGCAAAAGAACCTCTTCAAGAATAAAACTACAGGCTTGAATTGGAGCTGAGAAGATTGAAACGATCTCTATGAATCACACACATCATGTTGGCCAGATAGCATTTTTAAATGTACTAGCTCAGACATGATCTGATTTCGTCCATTAGATTTGGCTTTATACAGTGCTGAATCCGCCATTTGAATAAGTTGTATTAGTTCAGACTAGATCTGACACATCATCTTGAAAAGATGAGAGTTACCCACTTTGATAAAGGTGTCGAAACTTCAATCAAAGAAAAAAGGTAACTCTCATGCTTCATACTAACAATCCCATCATTAAACACAAAGCGGGTTTACTCAATCTCGCTGAAGAATTAGGAAACGTGTCTAGAGCGTGTAAAGTCATGGGGCTTTCCCGTGATACTTTCTATCGCTATCAAGAGCTGGTTGAAAACGGCGGCGTTGAGTCGTTGATCAATCAGTCTAGAAGAACACCTAATCTCAAGAATCGTGTCGATGATGTCACTGAAAATGCCGTCTTAACGCATGCTATCGCGTTTCCAGCCCATGGACAGTCTCGCACGAGTAATGAGCTTCGAAAACAAGGGGTATTTGTCTCTGCCAGTGGCGTGCGCTCCATTTGGTTACGGCATGGCTTAGAGAACTTTAAAAAGCGATTAAAAGCCCTCGAAGCCAAAGTCGAGCGAGAAGGGATAATCCTGTCGGATGAACAAGTTGCTGCCCTTGAGCGTAAGCAGCAAGACGATGAAGCCTGCGGTGAAATTGAAACGCATCATCCTGGTTATCTCGGCTCGCAGGATACCTTCTACGTTGGCAATCTAAAGGGCGTAGGCCGGATATATCAGCAAACTTTTGTCGATACCTACAGCAAAGTTGCTTTCGCGAAACTGTATACCACGAAAACCCCAATCACCTCGGCCGATTTACTCAACGACAGAGTTTTACCGTTCTTTGAAGCACAGGCGCTGCCCATGTTGCGCATCTTGACTGACCGAGGAACCGAATACTGTGGCAAAGTGGAACAGCACGACTATCAGCTGTATTTAGCGATAAACGATATAGAACACACTAAGACGAAGGCACGACACCCACAAACGAATGGCATTTGCGAACGGTTCCATAAAACCATTTTGAATGAGTTTTATCAGGTGACTTTCCGCAAAAAACTCTATGGCAACATGGAGGAACTACAGAAAGATCTGGACGAATGGCTGGCTTATTACAACAATGAACGAACCCATCAAGGTAAAATGTGCTGTGGTAGAACACCAATGACCACATTAATCGATGGGAAACGGGTTTGGGCTGAAAAGAATTTAGCTCAAATCTAAGCTGACAGTGACACCCTAAAAAATGGGCAACTGTCAGATCAGGTCTGAGCTAGTACAAATAAGTGATTCAACTGCAGCTTCTTCTGAAAATAACTCTTCACTAACAGGCGCACTATACTGCGATATACCTAAACTGACTGTCCAGTTTATATCCTCATTACTATCACTTAAAACGATTGTGCTTTCCACATTCACTCTGATTCTTTCAGCTAGATTATATGCCTCAGTAACATTTGTGTTAGGCATCACTATGGCAAACTCTTCACCGCCCAGTCTTGCGACTAAATCAATCTTTCGAGAGTTTTCTACACATATATGTGCTAATGCACAGATTACACGATCACCCGATGGATGACCGAATGTATCATTTATACGTTTAAAAAAGTCAATATCGAGTAAGATTAAAGAGCAGTTTTGTTGGGTTCTTGTACATCTAGTAACTTCCGCTAATATGAAATTATTAAAATGCCGTCTATTGGCTGAACCAGTGAGAGGATCTGTACTTGATGATTTCTCTAAAGCAATCTCTAAATAGTAACGATTGTGATAACTCCATGAAAAAATGGCCATAATAAATATTGCTGAAAAACTAGATTGGACCATTATCTGCAAATAAAGATCACTTGAAACTTTTTCAACTGCTCCTTCAAAGTGTAGATATAAATGGATGAAAATTGAAGCAAGCAATGTAATAACCTGTAAATATAATGATATACCTATTAATATAAAGAATATAAAAACGGAAATGTAACAATTTCACTTACAATTAGTATGGCTTCAGCATTCATTATATTAAAAATAATTACTGAATGAATACTGGATAAAATTATGACCAGTATTAATGTTAAATAATTTATTCTGTAATCAGTGTTTTTATATAAAACATAAGCTGGAATTGCAAGCCAAAGATATAAAATATGAACTAATAATAAACTATCAGATTTTAGGTTGAAGTCATTATGTTCGAAAAAATAATCAATTATAGATAAAGGAATGAAGGATAAAATGAGAAAAATAGTATAAAGACGATGGTCGAGCATTTTTTTTTGCAAATATGCGGGAGTCACCTCTGATTTTAACATACTAAGAAATGTGGATGCACTTGCTCTGAGTTTAATAGGCATAGAAGTCAGACTACCCAAGAACCATTTTTAAACAATAACTTAATTTTAGCAGATATTTAAAAATTTGTAATTAATTCGTCTTAGATTATAAATACATGTACTCATGTGGAATTAACCTGAACTCTCTATACAGACTCCAACATTGCACCGCAATATATTAATTTTATCTAAAGTAAATGATTTGTAAATGAGATACGTGCAATAACAATAGTCGGCCTAGTAAGAATTTATCCAAGCCTATGAAGTTAATAAATATGTAAACTTCTGTTTATCAACAAGTTTAACTGTGAAAATAAAAGTTTCTTGTCAAGTCATCAGTCACTACAGTTGCAACCGAAGGCTGAGATAGCTGAATCATCACAGATTGCCTAAATCTCTTTTAGTTAACCTGAGATCGGTTTAACGAGCCATAACTGCAATAGCATTAAACTCAGTGTTAGTGAGGTTCAGTTGTGGCTTATTGTCTTTCAATTGATCTGACCCAATACTTTTGGACACCACGCTAAGTGAGTAAAGTGACTTAACGAGGTGAATATGATAACCAAAAAGATCCGCAAGACTCACACTGCTGAATTTAAAGGTGAAGCCCTGAAACTAGCAGAACGAGTCGGTGTTGCTGAAGCGGCCAGACAGCTCAAAATCTACGAATCACAACTTTATAACTGGCGTTCTGCCACTGGAAAAAATCCACAACTAGCCAGCGCGAAGCCGAGCTTGCTGCTGAAGTTGCCAAGTTAAAACGCCAGTTAGGTGACCAAGCGAAGGATTTAGCAATCCTAAAAAAGGCGGCCACCTACTTCGCGAAGAATCAAAAATAAACCGATTCGAATTTATGCTCGAACACCAGCACTAATTTCGCCTAAAGCCAATGTCCATAGCAAGGAACGCTCCGGTGCTCGGCGTATTCAAGTTGACCTCGCTGCAGTTGGAGAGTTCACAGATTTGAAACCATTATGAACAGCATGACAAGGCAAAATTTGGTGGCAAAAGCTGCACGTAAATTCAAGACAACCACTGACAGCGCTCACCAGCTTCCAGTTGCGCCAAACCTGCTGGAGCAGAACTTCGATGCAACCGGCCCGAACCAAAAATGGGTCGGTGATATCACCTATCTGATGACGAGCGAAGGCAGGCTCTATCTGGCGGTGATTATCGATTTGTACTCACGCGCCGTGATTGGCAGGTCGATGAGTAACCGCATGACGGCTCAGCTGGCTTGTGACGCGCTGACGATGGCACTGTTTCGTTGTGGGTTCCCAAAAACGTAATCGTTCATAGTGACCGCAGCAGCCAATATTGTTCACATGCGTATCGAGATCTGATTGAAAAATCTCAGCTTATCCAAAGCATGAGCAGTAAAGCCTGCTGCAGGGACAATGCCTGTGCAGAAAGCTTCTTCCATTCGCTGAAGGTTGAGGTCATTCAGTATGAGCCAATCATGGACAGAGAAACCATGAGAAAAACCGTGTTTGAGTATATAGAAGTTGATTACAACAAAACCAGAAGGCATAGTTCACTTGGCTATTTAAGCCCTGAGAATTTTGAACTGAAACATAGTGCTTAGTTAACCTGAACTCGGGATAAGAAAATTTGAACTAATAGCCCTCCAAGTGATCGGATCTTTCGACCAAGAGAAACCCCATCACACCGTAGGGCCTATGCATAAATTAGTGGAAGTGTTTTGCGATGTCGATGATTTTTGCACTGTTTTCATTCCTGAATGGGAAAAAACGCTGTTAACCAATGGCACACGCAAGCGTCAACGCGCTGGCCGTATGACGATGAGCGAAGTGATGACCATCATCATACTTTTTCAGATGTCCCACCACCGTGATTTCAAGAACTTCTACATCGGCTATCTGGCTCATTTCTACAAATCTGCTTTTCCTAATTTACTCAGCTATACCCGCTTTCTTGAGGTGATGCCCACGGCTTTAGTGCCGCTTTGCAGCTACTTTGCCAGCCTCAAGAGTGATCCCACTGGCATTGAATTTGTTTATTCAACCAGCATCAAAGTGTGTCATAACCTACGTATTCATCGCCATAAAACCTTAGCGGGACTGGCGTGCAGAGGAAAAGGCACCATGGGGTGGTTCTATGGCTTTAAGCTGCATTTGATTGTGAATCATCAAGGTGGAATCCTGGCGGCCAAAGTGACACCAGCGAATGAACATGACACAAAACCGGTGAAAGAGATGGTGCACAGTGATATGAATAAACTCTATGCAGATAAAGGGTATATCAGTAAAGCGCTATCGAGTGAATTGCTGGAAAAAGGCGTCACACTAGTGACAAACGTGCGTAAGAATATGAAAGCGAAGGCAATGTCGTTGTGGGATAGAGCGATGCTGTCGAGACGTTTCATCATAGAAACCATCAACGACCAGTTAAAAAATATCTCTCAAATAGAGCTCTCTAGACACCGCAGCGTGCATGGTTTTATGCTCAATATGATTGCGGGACTTATCGCCTACAATAAGCCACAACTGAACATCACTCACGCGGAGTTTAATGCTATTGCAGTTATGGCTTGTTAAACCGATCTCAGGTTAGTTAAGTGTCCAGAGTTAGCGGATCAATACCAACAATCTTGATAGACATGTTACTAACTCCTGCTCTGACTTGTACCTAAAGTTTGGTACAGCGACGCTAGAAAGGAGGTGCGTCCATCTAAGCCTGACTCAAGAAATAAATTTTTAGCGGAAAATAAATGTTGGCTAAACTTATGAACGATCAAAAGTTAATAATAGAAATAATTGAGTGATAAAGCATAGAGAATAACTGGCAGCGTTGGCACTAGATTAACTATTAAAAACGCAATAGGAAGTATCTTAAGGTATTGCATTGCTTGCATGCCAAATAAAGATAAAATATTCAGAGCTATAACAATTAATGCACTCACACTTGCTATATTTATCAGTAAAGAGAGTACCAGTATTTGTTGTACTAATGATAAGTCGTCATATATCCCCGCATTAGTAATATCAATTAGTGCAGCCTCCCGATTTGCTAAGGTTTTTGCAATCCATGCATGTGTGATAACATCAGCAGCCATAGATGTAAGCCCTAAATCCTTAAAGAGTAGTGTTGGGTAGTGTGTCAGATTGCTCCAGTCGATATTAAACTTATATGCTGAACCTTTTATCGCTTCAAAAAACATAATGGTAATTGCTTTATTGGCAGTAAGTTTACTTGCTCCCACTAGGTACTGGATTAGATATGAAGATAATTTTTGGGGTTCGGATTTATCGTGAGTACTTTTATCTAAATTTTTTATCGATAAACTAGAGCTTCTGATACTGATGGGGATGGAAATGACGATTATCAAAGAGGGCAATGCAATACTAGCTATTAGAATTTGATATATAGGTATACCTAATGAAGAGAGTGAAATACAGCTAATGCCCCCTGCAGAACTAAGCCCGAGTAATAAAACTATGAATCGATCACATTGTGTAAGCTTTTGCTTTTCAGCTTTCAAAAAAAGTAATAAGTTTGAACAACCTAATAAGAAGGTTAAACCAAAAATTTTTTGATTTAGCGGCATTGTTGACTTGCTTAATGAGTAATTTAGATTTTGGTTAATAAGGAAGTGGCAAATGCCAAGCAGTGCACAAATCAATATTGCACCAGGAGCTATATCACTGAGAAACTGTTGCGTAATCTTAAAGTGTTCTGGAAACTGAATAATAAATTTATTTTTAATGAAAAAGATTGTGACGATAATGAACACCGTTAATATCTGTAATATTTGTATGTTTACTTTAATGTATTGCCTATATGTCATGGTGCAATAGTTTCTACTAGTTATTCTTATGTGTATATTAGTTGATAATATTTTACTTTATGGCGACATAGAGCACATATTTATATAATATATACGTCTGGTATATTTTGCTTTGTGAAAGAAAAATACATCAATCATATCTAAAACGCCTAGTTGTATAGTCGTGTAGGAAACTGATAATGATAACTCATAGTTTATAAAAAATTATCGTAATAGAAGACCACCTCAACAAGTAAGAGGTGGTTTTTCAATTTTAAATTTATAAAAATGACCCATTAAGGCGTTACAAAATCAAATTTCAAGTGACATCCTTTGCAGTAATTTTCAGATTTTTGGTGAACATGATGGCACTTAGCACAGTCAGTTTCGGTACTGAAGTGGCGATTGTTATGTGGATTTGTTGGTTTAAAATTCTCAGTTTTTACCGCTAACTTAGCGGTATTATGGCACTGCGCACATTTCAGCATAGGCACTGCTTCACGGGTTTCCCCTTGATGACAGCTAGTACATTTTAGGCCCTTGGCCATGTGAGTTTGATCAAGTAGTTGTTCTGCGGCAAAGGTGCTGCCAGCCAATAGGCTTAATGCCAGTGAAAGAATAATCGTTAAGTTCTTCATAATTTGATCCCGTTATTCATTTTGAAAGATGCCTTATATAGGCACCAGTATTGATGACCTTATAACTTGGCGACATATTTGCCGGTTAAGTAGCCGAAGGTGTAGCAACGACCTAAGGACAAACCAAATACCGTTAATGGATAGTCAACGCCACCGTAGAAACCGCCCCCCATGTTACCGACGATGAACAAGCCTCCAATGGGTTTACCATCTGCATCAAGAGCTTGATGGTTTTCGTTAACTAATACGCCCGAAGTGATTGCTGATAGGCGCATGCGACGGTGAATACCATAGAATGGAGCCTTTAACACGGGAGCCATTTTGCTTGGTGCTTTACCAAAGTCCTCATCCCGTCCGGTTTTGCATAGCTCGTTGTAACGGTTCACGTTTTTCACGAAGGTTTTAGGGTCGCAACCTAATTTCACCGCTAATTCTTCTAGGGTGTCAGCCACGAAGGTATTGATTTGTGATGGGAATACACCTTTCTTCTCAGAAGGATCCTCTGGCATGTAGTTTTTCAATTCTTCAGGTGTATAGGCTTTACCTGGCCAGTTTTTGGCTTGCTCCATATAGTTAGAATCGAAAACTTGAGAGTAACAACCTTGGTCAGCTTCACTGCGCAGGTAGTTATTCATCAATGACATTTCTACTGCTTCGTTGACGAAACGTTCCCCTTTACGATTTACCACGAGGAATGGCATGTCACACATTGCCGCCGGACCTGCGTCAAAGTCGTGGAGCATTTTTGTGTGACCAGCAGGTTCGATCACGCCGCCCGCCCAATACGCCATGACAAAGCCGTCACCGGTTCTATCCATTTGCTTGCGCTCGAAGTTTTTAAGATCGGGAATGAAGAAGTCACACATGGCTTTGTTATTTTGGTAGTCACCTGCAGCCAAAATCACACCCTTTTTAGCCATAAACTTATGATATTTACCATCACGATTTTGGGCGATGACCCCAATCACCTTACCTGTAGCATCTTGGATCAGCTGGTTAGCTGGAGTGTTAAAGAAGAATTTGACCCCTGCTTTTTCGGCAGTTTTTGCCAAAGCACGCATACCGTCACCTGCGGTATAAGGCTTAGGACCAAAGAATGAGGTCACAAACTCCAGTGGATATTCGGTAATGCCCTTTATACCGTGCTGTGGCTTAGTTCCTTGATCAACAACAGAAGCACCGCCTTGTTTCGCGCGATCAATAACCCAAGATACAGCTTCGCCTGAATTGTAGGCCCAGCTTCTCAGTAGTGCTGGGTTGCTGCGGTGGGCGTTGTCGGCCATTAAGCGGTTTACCAGAGCTTCAATACCTGCTTTATCGCTCTTTTTCAGATCTAAGCCAGAGCCTGTGTTTCCCTGTGCGACAACGATTGCTTGTTTCTGGAGAACGGCAACCTTAGCACCGTTTTCTGCTGCCGATAATGCAGCTGGAACACCAGAGGCACCAGCACCCACCACAACCACATCGAAGGTTTGGGTTGAAGCAATTTCACTGTCAGGAATTGCCTTTGGTTTAGGCATAAACTCCAGTATTGCGTGACCGATTTGTGCATATTCCTGGGCGTGTGTAGAAACTGGTGAAGCACTAGCAGAACCTGTTAATCCTGCAAAGGCTAAGCCACCGGTACCAATAGCAGCGCGGGTTAAGAAGCTTCGGCGTGATAGACCATTCTGCAAAACATGTGCGGTATATTGGTCAATTTCTCTCGATTCTTTACTCATTTTCATTACTCCGTTGACTATATCGTTAGGCTATATTCGCTCTGAATAACGACATAAGATTTGGCCAAGGGTCTGACTGGCAAACGGCTCGTTAGCCAAGTGACAAAGGCCTAAAAAAAAAGGGGTGTATCCAAAGGACGTTAATACACCCTGTAAGTAGGCGCATGGGAGCGCGCGAATTAATGACCTAAAGCGAACTTGTAAGTCAGGTATAAGCGGAGATCGTTGAGATCTTCCTTCTGGTCAAAATCGACCATTGCATAGCGTGCTCTCACACCTAAGCCCTCAAAGACACCGCCAAACTTATAGGTCACTGAGAAGTTGGTTTCGGTAAAGTCATTCAGACTTTCGGGAGAGTCATAATCTCCGTAGAATGCATAGGCGCTTAGGCCTTTAGCACCGACTTGGCCGAAGTCGTATTCCAGTTTTAAGGCGTTGACTTCTTCATTGGCGAGCGCGGATTGGTATACCTGTTGAATCACAACCTTGTCGTCGCCCCATGGCGTCAGTACAGTATCGTCACCGGTTTTAGCGAACATGTATGTGGCATCTACGCCAGCAAATTTAGCCCCTAAATGGAAACCATATTGATAGGTATCCAGTTCACCGGCGGATTTATTGCCCGTTGCCTGTTGATTGAGATAGGAAGGAATGAAATACAGATTAGCGGCACCCAATTGGGTCGAAAGATTTACCTTGGCATAGGTCTGTTGAAATACATCTTCCATATAGTATTGCCAGAGGTTGACTTGGGTTTTCACCGTTTCAAATGGCAGTTGATATTTGGCGCCAACGGCGTACATCGGATTATCTTCAACATCAACGACGTTGCCGGTATTACGTTTGACTTCGGCTTTTACAGCCTCACTCACAGAGATAAAGCGTTCGTCGGTCCACCCCATAGAATCGGTGATGTAGAGCGCTGATAGTGTCAGATTTTCAATGCTGTGGTTTTCGGCTGAAAAGCCACGGTAGGTACGAGGTATGGCGCGGATATCATGGGGGTTCATCATTGGCGTACGTAACTCTTGAGCACCTAAACGAAATTGAGTATTCCACCAATCGCCTTGAACATAATATTCCTGCATGCGATTGACGCTCTGGTGATCACCATTCGCATCTCGGCCCACTAAGTTGTAAACCGCATCGGAGTCGTTAACCCAAATCGGGTTTGCAGAGGCAAAACTCGTCCCGATACTCAAACCATTCACTTTTGCTGTGTTGTAATAAAACAATCCGCCGAGTGATGTGGTGTGTTGGGTAGTGGTACCTTCATCAAAATCTTTAGTGAAATCTAAAAGACGTAACTCACCTTTTACTGTGCCTTTACTGAACATCTTGTCGATAGTGGTGTCCGCAACTGCTGGTACCGCTAGTGCTGACAAAACGACCAAGGATAAATAAGACTTTTTCATCATCATCATCATCTCTTCCTATTATTAGTAGCCTAAAGCGATTTTAGGCTTTTCAAAAGTCACCAATGTCTTTTGTTAAATGTATGACGTATTACCTGTTGTATCAATTGGATTGTTTGAAATGTGAGAATGAAGTTGCGAAAATCGAGGAGATGTAACTTAGATCAACAAAAAATCAATGCAGAGAATCCGGAATTTTGCCAATGGTTAGGTGCTAATTTTATTGAAAGCAGCTTCAGCTTTAGGAATATGGCTTTGTTAAAAGTATTTTTAATTCAATTTGTTATGTTTGATATCTGGTGCGGCGACAGTCGCGCGCCCGATTAAAATAGATGAGCCTTTTTAGTAAAATATTAGTCGGATTGAGATGATGATTATTCATACATCAGTTTGATTTATGATAGGATTTCAAATTAATTTTGATTCGAGAAGATAATTTGATTTCCTTCAAACCGATTAAGCAGCTAAGAGCATCGACAGAAGTTGGCCAGCAATTAAAAGAAGCCATTTTTGAGGGCAGGTATAAAGCTGGAGAAAAGCTTCCTTCGGAGCGAGAGTTAATCGATCTGTTCATGGTCAGCCGTACTGTGGTTAGAGAGGCTATAAAAATCCTTGAAGCGAGTGGTTTGGTAGAAATCCGTCAGGGAGCAACAGGGGGGGCCTTTGTTAAGCAGATTAACTTCGAACGCTTAAGCAATGCCTGTCAAGACCTATTAACAATGGGAAAAATGTCCTTACCTGAAATTATCCAAGTTCGAATGTTGCTTGAACCACAGGTTGCTCGTTTGGCTGCGAGAAATTGTACTGTAGAACAGGCGGCCAAGTTGCAAGAGGCCAGTAAACATGAAAACGATACATTAGAATATCCAACGACTGTGTTATTACGCTCTCAAGTACATTTTATTTTGGCTGAAATTTGTGGAAATCGTTGCTTAGAAGCTATAGCCAAATCGCTACTGCTATTACTTCGTCAAAATACTTTAAGCTTTGAACCGCCGACTGATGAAATCCATCCAGCGGGGCTACATGACAAATTAATCCAAGCTGTCGTTGATGGAGATGAAGATAAAGCTGAGGTTGAAATGCGCCTTCATTTGATCGATTTTGGCTTTCGAGTAGCTGAAGCTGAAGGAAAATATAAAAATTGCCCAGTCAGTTGATATCATTTTATAAAGACTAATTTATTTGTCTTCAAAACTGCCAGCCTACACGGATAATACTGAGTTTTTTGAATGAGGAATAACTATTAAATTGCCACTTAAAGACCAATTAAGTGGCAATTTATATATTGATTCTATTCAGGAACTACGCAGGTAAAACTTGCTGCACTTTCAATATCACCAGTGCCATTATACTTAGCAATTTGTGGGAATGGGCAAAGTGGACGAGTACGTGACTTTGACCAGTCAACAGGGAGCTCAGTATTATCCCCACGAACGGATGCTAGAATTTCTGAGGGGGTAACACCATTTTCGACCCAGTTTACTAAAGCATCGACCATATTAAACTTATCTGTCGTCGGTCCTTTCCCACAGTGCCCCATACCTGGTATTAAGTATAACTTCGTAAACTCGGAAGCTTTACCTGAGTTATTACTATCTAACTCTTTATACCAATTTACAGTATCGTTTGCTGAAAATACTGCATCAGAAGTGCCGTGGAATACCATCATTTTTGCCCCCCTTTCTTTTAACGTTGAAAGCTTTGTAGCCTCAGGCGGTGTCATAAAATCATAGCCTGATTCAGTATATAGGGAACTCGTGTTATGAATTCGCTCGGCAAACGTTTCTACGGAAGTTGACAGAATAAACGAAAGGGCTGACTGTTCATTATCATCGAATGGTGTTGGTGGAGTGCTAAATACATAACCAACAGAACCAGTGTCTCGGGTTAGTGCCATATTGTATTCCCAACCAGACCAGTCATTAGCACTGATGCCTGCATCATAGGGGAAGTTAGCATAAATAGACTCGCCAGTTCTGATGTTATGCGGCCCCGCCATGATATTACTAAGCACTTCTTTTTGTGTTGAACTTAAGCAGGTACCATCTCTTTCACCTGAACAGGTAGGTACATCACGATCAAGATCAAAGGCCTTTTGACACGCATAAGTATTGTTAATCATACCATCATTTAGACCATCTAAACTGTCACATTGTTTGAGAAGTTGCTGTGATACAACTCCTAACTCTTCTTGAGTGATAGCTTTTTGTAATGTTGCTAAAATCTCCGAACCGTCTTGATTATAAGTGACTAATTTTGAGTATTGTTGGACACCGTAGAGTTGACTAACTGCAGCGTTAGGTAAGTGTAATCCTGGGTTTCCGACAATAAAACCATCATACATGTCAGCATAACGGCTTGCTGCTACCATTGTGTGACGTCCGCCGTTCGAGCAACCAGCAAAGTAGGATCTATCAGGCTCTTTACCATAAGCAATTTTGATTAAGCTTTTAGCCATAGGTGTTAATTCGGCAACAGCGTTATATCCGTAATCAAGCCGAGCCTGTGGGTCAAATCCAAATTGTGGAGCAGGAGTAGGGTGCCCAGCATCAGAGCTGATAACTGCAAAATCACTATTTAATGCTGCAGAATCGCTCCCACCGGCAAATATTAATCTTCCAACCGCTTTAGAGACAGAGCCATCAAGCCCACCATTTGCTTGGTAATAAAAGCGACCATTCCAATCTTTTGGTAAGCGCATTTCAAAACCAATTGCATATTTTGTGTCTGCTTGACTGTTCTGTCCAAGACCTATTCTTTCATTCATGTAACCTTTAATGACACAATGTTCAGGTGCGGAGTAGCTTTCAGTAGAATTATATTGAAGTTTACCCGCTGTAACCATTTCAGAACTTGTGATGACAGTATTCTTGAAGTCAAATTGTGAAGCTATATTACTGCAAATATTGAGAGTTGCTGGTGTTGCAGGAGATAGATGTGGGCTTGGTGGTGTTGATTCATTATCACCACATGCACTAAGTAAAAGACCTGATAATATCATTGAGGGAACGAGTTGGCTTTTTATTTCCATGTTAAAACTCCATCTTTAATAGGCTAAATACCTGATGTATTAAAAAATGGGTGTATCCAAAAGGACTTGATACACCCTTGAATAGGCGCAGGGAAGCGCGAATTAGTTTCTTTATGCAAATCGGTGAAATGTCCCTCTTGAGTAGATACAACATTCCATAAAGCTAGAACGTAACTAAGATATTGAAACAACTCATGAATTATCTATCTTTAAATGTCTGTTTTATAAAAGCTTATTAAAGAAAGATTAAAGTAAACAACGATTAATCACCTCTTTTGGCTATTTGCAACTTGATGTATTTTTACTTAATAATTGTGATATATTTAAATGTATGACGTATAACCTATGTGAACAATAATAATCTTCAAAATTTGAGAATTAACTTGCGAAATTATTAGAGATGTTACATAGATCAATAAAATTAATGGGTTATAGTGTCTAATTTAGATATTGATATTTTAGTGGATGATTACCGCAGTTATTGTTATGCCTGAATCATTCTTATACCGATGGTGATAGATACATGCTAAGAGAGGTTTGTTGATTCGCGATACATGGTCGCATAGGAAGTATAGAGCTAGAGGACACGCCTACCTGCGATTTAAAAAGAAAAAATTTATTACTATAGTACCGTTTTATATTGGCAATATAGGATGAGTAAACAGATAATTACTAAGGCTTTTATCAAGCTAGTTGTCACTATTAACCGTTTTAAGCGGCCAGTTTTTCTACTTTTTTAACTGACTCTTTTTCCGGATTCAGTGTTGTCGGTTCTACTGGTTTCGCAGTTTCGTACTTCGCGTTTTCCCCAACGATTTTGGTTAGCTGCTTTAGCGGCTTCAATCTGTTCTTTGCGCTGCGCCAGTATCGAAACGTACTGACCGGTATGACGTTGGTGCGGTGTCACGAACCGCAACTTGCTGTGTTTGTGCTCGTAGTTATACCAGCGAGTAAGCTTAAGTACCCAAGTTCTTGCTTCATCAAGGCTTTTAAAGCCTAATGATGGCCAGTCCGGCCGGTATTTGCAGGTTCGGAACAGCGACTCTGCAAACGGATTGTCGTTGCTGACCCGTGGCCTCTTATACGATGTTGTCACACCAAGCTCATACGCTTTTATTCGCATGGTCTGCGATTTCATCGGTGCCCCATTATCCGAATGCAGTACCACGCCACTGTGTAAACACTTCTCCCGGATCAACGTTTGCTCCAGCAACTTTGCTGCGTTTTCTCCACTTTCCTGTTCAAACACTTCACAACCAACGATTTTCCTGCTGAATAAATCTTCCAGCATATACAGGTAGTAAAACTGCCCGCGTACCGTGCTTGGTAAGTAGGTGATATCCCAGCAGAACTCCTGACCAGGCCCTGTTGCGGTAAAGGTCGTTGGCAACGCTGAGTTCTTCGGCGCTAAGCTCCTGCCACGATGATGCAGCTGACCAGAAGCTTTTAGAACCCGATAAAATGTTGATTCAGAACCATAATATTCATCTTCATCCAACAGTGTAGGGACGATTTGCGATGGCAAACTTTGGCCAATTGCACACCTCGACGATCAACGCCTGCTCTGCTTCCGTCAGCTTATTTGATGGCGGTGGTCGAACCGCATCCGGCCGCTTATCTGCGGTTACCTTGCCATCCCGATACCAGCGCCGATAGGTACGCAATGTAATGCTAGCCTCTTCGCAGGCCAGATGAAGCCTGGCACCAGCCAGGTTCGCTTCCTGTATCAAGTTCACATATTCCGCGCGCTCTGAGACCAAGGTTAATCGTCCTCGTTGTCGTTCTCCCAAAGCGCATTTAACTTTTTTCTAAGCACCAACAAGGCTGCGGTTTCAGCCAAAGCTTTTTCTTTACGCCTCAACTCGTTTTTTAACTGTTTGATTTCTTTATGGTCGGCTTGGCGCTGTCGTTTAGCTTCCAATTCCTGCTCGCGGGAGCTCATAAACCCGCGCAGTGCATCGGCTTTCCAGGCTTTTACTTGTTCAACATACAAGCCTTTTGCGCGGCAATACTCGCTCAATTCAGCTTCATTTAAACTGGCAGTTTCAAGCACAGTGGCAAACTTAGCTTCTGCTGACCAATGTTCTGAGGTTGGTTTACTTCCGGGCACAGGACGACCTTGTTGTTTGGTTTTATCCCGCCAATTATACAAAGTTTGCACGTCAATCCCTTCGTTTCTTGATACTTCAGCTACGGTCATATTCGAAGGCGGCAGTAACTTATTTAAAATCTGCAGCTTACGTTCTTCACTGTAACTCGGCACAATAAAGCCTTAACGACCCAACTGGTTAAATTTTAAGTGGTGACAACTATCCTGCCAGAGCGGGTATCATATCTATGACCCATATCATTAAATTAGTAATATAATGAATTAGGGGTGGTTCAAGTGGAGGCTCATGATGCTAATAATAGACACGTGAAGAACTATTACACCTAAATAACTGATCTGAATACTGCTACATCTAAGCTGCCCCATGCCCGTTGCTAGGAAATGGTGAAACGGTCTCCATAAAATGGCCTACCTTGACGAGGAGTTATCGGATGTTCCTGCAACTATATATTGATATTGCAAGTCATCGTTACATGCAGAGCAAGCTATAGCAGATCTATTTTGTTGACTCACTGTGAATATACTGGTTGAACAGTAACCTGAACTTATGCAATAACGCCCTTTGAGGATGTCAAGTTCGCTTTGTTCGCTCTCTATAACAAGTTCACACATTCATCTTTGGGATCTTAGTTCCAAAATTTAAGATTGGTTTGAATTGAAGGTCATAACAGCTTAATGTAAGGTGTATAATTAATGCATCTTATGTGTCGTCTGCTACTAGGCTGAAAACTATGCTAAATATTGATGATCCTACACAAACCGAACGAACTCATGCGTTATGGCGACTTGGCTTTAGACCTTTTTTTCTTGGGGGAGCAATAGTAGCTGCGTTATATATCCCTTTGTGGTTAATAACTTGGTTTACTCCTCAATATAGTTTTTTTCCTTCGTCTTTTTGGAGTAAAGTATTGCCCCTATGGTGGCATCCACATGAAATGTTGTTCGGTTTTGCAATCGCAATTGTCTGTGGTTTTTTACTTACTGCTGCTCTAAATTGGACAAATCAACCCACATTAAAGGGATGGCCACTTGCATTGACCTTTAGTTGTTGGTTGCTGGCACGATTATTACTTTTACTCCCTATTCAAATTCCACTCATCTTACCTGCATTGTTTGATTCATTGTTTCTTGGCTTGGCAAGCCTTACCCTATGGCGCTGTATTTATAAGGTTAAGCAATGGCGTAATATTGGTTTTCCAATTATGTTGTTTGTTGCTCTCGTGATTAACAACATCAGCTATTATGCTCTATTTGAACGTGACTTCATCCTTGCCAATCAAATTTGGCAGGCTATGTTATGGTGGTTAGCCTTACTTATCACAATTGTTGGTGGGCGTGTCATTCCATTTTTTACTGCTATGCGCATTAAGGCAACCAAAGCTGAACCCTTAACTTGGATTGAGTACCCACTGATCGTGACTATGATCTTGCTTGTTATTCAATCACTCATTCATTTCATCCCTCTTGAAGTTGAACGAGGCTTATTGTTGATTGCCGGGCTTTTGCAGCTTGTCCGATTTGCACGCTGGCTACCCCATAAAACACTGAAAGAACCCATGTTGTGGTCTTTGCATATTGCCTATTTAATGCTACCAATCAGCTTATTATCTATGAGTTGGTATCTTGATAATGAATATGCTTATCGCAGTTTGCTTCATCTATTTGCTATTGGTTGTATGGCAACGCTCTGTCTTTCGATGATCTCTAGAGTGTCACTCGGGCACACAAGTAGAAATATTTATGAAGGCCCTAAGATGATGTTAGCTTTTATTTGCCTACCGTTAGCTGCGGTGTTCAGGGCTCTGATGGCTATTTGGTTTCCCGCGCATACTCAAGTCTGGTTATGGGTAGCGGCTAGTTGTTGGTTTATCGCATTTGCACTATTTGTATGGCACTACTTACCAATACTCACCCGACCCCGTATTGATGGGCGCCCAGGTTAATAGTGATTTTATGGAAAAAAGGATATAAAATGAAGAATTCTTTAAAAACAGCGGCATTACTTAAATTTATTGGTTTATCTTCTATTGCGATATGTACAGCTGTTGCGGCTTCTGATAATAACAATCAACAAAAATATCCTAACCAATATCAATCTTGGCAAGCCACATCCGAACAAGTTGAACGCGAGGATATGCTCGCCAATTATCCTGCCAGTATCATACTCTGGGCGGGTTCTTCCTATGCCAAAGAGTACCATAGCCCACGGGGACACCATTTTGCCGTTGCCGATGTGACTCATACTTTACGTACCGGTGTGCCCCCTAAAGCAGGAGATAAAGGTTTATCAGCCAGTTGCTGGACCTGTAAAACGCCTGATGCTCCAAGATTAATCGAACAACTGGGATTTGAAGGATACTCCGCCAAAAACTTTACGGATCTTGGTAAAGAAATCCAAAGCGTTGTGTATTGTAGCGATTGCCATGAATCTGGCACTCAGAAATTAGCCTTACCTCGCCCTCATGCGCAAGACGCGATGGCTAAAATTCACCTGCCATTCGATAAACAAGATATTAATATGCAAGGTGCGCAGGTTTGTGGTCAATGTCATGTCACTTACTATTTCCGTCCGGAAAAAAGTAATGTTGTTAACATTCCTTGGATATTTGGCAATACCGCTGATGATATTGAAAAATACTATGATACTCGCCGCTTCTTCGAATGGATCCATCCTCTTTCAAAGACGCCGATACTCAAAGCACGGCATCCTGAGTTTGAACACTGGAGTCGCAGTAAACATGCCGAAGTCGGTGTTACTTGTATTACCTGTCATATGCCAACCCAGCAGGATGCAAAAGGTGTTGAATTTACTAGCCATAAAGTTGATAAAGCTTTACCGCACTTTGATAATAGCTGTAGTAGCTGCCATAGCAGTAAAACCAAAATTGAAACCAAGCTCGCGGCTAATAAATTAACGATTGAGACCAAAGCCCGCGAAGTTGAAGCTCTGCTCGTCAAAGCCCACTATGAAGCCAAAGCTGCATGGGATGCTGGTGCTAAATGGGAGAACATGAATGAGCCTATTATCGCGATACGACACAGTCAGTGGCGGTGGGACTTCGCGATGTCTTCACATGGTTTGTATGCACATAATCCAGAGGAAGGTAAGCAGCTTTTAGATAAAGCCATCGAACAAGCGAGCGAAGCACGTCATCTGCTGGCTGGAATATTGAAGCAACTTAACGTGACCCAAGTTAGCTATCCTGATATCAGCACTAAAGAAAAGGCCCATCAAGCGATAGGGTTAGTAGAGGGCGATTTAATTAAAGAAAAACAAAAGTTTATTGAGAATGATGTTAAGAAACACTGGCAACCAGTTAGTCAATATGGTTATTAGCAAATAATACCTGCAAATGGTGTAGTTTAGCGTTTGGTTCATATCAAAATGTGATATAGAACTACTAAGGGGGATTGCCATAAATAAAGAAATCCTCACAATGCGGATGGCTACTATCCCCATCGTTAAATGTGTCTATTGGAGAAGCGTTGTTGTCATCACTTCCTTGGGTTCTTTCTCTTACTATCATCTTGGTTTTATCTTTCTATTTGGCCAAGTTAACAGGTACATACAAAGCAAAGGTGAAGTCATTTCAGACTGAACTTACTCAGGCTAATCAAATAGTACAATCGCTTAGACAACAACGTGAATGTGAACAGCGCACCTTTAGTCAGCTATTTACTGAAATAACAAAAAATGTCACTTGGTTAGCACCCTATATTGCCAACACTCAGACCCATACTGATGAGATGAATGCACTATTGCTGCGCATCAATCAGTTACTCGAGAGTACAAAGCAGTGGAATGAGTCATCTCGCCAGATGTTATCCTCACCATTTTTGTTGCAACCTTGGCTAAAAAATCAGTTAAGTTTCGAAAAGGCAAAAAGTCAGCAACCTTTACCCATTCATATCAGTGAGATCCCCGATCTGCTTGTTCAAACCCATCTTGAACTATTAGAAAAAGTCTTCGGCAAGTTTTGTCAGGACATCAGACAATCGACAGGCATAGCAGGCTATGTACTTGAGATAGAGTCAAAGCAAGGGCTTCGTTTGACATTAACGGGCAAAGTCGAGGCAACGCGGGAAGAATATGCCGATGACAGCTACCTGCTGCTAAAAAAACAGGTGGAAGAAAATGGAGGGGAACTCTGTTGCCTGCATAGCTCACAATCAATAGCGCAATATACGCTATGCCTACCAGCGACTGTCTATGAATTACCGCTATTTACGCCGGATTTCAGATATCTACAGCATCATGTTGCCGATGAGACCAAAGCTAAAATATTGATCGTCGAGAGCGAACCAGAGTTTATGGATTGGCTTTATTACCATTTAGCGGCGGATTTTCGGCTCACGCTTTGCCAAACATGGCAAGGAGCGCAATATGAGTTAGATGAACAGGGCGCAGAGTTAATCCTATGTGATACCCAATTAAGTGATGGTGATGCGGCCAGTTGGTTATCAACACTCAAACATCAGCCTGAATATGCCGCCATTCCCTTTGTGATGTTAACTGCGGTTGATGATCCGCAGCAACGCTTACAGGCATGGCAGTGTTATGCCGATGATTATGTCTGCAAAAACAGCGATCCCGCATTATTGGTGGTGAGGTTAAATGCTTTAATTGAAAATAGGCGACTTGTGCAGCAGCAAATGTTATCGCTTTCCTTAGCCACAAATTCTGTGCAAGAACCCTCTTCTGCACCTGCGCTAAGCACAATAGAAAGCCTCGATGAACAATTCGCTAAACGTTTAAGATGGGTGATTGATCAGCACATTACCACACAGGAATTGACGGTTGAGTTTGTTGCACAGCAGTTTCATACCAGTAGCCGCTCATTGCAGCGGCGGGTACAAAGCGTATTTGGCTTGTCATATTCTCAATATTTAAAGCAAACCCAATTACAAATCGCTAAGGATGCTTTAGTCGCAGGGCACAGCGTTAAAGAAGCGGCCTACTATGCAGGTTTTACCAGTCAAAATTACTTTGGCCGCGTCTTTAGAGCGGAATATGGGGTAACGCCCAGCCAATTTAAAAAGGATGCCAGTACTAAACCTCCAAACTTGGCTTAAGTTTTTTTAATTGCATGGCTTCACCTAAGAGGCGATCAATAACTTGTCGATCGCTTTCTTCAGAGAGGTGTTGAACACAAAAAGCGCTGATAGCAATTGAGGTCAGTTGTTTGGCTTTATCTGCTAGTTGCAGCGCGAGTTGATTGGCATCATCTAACCAATAGCGGGGTAAAATAATAATAAAAATATCGCCAATATAACGAGTTAATATGGCATCACTGGGTAAGTGATGACTGAGGATATGGCTTAGCTGTTTTAGGCGCATATCGCCAACAGTGTAGCCGTGAACTTCATTCACTTTACGAAAGCCGACAATATCCAATGCAACAATAGAAAGCGGCGTTAACTGGTGGCGACTTTCAATAATTTGTTGTTTAAGTCGGCACTGTAATGCATGGCGGTTATGGCAGCCCGTTAATGAGTCGGTATTGGCGATTCTTTCCATTTCTTCGAGCAGTTGCTCTTTTTCGGTGACATCGGACAGCATAATCACACTGCCAATCGCCATGGCGGCGTTTTTTCCCATGAGTGAACGCTGTACTTGGACTCTTTTACCATCGTCTAATCTGATCACCTTAGTTTGGTTATCAGCCACCAGCGATGGGTCAATAAAACTACTTAATGGCTGACCTATTTTTCCCGTCGATAGTGCTGGCAAGAAGACTTTTGCCTTTGGGTTATAGTCAATTAAGCGCGATTGTTCATCAATCACGATATAACCTTGTTCAACTTGGTGAAATATTTGATCCCGTGCAATGGGGGTGAGTTTAATTAAGTCATAACGAAACACACTTATCGCAAAGGCGATGGTACAAAAGATAAAACCAAAAGTACCTATATCAAGGCCGTAGGGGGTATTGCCAAAAAGCGTCCAAATATAGTTCAGCCAAGTTAGGGTAATGCCGACCAGAATGAGTAAAATCTGTGGCCTTAACACCGGATGTGTATTTTGCATGCAGCGGATAAAAATAATCACACTCACGATAACGGCCAAATGAATATAGAGCGAATAAGCTAAGTACAGCCATCCTAAATGATTGGTCGTGACAGTGATGTTATCCACTTTTTCTAGCCCGATAATATTAAAGCCTAGGCCGTGCAAATCATTGGTTAATTGGCCTAATAGCACTATGGCACTGATCGAAAGCAAACTGCTCACTAACCATAAAGGTGGCGAGGTTCGGGTCTGATAACTCACCGCAAACAAGACTACGCAGGTAGGAATAAAGCAGGCGCCTACAAATTCAATATTGAGCCAAAATTTAATTGAATCTAGCTCATGGCTTGTCAGTTCAAAAGCATAACCAAAGGCTTGAATCGCGTAAGCCAGCAGCAGCCCAATAAACCAAATCGTGACCGATTGATAACGGATTTTAAGTGTTGCCCCGGCAAGGATGAGGCATAGCGCGGATATAACGAACAATACCCAACTGAAAACCGTAAAATCAGCAAACATGCTAACGCCTTCTCAATACGCCGTAACCCATACATCAATCACACGCGGCTAACTGACGCATATCCGCTCAATATCCATTTTTCTACAAATGCGCGCCTATCTTAACGTCATCAATACAAGAAAGAAATAAGCATAAAACAAAAGACTGACACCTAAACCGCATTATTTATTCGCACTTTTACGCCAACTATTCGGACTAATACGCCAAGGTGATTGCGTTCAATCCCCCGCTGAGTTCACATACAAGTTCTTTATTTTTCAGTCGTTAATCTGTTATCGCGAGAGGCCGCTATTTCAATGCTCAATGGGCGGTTGAGTATCACGATAGCACTTGATGGATTTTGGCTTGGCAATAACAGATAAAGCAGAAAAGGGAATAACCGTGATTCGAGCGAAAAAATCAATTATACAGGCATTTTCGATAGCCTTGTTTGCCATGCTCAGTGGCATACTTTCTGGCTGTGGCGGAGATGACGCAGGAGCTAATCCTTCACCAGAGCAACCGGATAATGGTGGTGGCGTTACTCGGGTCACCATCAGTTCGGTCGCCTCAGAGGGCGGCTCGATATTGCCCGCACAGCTTGAACTCAATAAAGGCGGTTCAGCCAGCTTTGTTATTAGCGCCAATCCTGGCTATTCCATCGACCAGATCACTGGCTGTGATGGTGAGCGACAAGGCGATAGTTATCAGGTTAAAAATGTGCAGCAAAGTTGCCAAATTACCCCCACTTTTACGCGTAATCGCTATCAAATAGATACAAAGATCACGGGCAACGGCCAGATTATTCCGACGCAATTGCAACTAGAGTATGGTCAGCAAGGGCAATTTACTCTCACCCCACAAACGGGTTTTATCATCGCCAATGTGACGGGATGTGAGGGCAACTTAAGCGGCAATGCCTATACCAGCTCACCAGTGACGAGTGCTTGTACGGTTAACGCTAGCTTTACCCCTGTTGCTTATACCGTTACCGCCAGTGCGAGTGAGGGAGGGATTATTTCGCCTGAAAGCCAACTGGTAAACCATGGTCAAAGCGCATCTTTTACCCTTACGCCTAATCCAGGTTATCGAGTCGATACAGTGAGTGGCTGCGATGGCACCTTAAAGGAGAATACCTATGTTATCCAAAGTGGCTCGGCTGATTGCAGCATAAAAGCCCATTTTGCATTAGCGGCAAATTTCACCAATGTACAGATAGGTACTCAAGCATTAAGCCCTGAGCAACAGCAACAACCCTTGTTTTTAGTAAACGATGCCTACGCCAAATCCCTCGATAAAAACCTAGCCGAAGCAAGTATCGCCACGTTACCCGAACAAAATCAATTGTTAACGCTAATTGATCACACTGGCGAGCCCTTAATGCTAGGGCTAAAACTCGCCAATCAACCAACCTCTGAGGTGACGGTAGAAAGCAGCGCAGTGGTATTTGTTTTAAGCAGCAACCATTTTTACGGTGCTGATTTTACCGACCGAGCTGAACTCAACCGCCGTATACGGGCGCATCAAACCTTCCCGCAATTAGTGAGTGAGCTTAGCGAGCAGTTACAAAACGGTAATCCTTGCCCAATGGATAGAAGCTGTAGCGCAGTGGCGGCGATCATTTCTGAGCGCATTGCCAGTTCTTTAAATGTTGATGGTTTATTGGTGGCGGGAGAATAAGGATGAAAGGGTTTAAACTCAAAGTCGCAGCCAGTATCGGTATGTTTGCCATCACCATGGCAATGGGAAGTGCACAAGCGCAAACGCAGTACCGTTTAAATGACAATATTAATTTCACCTTAGATGATACAGGCAAATTGACCGTTAATAGCGGTTACCTCACCTATTATTTATTGCGCGGTTACGATCCTAAAACCGAATACCAAACGGGGCGTCATTTAGTGAGTGCTTCTAGTCAACGTATCGACTTTGATGTTGCCGATCTTGAACTCGATGGTTTTTTCCCTAAGGTTGAGTTAAAGCTGCCGCAGCGGAAATACGAAAGCACTGAGCTTGAATTACCTAAGGTACTGCCAACGGCTAACGGTTGGCAAAATGCTGAGCTGACCCTCAAAGGCATTAGTTTAGTGGGCTTGGTGAATGAGTATAATGATAATGAAAGCATGGAAGGAGAAGACTTTGCCGATATGGTCGCGCTATTGGCATTAAATACGTTAGTGGTTGTTGATATTGCCGCCAATACCGTCACTGGGGGGCCAATATCTACAGCTAAAAAACGCAACCAGTTTCAACAATCATTGGATAGGTTTGCCCATTTTGCCGATTATGTCAGAAATGCAAGAGATCAAAAGTTTTGGAATAAATACGCTGATTTTATTGACTATGTAAAACTTTCACGGGATATCCTTAGCAACTTTGTTGATGATGCTAATATTAATGCGGCCGATTACCCTTGGCTGGAATATACCCTACACGACAGTGAAATCATTTTCACGGGACTCGAAAAACTGCAAGTTATTACCGGGGAGGTGGATGAGGACTCACCAATAAAAGGCACCTTAAAGCAGCAATACCAGCGATTATTAAAAGCCGACATTGATGCAGGTAAAGTGTCAGGTGATTCCTATGATGAGTTAATCAAATTTGGCGCTAAAAAATTCACCGAAAGCCTCAAAGGTGCTGATCCAAAGACGGCAGAAATCATTATTGCTAAATATATTATGGAGCCACTCGGGCAAGCATTAGCCGCTTATCAAAAGGGATTACGGCAACAATTAATGATCGCGCAAGCAAAGGGGCAAAAGGAGAATATTACATCCCTTGAAGCTCAAATTAAGGACCTAAACCAAGCGCGAGTCGTGATTTTGCTTTCCTCGTTAGTACTAAATTCGAGCGATATTTATCAAGATCTTAAAGCCGAACCGCAAAAAATGATCAGCACGATTTTTGAGATTGGCGTAGAAGCCAGCGCCGAAATGGCGGAGCAAGTTTTTGACGGGGCCGACGGTGCAACCATATTAGCTAAATACGCACTGCAACGCATGACGGGAAGTGATGGCCGAGCACATATTTATCATGTCACTGGCAAACTTAGCCAAGGGGTCTCCATTGGTAACAGCATTGCCAACAAGCTATTGCCTTTTCTTTGGGATTTAGCTTGGGCACCGGGCAAAATGTCAGTTGCTTTGGTCGACGGCAAATTAAACCCGCTAGGAGCAATGCAAAGCCGTGTGGATATCTATCGTGTGGCAAATAATGGCGCGCGTGAATTAGTTAAGCAACTCAGTAATACCAATGTGATTAAAGATACGGTTATTGCTTTAGAACACCTTGAGCAGTTGGATATTGAGGTTGCACTCTCACGCCCAAATATGTTCGATACCACTCGTTCACCTTGGTTAATGAGTGGTAATGTGCCGCCTCAATCTCTCTATGAAGCCAAGATTATTGACACCAATCAGCGTGGCTATGCCAGCCGCTTTTTATGTACTCGCACCCTATTAAACGACTTGAAATATGTCGATTACCAAATAGCCAATACATCAATGGCTGACGCCTACGATACAAGATGTGGCGCTGGCGATTGGTATGCTAATACTTGGTTTAATGGCACTAAGTCAGGTGCAACCATTTATGAAGACAACGATAAATTAGCAAATAGCCTCAAGTTAAAACCCGAGCTAAGTGATGCTCAGGCGCTGATCAGCTACCAACATATTTATCGTGAGGGCGATAAACCCTTATTGGTTCTAATTGATGGCCACTCCACTAACGCGATTACCCACAAAATTAGTTTTGTGCCAGCCGTAAGCAATGTCGGTTTTGGCACAGTGCAAATGCCCGTCGATAACGGTGGCTATGTGATTGGGTTTGATGTCTCCCAAATAGTGCAGTCCAATCTTGACCCGATTGTCACCTATCGTTGGGACTTTGGTGATGGCTCAGCGGTGTTAGAAACCAGTTCTACCTTGGTCGAACATGTCTATGCCGAAGGTAGCTTTACCGTTACCTTAACTGTTGTCACCCAAGCGGGCATTGAAACCACGGTCAGCCAAACCGTTGCGGTGGGTGAGCGCCTACGTACGCCAATGCTTGAGCAACCGCGTTATCAAATTGAAACCGATGGCAGCGCCAGTATCATCCTCAATTGGCGCAATATTGAACTGGGCAGCACAGTCAATCTGTATCTCGCCGAAGAAAGCTTTACCGACTTAAACGATATTGCCAACTACGCCAGTTTAAAAGGGGCAAGGCGCACATCGGTAAAAGGCGCAGTTGAGTACCGCTTTACTGGGTTAACGGCCGATACTGCGTATTTTATGGTGGCCACCACCCAAGGCGCACATAAAGAAAGCCCCTTAAGTAATCAAGTGCAACTCGTTACCCTCAAAGTCGCCCAGCCTACCGGCAAACTTAATGATACTGGCATCGACTGGTGCGCCGATGGTAGCAATAACTACTTGGATTGCCCTGTACAAGGTTATGAGGGCCAAGATGCCGAGCATGGCCGCGATGCGCTTGCGCGCAGCGGCCAGTTGCAAAAAGTCGGTGGTGGCGCGGCAGGCTTTGATTTTACCAAGCTCGATAACAGCGGTAACCCATTACCCGAAAGCGCCAGCGAATGGAGCTGCGTGCGCGATAACCACACAGGTTTAATTTGGGAAGTCAAACAACCCGCGGGCAGCGCTGGCCTGCGCGATGCCAACCATACCTACAGCTGGTATAACCCCGATAACAGCACCAATGGGGGGGATGCTGGCACACAAAACGGCGGCACCTGCCAAGGTAGCGCTTGTGATACTCAAGCCTTTCTTAATGCGGTGAATGCCGAAGGTTTGTGCGGTGCCAGCGATTGGCGATTGCCGTCGGTAAATGAGTTACTCAGCATTGTTCATAATGGGCGATATTATCCTGCAATTGACCAAAACTATTTCCCTAATACGCCGTCATCAAGCGTGTATTATTGGTCGTTTTCGTCCTATGCCGTCCATCGTGGCAACGCGTGGGTCGTTGTAGACAATGGTGTTGTCTCTTGGTTCAGTAAGGACAGCAACTACTACGTCCGCTTGGTGCGATCCGGACTCTAATGTTTTTGGCAAATAAGCAGATGTGATGTGCTATTTTGCTCAGCTACCAAGTAGGTTTTGTGCCAATCCGCTGTTTCTAGAAATCGAAGCAACGGTACAAGGGGAAATGCATAACCGCCAATCAGGCTGGGTGGCGCTCTGGGCTGCTGACTAAGTTAAATGTCTTGCGATTAAGGAATAATAAGAATGTTGATAGATAATAGAAAATTACCATTGTGTTTGGTGCTCTTGGTAATACTGCTGGGCAATAATGCTTATGCCAACTCCCTATGTGCCAATGGTAATGAAAATAGTGCAATTGTTGCCACCACGCCAACGGCGGATTTTAGTGATAACGGTGATGGCACCGTTACTCACCATAAAACCGGACTAATTTGGCAGCGTTGCAGTTTGGGGCAAACGTGGGATGGCAGTTATTGTATAGATAATGCAACGACTTACAATTGGCCTGCATCTGCCCCGCAAGCCAAAGATAATCTATTTGCAGGCTATAGCGATTGGCGCTTGCCTAATAAAAATGAACTGGCTTCAATTATTGAATACCGCTGTCATCACCCCGCAATTAATAGCCAAATATTTCCCAATACGTCACCTAGTGGATATTGGTCGTCTTCGCACAGTTCCAACTATGGAAATCACACATCGTGGAGCGTTGACTTCAACAGTGGTAGCGTCTACCTCGACGTTAGGTTCCACTATTACCACGTCCGTTTGGTGCGAGGCGGATAGTAATTAGCTTTTGACCTGTTGGGTTGTAACTAAGGCTTATCAGTAGTGAGCCGTATGACTAAAACTAAACTCATCACTTTAGTCGTTCTCCTCGCGCACTCTGACACATCCTCGCACTATTTGGGGTTAATTAAGTTCTGCTGCGAGGGGCGTTTAGGGCTTGGTTGCCGTTGCTGCCATCACTGACCTTTGGGGGGATTTATGGAGTGTTTTCGCTTAACCGCTATACCCAAACGATTTGGCGTTGCTGATGGTAGATATTGCGGATTATTTCACCTGCTAAAAGTTAGCCAAAACCTAATTAATAACAAGGATCGCTTATGAGTAGTCAACGAACCCTTACCGTATTATTTTTCTTATCTCTGTGCGGTTTTTTGTGTTTATCAAAACCGGTGCAGGCCACTGATTATGTTAGTTGTTTAGCCGAAAAATTGCAGGGCATTACCCATGATGCCGCCGTAAAAGCGATCACTGAGGCATGCCAAGCCCAATATGCTAGTAATACCGCATCCAAGCCTGCCAGCGCCCCAGCTAAAGCCCTTATTGATAGGCGTTATCGTGATAACGGCGATGGCACCATTACCGATGCCAAAACCAACCTTACCTGGATGCGTTGCAGTCTTGGGCAGCAATGGACAGGCAGCACCTGCGCAGGTTTGGCCATGGAGATGGATTGGAATGATGCGTTGAAAACTGCAATGAGTTTTAGCTATGCAGGCCACAGCGACTGGCGGGTACCCACTGTCGATGAGTTAGATACTCTGGTGCAATGCTCGGCAGGTCGAGCACCCTTAGCACGCCCCAATGGTGAGTATTCAGGCCATACCGATGGCAGTTGCCTTGGAAACAACTACCAAAGGCCGACAATTAATACCAGTGCTTTTCCAAATATGCCAGAGTCGAGTGATTCTAGTTATTGGTCGTCTTCGCCCTATGCTAGTGATAGTAGCATTGCGTGGTTCGTCCACTTCGGTGTTGGTGGCGTCGGCCGCAATTATAAGAACGGTTTTGAGTTGAGCTACATTAACGTCCGTTTGGTACGTGTTGGACAGTGATTGGCTTTGGCAGTGCGTCTTTGTGGCGGATTTTAGGATGTAAATAAGGCAGAGTAGGTGCGGATGCTGCGAGTGAAGCAAATAAAGCGGCTTGGGTTAGTGCTTCTGGGTATAGGGTTGCTTGGTATTGGTGGTTATACGCTGAGCACTGCACAGCGTGGTGCTGCAACCGCGGGGGACAGCGACCCTCTATCCCCTATGCCCGTGCCCTACTATTTAAACCTTGAAGAGGGCGAATATGCCCGCGTAATGGCTCGGGCGCAGAAACAGTATGCACTGGCACTGTGCCAAGGCGAAGCCTATTGGCCCTTGCCTTATCTCGCTTACGATAACCAGTTATTGCAAGAAGTGCTGCACAATCAGAATGAATTTTCACAGGAAGCTTATCTACAAAGTCGCCTTGCACTGCTGAACGAACGCTTTCGTTTTAAGCAGGATCGGCCTTTTTTACGTGACGAGTTGCAAACGCTATTGCAAAGTAGCACCGCTGAGCAAAGCATCACCTTCAGTGCTTGGCTGAAAAACCGTATGGCAAAACAGCTTGAGCAGTTTCAGCAATTGGATCATCAGCTAAAAGCGAGTCAACCTTGGTGGCGGTGGGCCGATTGGCCAAGCGATAATCACTGCTTGCAATGGGCGAAGCGGGTGCAGAATGGTGACTCTCTCACGGCTGTGCCGATTTACCTTACTGATAATGGTGGTGGCAAAGGTATTGTCATTGATGACTTTTTTGCTCTGCTGCTAGAGCACCAAATCGATCAACACCTTGCGCGCGGTGATGTACAAAGTTCCGCCAAGGTGTGGCCGCAGGTGATCCGATTTGAGCTGCTCGATGCCCGCATATGGCAAGACAACATCATTGCGCATATTGATGAGTATTTGGGCTTTATTACGCTGTTTGGTTTAGATAAAACCGAGGCCGTGGCGTACGCCGAAGCGCAGTTGCAGCTAATCGACGATATTGATTACTACCCTGACGATAAAGCCATCATGCAGCGCAGCCTAGCCTACTTACAACAGAAGACGCGTGAATCACAGCCAGTGCCAATTTCTGCCAAAAATCAACATCGTTTGCGCTGTTATCAAGGTAAAGCGCCTTGCCTAACACTATGGCAGTTATATGAATAAAGTGATTGGCCGCGTTAGGTTTTTCAGCGTGGTGTGCTTACGTAGATCTGTTTACCGTTGTCAGTATCAGTTAAATAGCTGTTCCTAATAATAGATCTCCGCACTCGTAAAGATTTTACAAGGAACTCGGTGCTCGCATCATGCGCGCCAGGTTACACAAATACCTTCGCTACATGGATCCCGGCAAGATGTATCAGTATTAGTATGGACATCGAAGTTTAGTTCAATTTAATCAATTAAGGCGGCTTTACCCGCATAATCGATTTAGGAAACATATATGGACGCATATCATGATGCAATAGTCAATTAAAGGGTACGGTCGCTAACATATATCCGACTTCATCTCTGGCCTATAAATGGCCTGCGCCATGATGTAATTCGCACCTTACTGTCTATTCAAAGCTCCGGTCTGTATGACCTGTTTCCTAATCAGAGTGCAGTAAGGATGGTTCACCGTTTCATCTTCACGCGGGCTTTGTTTCCTAAATCGATTCAGCGAACAAAGCCCCTCATAATCGTCTAAATATCAAACTACACGGTAAGTTTCAGGCATGCCTAGCCCTGTAAGCTTGTTCAAAGCCTTTATCATCGCGTAAGTTTCTCCCACCTGACCGTTATAATTTCGCAGGCTCAATCTACCATCAAGTAATTGCTTTACCCTGTACATGGCAGTTTCTGAGATTGACCGCCGATGATAACCATACCGTTTTTTCCACTGCTTATTTGAACCATAAAGCTGTTGCCAACTGACCGCTAAGTTACGCGGATGTCCGTGTTCCCAGAGTGCAGCACCTTCCCTCGGTGGAATGAGTACTAAAGCGTGTTTTCTACGAACCGCATCGTGACAGGCTCTTGTGTCGTAAGCACCATCACCTGAAATATTTCGGATTTTTCGATGGGTTTGCTTGAGCAAATTCGGCATAACTTCAGCATCAGTGACGCCGGATAAACTCAGTTCTGCTGCAATAATTTCATGGCTATGGGTATCGACGGCGATATGCAGCTTACGCCACACGCGGCGCTTGCCATCTGTGCCATGTTTCTTCACTTTCCACTCACCTTCGCCATAAACCTTCAAGCCTGTCGAATCGATAGCCAAGTGCTAAATGGTGCCACGCGTCTTGGTTTTAAAAGCAATCTTGACGGCTTTCACTCGTTTGCTGATACAAGTGTAATGTGGGCACGAAAGCGGAATATCAGCCAGTTTAAACACCGAGTTGATAAAGCCTTGTAACGCTCGCAGTGGCATAGAGAAAACACGTTTAACCATAAGTGCGGTGGTAATGGTTAAGTCGCTAAATACGTGTGGGCGACCTTTCCTTGGTTGCTCAGCCTTAGCTTTCCACTGGGCGATAGCGTCCTCATCAATCCAGAAGGTAAGTGAGCCACGATTGATTAAGGCTTGATTGTATTGCTTCCAGTTAGTTGTTTTATAGCGAGGTTTTGACACGATTGATGGGTGAGTTGATAGGCTATGCCGATCAGATAACCAGCTATGGTTTTAGTTCAACTGATTTAGGAAACAAAGCCCTTCACGCGCAGCTTTAATAGTATAAATTAATATCCTAGTTCGATGTTACTTCCATATTTTTCCTTAATTCTTTCAATAGTGCCATCAATAATCATACCATTAAAAACATTATCAAATTTATCAGATAGATCTGTATAATCCCTTACTTTAGTAAAAGCAATATAACTGCCTATTGTGTCAATTTCCGGCATTATTAGCTTCACTACGTTATCTGCATCAATTTTTTTCAATGTGGCAAGGCCAACATCTCTACTGTTAATTACCAGGTCAACTCTTTTAGCTATTAATTTCTTTATGTTTTGCTCGGAATTTTGACCGCAATCAATTTTGTTTAATATTCCTAAATTTATTGCATTGTCTATAGATGCTCCATACGACGTATTGCATTGAATCCCAATTTTAAACTGGCCTAGAGTCTCTATTTTTCCATCAAAATAAACATCACTATCATTTAATGTGAAAATAACGAATTTCTGATAGATAATTGGAGTGTTTGAGAATAATAGATATTTTGTTCTTTCTGGTGTTTTCTTTAACGAAAAGTATGCATCTATATGTCCAGATTTTACATCCTCAAGTCCTCTTTTTACTGGGTAAATATCTATAATCGCGATATAGTCTAACCTTCTAAAAGCCTCTGTTATAATATCAAAAAGAACGCCTTTATTTTTTCCGTTCTCATGGTAAATAAATGGTGGGTAATCAAGGGATGCAATTCTGATTATTTTATTAGGAGTAGAGGTAATATCGAAAGATATAAAGCAAAGAAACATTAAGTAATAAGGTAATATGAATCTTTTCTTTTTATTGTAGTACTGAAATTTAAGGTGTTTATAAAAATAATTAGAGATATAATAATTCATATACAGCTCTGTGTAACAGTGGAACATTAATTTTAAGTATAGTTTAAATTTAGATTTTGCATAAAAATATAAAAAATAAATTAAATATAGCTAATTTAACTGTTCCTAATTTGTGTTGGCATCCATCAGTAAAATTCACTACATTACTGATCCCAATACTGCTACATCTAGCCGGAACCGATGTTTTTCAAAACATTTGTGTAATCTGGCGCCAATGCCTTAAGTGATAAGACTCAACTTACGATGCGTACACCGAACCGAATCCCCTGAAAATAGTGATCTACTATTTGGAACAGTTATTTAGTCAATCTGATCTGGATTGGTGAATGTTTTTAAGTTAATGATATTAAAATGATTTTATTTATTTCTGCTATTTTTGCTGGAACGTCTTAGAGCCGATATTCTCAAAGATACTATCGAAAAAAGTGGTGAAGCCATCGCGCCGACGTGAGTTAGTGCAAAAGGGGCAAAACCATTCCATTACCATCAAGTTCGCCTGTAGTCTTTTTGGGTTGAGCGAAACCTGTTAACGCTATTAGGTAAAGCTCTTTGATGAGCGCCGACTGGCTACTTCTGTCAACGGAGACTCACTGTTCTGATCCGCTACTTTTGGACATCTCGCTAAGTGAGTAAAATCGCTTATTGAGGTGAAGTATGTCAACAAAGAAACGGACCATACTCCTACGACACAGGATGTATCAGATTTATACCAATTTTGTTTTGTACTAAAGGATTTTTTCAATAATGGTATTACCCTATACCCAGTCAACGACTCAATATAACGTTGTCTCCCATCATCAGGTAATTTTGAATCGAAAACATCAATTAATGCGCAAAATATCTTTAATGTATTTGGTTTTGTAATTTTACAGAGTTTAATTATGTCCTTTTCGTATGAAGTTGTTGTATCCCTGAGTTTGAACTCTATTGCTAAGGTGTCTCCATTCTCCAGTTTGAATACAAGATCTGTAGGGCCACCATTACCAAGATTTTCCTCTCTAATCCAAGTAACATTTAAACCATCAAAGATTGTATGAGCTTCTTTTAAAATTGCTTTGCCGCATTGATAAGCAAATGCCAACTCTGGCATATGAAATATCCCTTGATTAGCAATAAGTGAAAGTTCTTTATCTTCCGATATTGCCGTTTCATAAATGATTTCTGCTATTCTATCTGTTTGCATTATTTCACCTTACCCTTTAACACTACAGCACTGTAACGCAGTGATTGTAGTTTTAGCATGATAATAAAGTAATTACTCACTATATAGTCTTTTTGTAATGTATTTCCTGGGCTATGATTGGAGACCATTTCTTCCAGCTGAAGTATGAGCTTGGATGCCGAATAAACAGTAGTTTAATTTCCTTTATTCCTTTTTTTATCATGATTCTTCTTGGGTAAGATCTTCCCACCTTCTCTGGTAATTTTACAATTTCAAGGGTAAAGTTGTTTCGTTCAGAAAAATCAATTAAAGACTTGATTTTTTCTTTTTCTAATCCGTACACAATAACTTCATTTACATCAAGTAAATCAATTAACTTATTGAATTCGCACCATCCAGAGTAATAATCAGTATATGATGGTCTATGCTTTTTACTTTTTAAAACTCGAGTTACAAGATTGTGATAAGATACAGAATTCCAAAATGATTTTTTTTCTTCATCTGTTGGCTTTCTTTTATCATAAATTGCTCTCTCAATATTCCTTACAAATTTTGAGTTACGCTTGAAATCTAAAGCGTGATTTTTATGAAGAATTCTAAGATTAAGTGGGCTATTTATTTTTTCTATATGTCCAGGCTCTTTCGGATTCCAATCGTATACACTTTCACCAAGAATAAGTATCTTCATCTCCTGTTCGCGGTAAGCATTGCCTACCCATGGAAGTCTGTTAATTGTTCCTAATTTTTCAATTTCAGTATCATAGGAAGTGTCCCAAAAGCAATTATGTTGATTCAAAATTTTTTCCTTATATAGAGCAAATGATGCATGATGTTATTACCGTTCTACATAAATGCCTTTTTAAGAACGGATTTAATAAGTGTAAATATAAAATCAATCAAAGATAAAAGTCTGATTTTTATTTTTAAAGTTATTCAATGAAATGTATGTGGTTAATTTAACTATTTTATCCATAATGCTTACTCGTAGTTTTCAATAGTGGCTCGTAATCGTTTGACTACAAATTGTTTTAGTGAAGTAGGAGATAAACACACGACATCTTGACCAAATTTAAGGATCCAACCGATGAGATCGTATGTTGGGTAACAAGTAAAAGTCACCTTCCACCATGTTTCATCTATCTGTTCAAGCTGTTGGTCTATGGAAAGCTTATTGTGTTTAACAACATCCAGAGCGTAATGTTTAACTTTTAGCTCTACTGTGGTTAATGTGTCCTCTAAGAGCCAGCCTGTTGGGTTTTTGGCGTAATACTCATCAAGAGTGAAAGATTTGGGTTTAGTAATACCCAAATACTCCTTTTGGACAGATATTATTTTGTGGAAAAGGAATAGCTGAGGCACCTCTGGTGACTCTTCCTTAGTGGCTACAAGGTAATGGCTTTGCTCCCTAATAATTAAACCTAATGGATTAAGAGTGTAATATTTTATGTCACTCACCTCACTCGACTGATAGCCAATAGAGATGACTTTCTCATTAAGTACACTCTCATAGATGATTTTTCGGTATTGCTCGTCAATGTGCTGCTCATCGTAGATGATGGGATAATTGTCCGAGACAACCCGAACTTTTTTCATCCAGTTCGCATAGAGGTGTTTTGAGGATAGCGTTACATTGGCCTGATTTAACCATGCTTCAAGTTTGTCACTTTGATGTAGCGGTAATACTCTCCGCAGTAACTGCTCCGACAGTACCAGCATGAATGCTTCTGACGTGGGAAGAATATCGAGCACATTTCGCTTTTTTAAATCTCTGAACCAGCGTCGATATCCTAGGTCATCGTCCTCATATCCTAGGTTTGCCCATTCAGAAAGCATTTTAAGGTCTCGTTGAATTGTCCTCGTTGACAGTTCAAATCCTTCATCTTCCAGTAAAGTATGAATTTCGGACAAGGTCATACCACGAGCAGGGAAAGTGGGAAGGTTATCCAACATAAACAAATTTCTAAAAATTGCACGTTTGCGACGGCGCTCGTTTGCGGGATCATTTTCTTGCATGTAACACCATAACCTAGAAGGGAATTTCGCTATTATTCATGACTAACGGCTATGATATATTGACCAGAGTCATATAATGTCATTCATGGTTCTAGAATTGTTTTAGCCGTTAGATGTCGTATCTCTAAGTAGTATCAATGAACCCCCAATCGGAGCCAGATATGAAATCGGTAACGTGTGTTATCAAAGAGATACTGGATATCTGTCCAACACTTGCCAGTATGAATGGATATATTTTTATTGGTACGTGTAGCCAAGAGCCTCCTTATTCAAATGCAAGTTACCAAAAGTGGCGTTTGGTTGATGGTGATGAGAATGTGCCATTTGAATCAAAAATCGCGTTGGATAGGGTCTTTGCATCCATGCTGGATGATTACGGTATTTCCAAGGGGATGCCACATGGATTTTTCAAAATCGAAAAATCCATCATTTCTTTCCAATGGTCATCAAGTGATATCGTGGAAACAATGTTGGCTAAAGTAGGTGGGGAGCGAGTTGGTCGCCATTAATGTTGATTAAGCCAGCGTTTTACTATCAGCGGTACAGCAATAATTGCATCTAAGGGGATGAACTCAAAACCATAAGGTCGTTTGTTGACATGTTTAGAGACTAGAATTTTTTCTGCTCTTCCGCGTGCATATTTTGGAAGATTACATACAGGCTTTACGGTAAGGGAAGTGCCAACAATCAAAACCTTAGATGCTGTTTTAAATAGTTTTTTTACTTCATAAAGATTAGGAACCTGCTCCCCAAATAAAACGACGTGAGGCCTTTCATTATTCTCGAGCGAATAAAGCCTATCGCTGATGCTAAATGAAACATCACTCTCTAAATGCCGAGCCTCAAATAGACTTCCGTGAACGTGATAAACCTGAGTTGAGCCTGCTCGTTCGTGAAGATTATCCACATTACTGGTTACAACACTAACCCGGTATTTTTTTTCAAGTTCGGCAATGGCAATGTGTGCTGGATTAGGGTGTGCTGACAACACTTCCTGTTTGCGGAAATTATAGAAATCGATAACTTTTTCTGGGTACGCTTTTAAGGCCTGAGCAGAAGAAACCTCTTCAACCCGATACTTCAACCACAGTCCATTATCATCAGTAAATGTCGCTAGCTGATCCGCTGATATTCCTGCTCCAGTAAAAACGACAATATGGTTTGGGTCAATCTCTGGTTTACTCAAAATAACTTCTCCTAAGATGTCATGATTTTTAATCGCAATGTGGAGTTATATATTGTTTTTTAATGGAACAGTTTTGTACGTACTTCTGAGCATTGAGGCACGCTTAAATACGGATCCAATGATGATTAGGGACTTCACTCTTACTGTTGGCTCCAGGATTTGAAATGCTGCACCCGCGAAATTTGGAGGCGCATTTCTCTGGTTGATGAACGTGACCTGTCAGTAACCATGCAAGAGACAAGGTGCCTGATTTAATTGCCGTTGTTAGGTCCCTTGAGCCAAAATCTCTCCCCGATTGCTTCGCGACACTAAGCCCTGAAGGCGGCTCGTGGTGAAGCAGTACATTGCATCGAGAAAATGGTGTGAAGTCAGATGTACCATATGACGCGCTGCCGAATATCACCCCATTGATTGAGGCTATAGCCTGATCTGCGTAGATCCCCTCAATTTCCCTTAACCAGGTTGAATTGAGTTCATCACCTAATTGGTCATGATTGCCCGAGCATACAAAAATAGGACGATTGAACTGTTTTAACCAGCATGAGATAACGGCCACTTGCTCATCGATTGGTGTAGGGCAGTTGTATCGACTATCAATGAAGTCACCTGTTAGACAAACAACGTCAGCTTCGGATGCATTGTCGGTAACCCATAGCATTTGAACTTGGTTGAAATGCAGATCGGAAACATGGAGCAGTTTCATTGTCAGTCCTATTGAATAAAAGGCATATCGGTTGGTGTGAGTAGTGGATCATACAAACATATCGAGCCGTCAATGTGGCTATAGACTTCAGCCGTTACTAACACCGAATGGCCTAACTTAATCATTTCGTTAGCCTTCTGTTGATAATGCATCCAAGCATCGCGATCTCTCTGAAACGTCAAATAGATTTCAACATCAAAATTCTCAAAGCAATTATATGCCTCTGCGATGATCCGCAATTCAAAATCTGCTGCGAACACGGGGATGCCAGCATGACTCGAGACAGTTCGACCAACGTGAGTTGGTAGGATTTGTTTGAGCCGACAAATTAGCTTCAGACTATGAAAGGCTGAAAGTTGGCCAAGCAGATGAAATGGATCGCCGGACAATAAAAGTAAAGGTGCAACTGTAGGTGCAGTCATTGTGATTTCATTTCAGCTAAGCGGTTGATCTGTTCTACTGCAGCAAGCATTCTTATTCTTGCTGCAGGATTACTCGTATGTACATTAATTTTCGGAGGCTTAAAGCCTGTATCAACAATAGCTTGCTCAATCCAAAGCAGCACATCGTAGCCAGTACCTCTAGCATCATCTCCTAAATCATGATCTAGACTAATATCGGTTACCATGCCTTTGGCTAAATAGGAGATAACCTCATCTGGCCATCGAACTTGTAGCCAGCCAGTAGGTGCGAGTCGTTCATCATCCAAAAATATTTTCATCATGTACAGTTTTCATCGTTCATTCTCATTAATGAACATAGTGTACTCACGAAAATGACAAGTAATGTCGTTTGTCTATTTCTATTGTTCATAGCCAAGCAGTTTTGCTAACGGGAAGGGTATGCTTAAGCGAGACTATAAAATTTTCGGTGTAAGTGGCCTTCGAGGTCATGTGGATGCCAAGGAGGATAAGATGTCAATTTGGATCTCATTAGGGCGCAACAGATGCCGGATATATGTCGCAAGAGTGTGAACCATTAACAACTGATACCCCGTTGTGAAAGGTGAATTATCGACTAACGTAAATGTACTAGCCCAGACCTGCTTCAGAACAATGCCTGAATTAGGGTTATCTAAGCGTGATGTTTATCGTTAATTATTGTGCGCATTCGCCTCAGTGTTCGCTTCGCCCTGCACAGCTTGTATTTCTCTTGCTCCTCATACTTAAAAAGGTCACGTCGCTCTGCTGGTAAAGTTGTATACTTTCGGGCCTTTTATTTTTCTAACCTTTTACTTTGGGATAGGCGATATGCGAATACTCATTACCGGTGGTGCAGGGTTTATTGGATCGGCATTAGTGCGAATGCTGATTGAGCAAACGACGTGTGTCGTGACCAATGTCGATAAGTTAACCTATGCCAGTCATCCTGAGGCTTTAGCAGCTATTGCCGAGAGTGAGCGCTATCATTTCATACAGGCGGATATTTGTGATGCAGCGACATTAGAGCAAGTCTTTCAGGCTCATCAGCCCGATATGGTAATGCATTTAGCGGCTGAAAGTCATGTTGATCGCTCAATTGAAGGACCCGCTGCATTTATCCAAACCAACATTGTGGGCACCTATACGTTGTTAGAAGCTTCGCGCCGATATTGGCAGCAATTAGCGGATACGCGAAAAGGGTTATTTAGATTTCATCATGTTTCTACCGATGAGGTTTTTGGTTCACTGACCGAAACTGGATTGTTTAGTGAAACCTCAGCTTATGATCCGAGCTCGCCTTATTCAGCAAGTAAAGCTTCAGCGGATCATTTGGTTCGTGCTTGGCATCGAACTTATGCTTTACCGATAGTGATGACCAACTGCTCCAATAACTATGGCCCTTTTCAATACCCTGAAAAGCTCATTCCCCTAATGGTCACCAATGCGTTACAGGGTAAACCGTTGCCAATTTATGGTAATGGTCAGCAAGTGCGTGATTGGTTGTATGTGGATGATCACGTTAAGGCGCTCTATTTAGTTGCGACTCAGGGGGAGCTTGGGCAAACCTATAATATTGGTGGTTCCTGTGAGCAAACTAATTTGACGGTTGTGCGGCAAATTTGCGCCTTATTAGAGGAGTTAGTGCCTACTCATCCGCAATCTCTTGCAATGGGTAGTGCGGGGTTTGCTGATTTAATTCAGTATGTCGTTGACCGGCCTGGCCATGATGTACGCTATGCTATTGATGCCAGTAAAATTCAACGTGAATTAGGTTGGAGAGCGCAAGAGTCTTTTGAGTCAGGTCTCAGAAAGACGGTGGAGTGGATTATTAACCAGCAACATCTTTAAGCGAGTGCTTAGTGCGTGCGCAAGTTCATCCTCCAACATCATGTCTAGAATCTAGGGCGTTGCTTCGCAACTGCTAGGACGGCCTACGGCTTCTAGAACGCCACTTCGTGGCTCTAGAACCTAGATCCTTTTATGCATTCTATAACGATGCGCAGCACCTGGCTTTGTGTATGGTTTAGTGGATGCTGGTTATCTGCTTTGGTTTGCTTAATTGTTGATAGTACTTTGTTTGAACGGTTTGCTTCGGGAGTTATTACTTCTAAGAGCCGTATTTCTGGCGATTGTGCTGTTGAATTTTGGACTTGTGGGTATTGCACCATGTCGTAACGCTTAAGTTGGATCATTTGATCTTGATAAACTAAGCGCATCGGTTCAAGACAAAGTAGCCATTGTTGCAACTCGTTGTTGTACAGTTTTTTTGTTTGATAAACCTTATCGTCATGGCTGGTTTCATAGGACGTAAGGTTTAACGAGCCATTCAACTCCAGCCGTTCAATATGCGCGCTATACTTGCCGCGTTTGATCATCACATTAAAGTCGATAATTTGTTTATCTAAGAGTTGGCTTTCAATCTGAGTTTCGCCGCTAAAACAAAATGCAGGTTGGTTTGGGCGGAGTACTAACTCGCTTGATTTAGCCGCATTGTTAGACATCATCAGCTTTATGCCTTCGCCTTCCAAGATACACAACTGTCTATCGATGCCAGGAAATGGTGAGAAGGGGCCGTTGCTCGAAATGGTGGCAATGCTGATCCTATAATCAAAGTTAGTTAGGTCAGCATCCTTTGGCGATATTAACAGTTGTTTAGTACTACCGCCGCCGTTTTTCCATAAACTCGATTCACAGTCTTGATAGCGAATAATTTGGATATCTGGGTTCATGTCTTAGTAACTCTTTTCATTTTGAGTAACCCCGATGTGAGAATCTAGGACGCTGACAAGCTTGCTTTAGAGTCTAGAGCCGTAGCGTTCTAGCTGGGCGGAGCACTCAACTTCTCACTGTCACGCTGCAATGCTCTTTTTTACATCCCTTTCTTTTTCAATATATAGTGCTCAGCCAGTTCGCCGCTGATCCGGTTGCCTTCGTTATCTAGCATAAATAGCTGGTTTTCACCGACGAGGTATTTACTGCCATCGGATAAAGTAATTTTTGAGCCCTTGCCATCCCAGTCAAATTTTCCTGCCACCTTGAAGATGCTCTCATCTTTGCCCAAATAAATACTTTTTAATTCAAAGCTGTTATCTGCCAGTAGCGTTAGCGTGGTTTGAATACCTTCGCAACTCGCACAGGGTAAAACACCTTCATACATGCCTGGCCAATCGAGTGCATTTTGGCTGGTATCGCCAAGGGGGATGGTCTTTTGAGTTTCTGTATTGGCTGTGGAGTTTTGATCTGTTGCATGTTGCGGATCGCTGCAAGCGGTTGCCATGATTGCTACTAAGGCGATAGTAAAGAGTGGACGTTGCATATTCATCTCAAGCCTCTGATTTATTGATATTAGGGATGATAACCGCCATCTACGATGGCACCAAACTTATTTACTATGGTATGGGGTCATATTAAAGGCATTAAGGCTATGCTCGATATGGCATTTGGGAGCTTAATTTCAGCGGCGCTTACGGCTTCATTGCTATAGTGTTAAATCCGATAATATGGCGCGATCGCAGTTGAGCTGGGAGAGCTAGAAGAGCTGAAATGCTATTCTGTAGAGTAATCTACCTAGTGAGTTTGCAGATAGAATCTATACTAAAGACTATCACTTTAAGGTTAGTACTTAAGACTCTTGCATAAGCATTGGCCACAGAAGCTATTGTCAGATTTCAATGTCTGGTGAAGCCACGCGGAGAACTCCATCATTATGACGCGGATGTTAGATAGGATTTTATTTGACGTGAGTCGCTCTTCAATTATTGATGGTGGCGATTTAGCTGAGGCATCGCAACTCATTGTTGCTTCAGTGTGCCAAGGCTTAAACATCAGCCGTGCCAGTATTTGGTTATGGACTGAAGATCATCAAAGTATGCACTGCTTTTACCTGCTCGATAATATGCAAAGACAAGAAGCTTTTGTCTTAACGCGTGCTGATTATCCTTATTATTTCAGTTTATTAGATAATGAAAGAGCGATAGTGGCTAATCAGGCTCAAACCGATAGAGCAACCCATGAGTTTGTAAAGGTTTACTTAGTGCCTAATGGTATTACCTCCATATTAGATAGCCCTATCCGTCATCGCGGTAAGATGGTGGGCATTATTTGTTCTGAACATCAAGGTGAGCCAAGAGAATGGACCCGCGATGAAAAAGCCTTTGCTTCTGCTTTGGCCGATTTATTTGGTCGGGCAATGAGTGCAAGGGAAATTTTAGATTATCAGCAGCAATTAAAAGCCATTAATGCGGATTTGGAAGCGCAAGTTGAATTAAGAACTCAAGAATTGGAAACCGCATTGGCGGATTTACGTTCAACACAACATCATTTGATTGAAAATGAGAAAATGGCGGCTTTAGGGAGTTTAGTGGCAGGGGTTGCCCATGAGGTCAATACGCCTTTGGGGATTGCTGTTACCTCAGTAACTCATTGTTTAGATGAGGTCGCATTGCTAAAAAGTACATTTGAGCAAAATGAACTCGACGAAGATAAGTTTTTAAACTTTATCAATACGATGCAAGATGGTTTGGGACTGATAGAGCGAAATTTGGCGCGAGCAGCGGAGTTAGTCCACAACTTTAAGCGGACCGCGGCGGATCAGTCGGTACTTGAACGTGAGCGATTTAATTTAAAGGCTTATCTTTTCCAGATTTTTAGCTCATTAAGGCCATTAATGCGTAAGAAGAATATCACCTTAACCGTTGACCTTGATGACCAAATTTTTATCGAGTCTTACCCTGGGGCAATAGCGCAAATTTTTACCAATCTAGTTGCCAATAGCTTTCGGCATGGGTTTCCTGACAATTTTGCTGGTGATAAACAAATTACTATCCGAGTTGAACAGCAAGGCTCGAACGTTTGCATGAGTTATCAAGATAATGGTGTCGGCATGACTGATGAGGTCAAGATGAAAGCCTTTGAGCCTTTTTTTACCACCGCTCGCAAAGATGGCGGCACAGGCTTAGGAATGTCAATTATCTACAATTTGGTTACCCAAAAGCTCCATGGCAGTATTATTCTGACATCTTCGCCTAACCAAGGCGTAAAAGTCGACATACAACTTCCTGAGAAATAAAGCGGAATCTAGAACCTAGAACCTATAAGCCTAGAAGTCGCATAGCAATGTTCAGCCTTTTCTCGTAAGCCATTGGCTGCGCTTAGTTTGCAGTTGTATGCTACAATCTGCGCCTTAATTCAATCCACTAATCCTCGATATATCAATGAGAAAAGGCATTCTATTGGCGGGTGGTACAGGCTCTCGCCTTTATCCAATGACGCAGGTTGTGTGTAAGCAATTATTGCCTATCTACGATAAGCCAATGATCTATTACCCATTGGTGACTCTGATGCAGACGGGCATTAGAGACATTTTGATTATTTGTACTCCTAATGATTTGCCACTTTTTAAGGCATTACTGGGTAATGGTCAGCGTTGGGGGATCCAGCTTGAATATGCTGTACAGCCTTCACCAAGGGGATTAGCTGAGGCCCTTATCATCGCTGAACCCTTTCTTGCTGGCCACTCCTGTGCGTTAATTCTTGGCGATAACTTATTTTATGGTCAGCAACTTAACACCAACTTACAAAAGGCGACCCAGTTAGCCGTTGGCGCCACCGTATTTGGCTATCATGTGGCGAATCCTAATGCTTATGGCGTCGTTGAGTTTGATGCTAATGGTAAAGCCATTTCCATCGAAGAGAAACCGAGCGCAGCCCGGTCTTCCTATGCCATTCCCGGTTTATATTTCTTTGATCATAGAGCCAGTCAACTGGCTAAAACGGTTGCTCCCTCTGCGCGAGGTGAGCTAGAAATTGTGGATGTGATCAATCAGTATCTGCTGCTTGGGGAGTTGCAGGTTGAAATCATGGGGCGGGGGACCGCTTGGCTGGATACAGGCACGCCCGATGCGATGGCTGAAGCGACCCAATTTATTGCCGCTATTGAGAAACGACAGGGCTTGAAAGTGAATTGCCCTGAGGAAGTGGCATTCCATTGTGGCTGGATTAATGCCTCGCAGCTAGCTGCCTTAGCCCAACCTTTACTTAAAAGTGGCTACGGTGAGTATCTTTTAGGCTTATTAAATAAACAGGTGTTTAATGAAGTGCGTTGAAACAGAGCTGGCTGAAGTACTAGTCTTTGAACCTAAGGTATTTGGCGATGAGCGTGGCTTTTTTATGGAAACCTTTCGGCAAGCGTATTTTACTGAGTGCTTGCTGAGTCGCGGATTTGAAGCGCCAGCGTTAGTGCAAGATAACTATAGTCGCTCGCAGCAGCATGTATTGCGTGGATTGCATTACCAGCAACAATATCCGCAGGGCAAATTAGTCCGAGTGTGTGCTGGCAGTATTTTTGATGTTGCCGTCGATATTCGGCCACAATCCGCGACCTATGGCAAATGGGTTGGCAGGATTCTTTCTGCGGATAACCATTTGCAAATGTGGATCCCCCCAGGTTTTGCCCACGGGTTTTATGTGTTAAGTGAGTATGCTGATGTGTTGTATCGTTGTAGCGATTATTATGCGCCGGATGATGAATATGTACTTGCTTGGAATAGTGCCGAGTTTACGATTGAGTGGCCACTGTTAAACAACACACCCATTCTTTCCGCAAGAGATGCCAATGCCGCCGTTAGCGTCTAAACGCTAACGGCGGTTTCAGTTATTTTACAGGCTTATTTTCAGTGCTGGGACGAGTGAACCAAGGATCTCTTGCATCCATTACGTCATAAAGGCTGTACTTGCGCCCTAATGTTTGGCCACCATCGCGAGTAAGAGGCATCCAACTGATTGTCGCCCGACTATGGGTTGATTTAATCGTCATTAAATCAAATGGTACTGACACGTAGAAGCCTTTAGTAAAGCTACCCTCACCATATTCATCTGCCGACAGGTTGGTTTTAGTCGCAAAGGCGCCCACAATCACACCACTATCGAATTGTTTCGAGAAATCTATGGTCACACCTTTATCTTCGGCTAGATATTGGCCAGCACTTATCCTGAGCAAGGTATTGGGGAACCAATCGGGTTGGTAATAGACTGAAGCATGCCCAGTTACACTGCCCGTTTGTACTCGATAGAAGCGGTTAATGAGCGGGTCAAATTGATTTTCTTCCGCAAAGAAGCCGAGCATGCTATCGGGGTCGCGTTGCTTAACGTAATTCACATCAACACCAAAAGCCCATTGGCTGTTTAGAGGACGGTAAAGAACCTCGCCACCCACGCCGCCATACATCATTTCTAAATAGCCACCATAGGCTTGGTAAGAAATATTATCGGTTAAATTATCCATCCAAGTCAGTTGCAGGTTATTCACTCTAACCGGATTATCATGAATATACTGGCGAACAAGGGTGCGAACCCGTTTTAAGTCAGTACCATCGGGCGGTACATCATATAAAAATTTATCAAAGTTATCGTATAGGTTGAGATAAAGGGAGCTAGAAAACTCAAAATTATCGGTAAAGCGGTAACTTGCACTACCCGTCATGCCAATACTAAACATATAAAATCCTTCTGAACTGCCAAAGGATTGGGACATGGTGGGCGACACATCAAAGCTAAACTTATCTAGCCAATCCTTATCAGTAGTATTGACCAGTTGTCCCTGCGGTAAGCTGACAACACTGACAACACTGGCATCGGTGACTTTGGCATTGAGATAGCTATAGTTTGCTACTTGAGCAAATTTCTGTGCATCGATACGGGTTTCTGTTATCGGTTGGCTATAACGAGTTTCTATTAATCGGTACTCTTTAATACGAGTTACGTCTGTATTGTTGGCAAGAATGGTGGCCGCTCGTTGATGTGCTTCATTTCTATCGCGGAATTTGGTTTGTTCACCGACGACGGTAATGCTGTTGTTATCAAGATAAATTTTGGCGTTGGCATAACCCGCGATAGTTTGTAAGTCCTGAGCAACTACATTCCAATCTACTTGGGTATTCGTTACAGCATGATTGGATGTGTTTACAGGCTCTAGATTTGCTACTTCAGCATTTTGCACTTCTGATTTATGCGTTTCGGAAGTATCTGCACTTACAGTTACTTGTTCGACTGTTGGTGTGTTTATCGGTGCGGAGGATTCTGTTTGCGTAAGGGTTAATGGCGCAGCCGGAAGCGGCTTATATTTAGCGGCAGCAGGATCGGTTTTAATCTGCGATAAGGTATTAAAATTAGTTTGTAGACTAAAGCCAAGCGTCCAAGTATTACCGCGCTCATAACTTAAATGCAGATCGCCCCAGTTGCCAAACCGATAGAGTAGTCCATAGTTAAATTTACTGTCCTGAGGCATTGGAATGCCGCCACGTACGACGGGAAAATCTGATTGATAGTCGTTACCGTCGTACTCCACTTTTAAGCGAAGAGGCTCCCATGGGGTTTGATATTCAACGCCGCCAAAGAGCGCTGCACAGCCTTTAAACCAACGTTGGTAATCTACGGTTCCACCTTTACCACCATAGGAGGTATCTCTGTCGCAGTTGTAATTAAGATCTTTTTTATCTGAGGTGAGATTACCGCTATTGCCAATATAGCCCCAGCCAATGCCGAGGGTAAAATCCAATGGGCCGACTCGTTTCGTTGCGGCGATAAACTCACCATCAAATAAGCCAGTGCCGCCAAAGTCTCGCACCCCAATAGAGGTTTCGGGCAACCAATTACTTTCTTCCAGTAAGCGAACCTTAAAATCGATGCCTTTATCTGTGTATTTAGTATTACCGCTAAAGCTTGGGTCGTTACTGTAAAGTAGGTCTTGTACTAGGGTGTAGCGAATGGTGGTTTCAAACCACGGAAATAGCGCTACTGAAGCACTAAAGTGCTGATAATCATCGTTATAAGTGGTTTTAAAGTTAAATTCACCTTCAGGCGCCATACGGCCTGTAGGCATTTGCATTAAACCAACGCCACCAAAATCTGATTGTGAAGGCAATAGTGTCGGATAAGAAAATTCATCGGCGCTAACATGTAATAAAGGTAGCAGTGCTAATGACAGCGCAGATAAACGCCCGAACGTATGCAAAGTGGGAGTCGACTTTTTCATTACAGAGCCCGATTCTTGAGTAATTCAATAATGTTGTTATTTAATTTTGCATGGTCAGCAAACAGCTCTGAAAACTCAACAAAGAGAATCGCACCTGGGGCGATATCCTGAGCTTGATAATTCCAATAGGCGATAGGCTGTTTTATTGCATTACCATCGGGTTGAATAATCCATACAAAGCTATTTTCGGCATTATCGAGTAAACCCGCTTGGTTTATATAATCTTTACTGCTGGCCCGCGATTGCCATGGTTGTTCACCGGTTTGCGCGACCGCTCCAACGACAGTGACCGTAGTAGGGCGAGGGGGTAATACCAGTAAAAAATCACCATCTATAACTGGATTATAAGCATCGGTGATACGGATTAAATCGAGATCTAATGGTTGATTAATCCGTTGACCAAGTTTGATGGTGCGTAAAAACTGAGCAAGCTTGCTCAGTTTTGCAATGTAGTTACCATTATCGATTTGCTCACCCATCGTAGCCAATTGTTGCAATACTTGCTGACGAGTGGCCTCTAATGCTGCAGTATTTTTTATATCTAAAAGTGACGCACCTAGCCAATAAATTGCCACAGCCTCATTTTTTGTTGGCTGATTATAAAGAGGAAGCTGGGTTAACCCATCCTGAACTGCTTGTCCAACTCGAATGGCTGAGGGATAAGTAATTTGTAGCTGCGGCGTGTTAGACGCAGTGGTACTGACAGCAAGTTGGGTATTGGCTTCTACAGCGGGTAAAAACAGTGAACCTACTAGCAGTGCCAACGGGGTGATGTAAGATCTCATTATGGCTCCACTAAGCAGCAAAAGGCTTCAGTAAGGTGATATCAATAAACGGCAGATTGGGCGCAATTTTCTGATGGCTTTTAATAACGTTGCCTGTTTGTGGATCTAGCCAAAACTCATTTTGATATTGGATATTGAGTGCATCCACAGAGACGTTTTCACTAAAATGCAAAGCTTGTGTGGGAGTGCCATTGATTAGAATATTTTCGTCACCAATCAATTTAAATTCTGATGTTGCTCGGTAGCCATAATGATAACCAGGTTGCCAATCGATCGTTCGAGTCCAGGTTTTTGGGGTATTGCTTAAATGCAATCCTAATAACAGTGGATCTGGCTCATTACTTTCAACAGCACTTAAGTTACCTGCAAGCAGATTATGGGTTTTGACTAAACGGCCGTTAACCGTAATCAACATGCCTTTATCTGCAGATAACCACTTAAGTTCGAGTGCTTCGGGCGAGTTTTTTACTGAAGATAGGCTGATTTTAGGCTCTGCAAAGGCTAAAACCACAAATGCCTGAGCCGTATCTTCAAGTTTTACATAGATGCTGGCATAAGGATTAGCCGATACTTGCTCAGGGGAGAGAACCACATCGTCACTCCCAAAAAAGGCGAGTTTTGCGGTATCGTTTAATGCGCTAATTCGTTGACTACAGCCCGATAGCCCTACGATAACTGCCGAAATGGCAATAATGGGGAAAATTCTTTTATATATACGCATCCGAGTTGCTTATTCTCAATAATAGTAGGTAACCAATGTAAATATATGATGTCGTGATTTCAAGCTTTCGCTATTTTGCTTTAGACGTTTAAATGCCCCAAAAAAAACAACCGCCAAAAGGCGGTTATTTACACACACTAACCAATCAATTAGTTAGAGTTAGTGGTGGTATTTGTATTTGTGGTGGTGATTGGGTTGCCATCTGAGCCATTTGCAGCAACTAAAACACCAGTTACAACTGCACCGGCTGCAATACCACCAGCAACGATAGCACCAGTAGCGCCACCAACACCTGTACCACCAGTAGCTGTACCAGTGTTATTTGCATTAGCCGCAACTGAACCTAACATTGAAATAGCAGCGATAAGTGCTAATGAAGTTTTTTTCATCGTGATTCCCTTTTAGAAAAAATTAACCTAATTTTTAGCTAATCTAGTACAGCATGATAGGTGATTCAACTTAAATGATCAATGTTAAATCTATTCCGCCACTCAGACTTTAGACTGATTTACAGCTTAGCTGCTACTGAATAATCCTTAATTTTGAATGAGTTTCGCATATCTCGGTTAAGGAATTATGTCATCGTTTAATTTATAACACGGCAAGATGCGGGCTTCAATTCGATTTTACTCAGCCTTTTTATTGTGAGTCATCGCATTAGGCTAAATTGAAAAATGCTTTCAATTCGTCAAGGTGCGCCATACCGTCTTGATAGCCTAAATCGATCAATGCGCTGGTATAGGATTTTTCAAACAAGAGATAAGACACAATACTGGAGTCAGACTGCCTATCGATACCAAAAAATCCCAGTAAGGTTTTAATTGCCCAGGGCATATCGTCATAGAAGCGGGCGGCGATTTTACTTAAATCTTCGCTGGGTTTTATCACTAAGGTTTTTATGGGGTGTAATGCTAGTTGCGCACGGCTTTCTTCTGGAATAAGGGAAAGCGTATGATTTATGCGCTCTAGGCGTTCTAAATCGCTATTTAAGGTATCAGAAAAGATAGTATCCAACAGATGACCCGCGATGGTCGCAGTCTTCGGATGATATTCTAGCTCCATCGGAAAATGCTTATGGGGACTGTCTAGGTTTATCACCAATAGCTTATTAGCCCCCAAATGGATTGGACTTGAAAGCGGCGCCAGCTGGTGGACTGAGCCGTCACCATAATAAGCTTGATTAAGTTTAATTGACGGGAACACCATGGGAATGGCTGAGCTTGCTAACAAGTGCTCGGTATTTAACATGCGCCGCTCACCGCTGCGTCTGGCGCGGGTCCAGTTTTCAATATCCCGTGCCGCTTGAAAAAACGTCACCGAACGCGAGTTGTTATAGCAGGAGGTATCGACACTCAGAGCGGTTAAAGCGCCGTTGCGGATATTGCGATCAATTCTTTTAAAATCGATAAGTTCATTCAATAAGTGCCGTAAAGGTTCATTATCGAGCAGGCTGCCAGCATCTGTATTGACCTTATCGTCCTGTAAGCCTTTTAGCGCCATTTTTGAGAGGTGCTTTAACACGCCAGGAAGAGTGGCTCTGTACACTTTTCTAGTTTCAAAATGACGCCATACCCATTCGAGTTTTTTGACACCTAAATGAAAACATGAGGCATGGGTGGCGATTGAAGTACCATTAATGGCACCAGCGGAAGTGCCACATATGATTTTGAAGGGAATGCCATGGTTGCGAGGATAAAGCTGGACCAGTGCTTTTAACACTCCCACTTGATAGGCGGCACGAGCGCCACCGCCACCGAGAACTAATGCTGTTGATGTTGGCAATCTTAATACTCAACGACTTGTTATTATGATTTTATTAAAGCAATGCCTTGTCTAAAAAAGCAAGTCTGAGCAGTTATCTTAATGACATTTCTTTATTTTTTGATGATAAAAGGCAAAGGCAAGCACTTGAGAGCTTGTTTGCCATCAACAGACTGGAAATAAAAAACGCACTTAAGTTAAGCCTAAGTGCGTTGCTGTATTGAGAGGTTAATGGTAAGCCATTAACTCACACTGGCGAATGTATATTCAGCGCAAAAGACTGTGCTTAAGCTTGCAGATTCTTTAAGAAATCGACGATTTGGTCGAATGGTACATCTTGCTTCTCACCAGTGCGGCGGTTTTTGTATTCAAATACACCCGCGTCGATATTGCGATCACCAATCACCACAGTGTGAGGAATACCAATGAGCTCCATATCGGCGAACATCACGCCTGGACGCTCTTTACGGTCATCCAACAGGACATCGATACCCGCAGCACTTAAGTCTTTGTATAACTGCTCGGCGATATCGGTGACGCGGTGCGACTTGTGCATATTCATTGGCAGAATGCCCACACTAAATGGTGCAATCGCTTCTGGCCATACAATGCCACGGTCATCAAAGTTTTGCTCAATCGCAGCTGCCACGATACGGCTCACACCAACACCGTAACAACCCATCAGCAGCACCTGTGACTTACCGTTCTCATCAAGTACAGTCGCGTTCATGGATTTAGAGTAGTTAGTGCCGAGTTGGAAGATATGACCCACTTCGATACCACGAGCCATGGCATAGGTACCTAAACCATCCGGTGTTGGCTCGCCTTCAACCACATTACGGATATCGGCCGCTTGTGCCAGTGGCAGATCGCGCTCCCAGTTGATACCAAAGTAGTGTTTATCATCCACGTTTGCGCCGGCAGCAAAATCGCTCATCACGCTAACACTGTGGTCGATGATGATAGGCATATTCAGGCCGACAGGGCCTAATGAGCCTGGACCTGCGCCAATGGCGTCACGGATCAGGGCTTCTGGGGCAAATTCTAATGGTGATGCCACTAAATCTAATTTATCTGCCTTGATTTCATTTAGCTCGTGGTCACCACGTACAATCAGCGCAACCAGTGGCGCCGCTTCAGTCGCACCCTTAACAATCAAGGTTTTCACTGTTTTAGTGATATCTAAACCGAATTGCTCAACTAACTCAGCAATGGTTTTCGCATTGGGGGTATCGACTAAACGTAATGCTTCAGTCGCCGCGCCGCGCGTTTCGGTTGGCATTGGCGATTCGGCTTTCTCGATGTTAGCGGCATAATCGCTACCCGTAGAGTAGGCGATTAAGTCTTCACCGCTTTGCGCCAGTACGTGGAACTCGTGTGACATGCTGCCACCGATAGAACCCGTGTCCGCTAAAACCGGACGGAAGGCTAAGCCCATACGCGACAGAATGTTGCTATAGGCTTGATACATCGCCTCATAGGTTTCATTCATGGTATCCACATCAAGATGGAAAGAATAAGCATCTTTCATCAGGAACTCGCGAGAACGCATCACGCCAAAACGTGGGCGAACTTCGTCGCGGAATTTAGTTTGAATTTGATAAAGATTCAGCGGTAATTGTTTGTAAGAGCTGACTTCTTTACGGATTAAGTCGGTGATCACTTCTTCGTGGGTTGGTCCCAGAACGAAGTCACGGCTATGACGGTCTTTAAAACGCAGTAGTTCAGGACCAAACTTGTCCCAGCGACCCGTTTCTACCCATAAATCAGCCGGTTGCACCATAGGCATTAGGATTTCAATCGCGCCCGCTTTGTTCATTTCTTCACGAACAATCGCTTCGACTTTACGTAATACACGCAGGCCCGTGGGCAGATAGCTGTATAAGCCTGAAGCGTTACGGCGGATCATACCCGCACGTAGCATTAATTGATGGCTGATGACTTCTGCATTCGCAGGTGTTTCTTTTTGAGTAGAAAGTAGGTATTTGCTAACGCGCATTACCGATGTCCAAATTTGAGTTGAATGGGCGCCATTTTATCACCTGCTTTGATGATGTCACCTATGGATTTAGGTTAAATTCAACTAGCTGGGAGACAAATAGCATTTTTGATGCTGGATAACGGATAAAGAAAGATAAGCACTACGCCGTTAGGGGGCGACTTCGTCATTGCTCATATCTAGATTCTCGTCGCTGCTTACTTATTTCGCCGATCGCCAATCACCCGTGCAGGATTACCGGCGACGATAGCCCATGCGGGGACATCTTTAGTGACAATACAGCCCATACCAATCACCGCATGGTCGCCAATGGTGACACCATCAACTATCCCGGCCTGTGCGCCAATCCAGACATCTTTACCTATCACGACTCCTTTAGAGTGGGAGGCTTGTTGATAAATGGGCGTATCGGGCGCCATGCCATGATTAAAGGCGTAGATTGTCACATGGTTAGCAATGCGAGTTTGGGAGCCAATTTGAATCCCCACTCGACCGCCATCGAAGGAGCAGCCATGATTGATGGCGACTTCATTACCAAGGGTGATAGGGCCATGTAAAAAACATTCGGCGGCAATCATGCAGTGATTACCTATCTTAATATCGCGATTGGGCTCGGCAAATAACTGTGCCTCGGGAGCTATAAAACAGTTATCACCAATGGTGACGGTTTCGAGGGCGCAAAGGTTGGTTTGAATTTCATCCTGCCAAGGTTTAGCCCAGACTAAGTGTTTTTCTTTGAGTGAAAAATACAGCCAGGGCATCCAAGACAGACGCTTTTTGTGTTGGCTCTGATAATCAGGCAATGCGGTTGTGTTTAGCGTCTGCATTTAGCCACATTTCCCGGGTTTGAGTTCGAGCACTTGAATATATTCCCGATCATCCTCATCAACCGCCATCCGCCAAAAGATATCCAAATCATACAAAGCCACTTGATATAGCTTGGGATCATCCTTGGCTTTTTTATAGGCAGGGCGAGGGTCTTGTCCGAGTACGCCGCGGATAAGTTCGGCCAAATCAGTATAAGCGTCCTGTTTGCTATAGGCGTTAATCTGCGTTGCCGCGAGCTCGGAAAACACCACGCTAATCAGCTTAGGCGCTTCTTGAGCGATACCGCCGACGGCACCTTCAATCGAATCTGAGAAGGGAATATAGGGCTTAATATCGATAATGGGCGTGCCATCGACAAGATCCATACCTGAAATCTCCAGGCATACTTTGCCTTTACGTTGCACCACTCGGTGGAGTTTTACCACTGATTGGCCAATGCCGTTTGGGCGAAACGTCGAGCGGGTTGCGAATACACCGAGTTTTTCATTACCACCTAAACGCGGTGGGCGAACTGTGGTTTTCCAGCCTTGGGCGAGATTTTCATGGAAACAAAACAGCAGCCAAAGGTGCGAATATTGCTCGATACCGCGCACGGCGTCGAGATGATTGATATGGCCTTCCAGCTCAACATAACCGCGTGCTTCTACCAAACCAGGTTGCCTTGGAATGCCAAATTTTTGTTTATAGGGGGTACGACAGGTGGCCACAGCGGTAATTTGGTTGGTAAATGTCATGCAAAAAACACCTAAAGGAAGGAGCAACAACCCAAACTCAGATGGCTTAGGTTGTAAAGTACAACAAGAATGGCGTGCAGTATAATACACGCGATGAACTAGTCGGCGGTGGCCATTTTAATCGCTTGACCGACACATAACGCGCGGCTGATACAGCCTTGCGCAGCTTCTTCCATCATCACGCATTGTTTGATGATGATACCATTAGCACCTTTATCAGCCGCAGCGCGGCGGGCTTCGGTTCTCGCTTCGCTTAAGGATGCTGGCACGCCATTTACATCCGCTTGGCAAGATTCTCCTTGCACTAAGCCTTTCAACTCGTAGTGGCCTTTAGGCAAACTATCACCTTCAAATAGCGTAACATCGCCCGCCTTGAAGTAGTCACTAATCGCCTCACCGTCTAAATTGCTATTAAAACTGTAGTCGCTGGCACAGGCGCTAAGCAGGAGCACTAATGCACTTGAGAGGATGATTTTCATGGTTTGACCTGAGATTAAGGGTAAAGAAGCGCAGTCCCATGGACTGCGCGGTGCTGTGCGATTTATCTCAGTAAATTCTATCGCTTAAGATACTTTTGATAAAGCTGCTGGTGGCGATTATTCAGATCTATTTGTCTTCCTTCAATCCAGATCGCATCAATTTTGTTACTCATGGGGTCGAGGATATCTCCGTCACTCAGCACAACGCTGCCCTGATAGCCTACTTCGATAGCGCCTAAATCGTTAATCCCTAACAGCTTTGCAGCATCTAACGTGACAGATTTCAACGCTTGCTCTGCCCTAACGCCATAAGCTGCGCTGTAACCTGCGGCATAGGGTAGGTTACGACTGTTCCAATCCGATGAAAAGCCAAGCGCATAGGGAATGCCGGCGCTCGCAAGTAACGACGGGATTTTAAACGGTAAATCTACCGGTTCATCTGTGCGTTTAGGTAGGCTTAGGGTGTGCGGGTAAATCACACTGGCATTCACCTCCCTTAAACTTGAAGCCAATCGCCACGCATCATAACCGCCGACAATGACCAATTTAAATTGATATTTTTTAGTCAGGGCAATTACTTGCTCGATTTGGTTAACACTGTCTGCGTGGGCAAATAGCGTTGCTTTACCTTGATACAGTGGCAACATGGCCTGCCAACGCAGATTAGGCTTGTGGTCGGCATCCGGTGTATTTTGGCTCAAAAAGTAGCGGTAACCATCTTCAAAGGCAGTGATGAGTTGATTGATCGCCTGCTGATTTTTTTCAATCGCTTTGGCTTTTCCTTTTTCATCCTCTGGCATGCGTTTTATCTGTGGCCAGTAAACATGAAATTGGCCTTCACTGGGGTGCAATGCATCTTCAATGGTCCACGCATCGAGATCGACGACTACCGATTGCCCTGCTAATCCCTCACCACTGGGGACAATTTGTGCGTGAGTGATGCCATTATAGCGAATGGTTGGCAGCAACTCCGAATCCGGGTTGTAAGCCGTTGCTGCACTAATTTGCGGGTTAAAGTCACCGACTTCAGCGTTATCTACGGTCGGGCGAACCATCTCTATTTCCACTAAGCCAAGACTGGTATCCAGTGCAATAAGGCCTGGATATAAATGCTTACCCGTAGCATCGATGATCTGCATCTGGCCATCAGCCTCATTGGCGCTTAGCTGTGGCCCTAGCGCGCTGATTTTACCGTTTTCAATCAACACATCGGTATTGGTTAAAACCCCTTGGCTGACCGTATGCACAGTGGCGTTTTTAATCAACACACCGTGAGTTTGTTTAGGCGTAGGGATGAGATTATGTGCCTGCACGGACAAGGTGATGGCCAGTGTCGACAGCAGCAAGGTTGTGGGTAAGTGCTTCATTATTTTGCTCCCTGATGATGTTGGCCCCAAGCCTGATAATGGGTATCGCAGTGCCATTGTGGCTCGTTAAGCGGTGTAACTTTTTCACCCGCCTTAGCGTTATCATCACTACTGAGAATTTTTTGGATAAGAGCGGCACGCTCAGCCACTACTTGCTGCTGGGCAAGCTGGTCTTGGTCGCGATTGAAGTAGCGTTTGCCTTCAACCCAAGCCTGGGTCACTTTGGCATAAATCGACAGCGGCTCGGCGTTCCAAAGCACAATATCGGCCATTTTGCCTGGGGTGAGTGAGCCAATATACTCATCGACTCTGAGCTGTTTCGCTGGGTTGATGGTCACCATATTCCAGGCATCTTCCTTTGACATACCGCAATACATCATTGACTTAGCTGCTTCTTGGTTGAGTCTGCGCTGCATTTCGTAGTCATCGGAATTGATACTCGTCAACACACCTTGTTTTTGCATTAGGCACGCGTTTTGCGGGATCGCATCATAAACCTCGAACTTATAAGCCCACCAATCGGCAAAGGTCGAGGCGCCCGCACCATGGGCAGCCAGTTCACTGGCAACCTTGTAACCTTCAAGCACATGGGTAAAGGTTTGCACTTTAAAGTGGTAGGCTTCGGCTAAGCGCAGGAACATTAAAATTTCCGACTGTACATAAGAGTGAATATGCACATCGCGCTGTTGCTTAAGCACTTCGGCCACCGCCTGCAGGCGATAACTTGGGCGCGGTGCGAGGGTTTTCTTCTTCTCACTGCTGCGTAAATCATCATAATCCTTCAGTGCATTCTCATAGGCGAGTGCTGCATCGAAGGTTTCTTCAAATAAGGCTTTTACCCCCATGCGCGTCTGCGGGAAGCGCTGCACAAACTTTTCGCCCCAGTTACTCTGTTTAACGTTTTCGCCAAGGGCGAATTTGATACTGGCAGGGGCATTGGCAAACTTTAGCTGTTCTGCGCTTTCTCCCCACTTCATTTTTATTAACTGGGATTGGCCACCAATAGGATTAGCGCTGCCATGGAGTAATTGTGCGCTGGTCACACCGCCCGCGAGTGCGCGATAGATGGAGACATCTTCAGGATTAATCACATCGCCAATCCGCACTTCAGAGGTGACTGCGTCGGTGCCTTCGTTGGTGCCGCCGTTGATGGCAATATGGGAATGCTCATCGACAATACCCGCTGTTAAGTGCTTGCCCGTTGCATCGAGGACTTGATATCCAGAAGGCGTGTTGAGTTGCTGGCCGATTTTTTCAATCTTGCCATTGGCCATTAGCAGATCCGCATGTTCCAAGATACCTTGTTTATCTGAGGTCCACAGGGTGGCATTTTTAATATGGAGTTTCTCGGCTTTGGGCGCCTCACTTAAACCATAGGCGACGTTAGGGTAGGTCAGTTGACTGACTAAGGTTTGCGATGCATCGGCTTTAGGCGTGCTTACTTGCTCCGTCTTTGGCAGAGGCGTAAGGGCAATACCAGCAACATTAATGCTACGACTTTGGGCGTCTACCATCCGGCCTTGAATGCCGTCTTTGGCAAACCAGAGGGTAAAACGGCTGATCCCATGAATGCCTGCATCAGTTAAATTGGCGTTAAAGCTGACGCGGCCGTCGTCTTCAAGCTTGAGGTTGGAGAGTGGAATACTCTTCTCGCCACTGCTCAGATTTCCTTGCAAAGTGGTTTTGCCTGCTTTGTCTGCTTCTTCAAGGCTCAAATCTAAAGTTAAATTATTCAACGTCAGCTGATAGTCACCCAACATCTTGGCTTGTGAAAGTGAGCGGATGGCTTGTTCTTGTCCCTGTAGCCAGACACTGTAAATTTGTCCGTCTTTAAAAATATTGCCCTTAGTAATGACAAAGTCCGCCATATAGCCCGGGGCAAGTTTTCCGGTCAAGTCAGCGGTTCCTGCCATTTCAGCAGCTTGAGTGGTGAGGGCCGCGAGGGCTTTATCTTCGCTGAGTCCTTGCGCAATCGCTTGACGAAGGCGTGGCCAAAACGCCTCGGTCTTAATGCCAAATTGGGTAAACGCAAAGGGGATACCTGCATTTGCTACTGCGGCAGGGTTTGTGGGCGCGCGCTCCCATTGCCTGAGTTCTGCAAGGGAGACTTCGCGATCGGCATCATCGGTACCCACATCGGGTGCTTGTGGGTAATTAAGAGGAAGAATTAAAGGATAATTCAGAGCCTTTAATTCGTTGATCCGAGCATACTCTTGGCCACTTGCGAGTAAGTTGGCGGGCTGCTTATGTTCTTTGAGTAGGTTAGCTGCACGCAATAAATCGTTCAGATTTTTTGTTTCAAATACGATTGGTTTCTCGGCTAAGTTATCTAAACGTTCGAAGGCAATATTAAATTCAATTTGAGGTGTAGCTGAACTATTAACCGATTTGTGCTTATTTTGGTTATACCAGTTAGCATCAGCAAAGGTTTGCCTGATAAGCGCGATGCTACCCATGAGGGAATTGGGATAGTCTTGTTCTGACGTACCTTTATCGAAGGCCATAAAAGGTTGGCTGTGCGCCCTATAAATTACCTCGTTGGCAGTTTTGTCCGCGAGAGAAAGACTGACACCCGTGCCTCGGAAAATACCATCGAGTTTACTACTTTGTACACTGGTAAAGCCGTTATTGATCCAATCTCGTGCGCGTTCTTTATTGGGGTAAATGTAATTAAACCATTCTTTTTCAGCGTGAATTGCACCATTTTCAGCATTCCCGCCAATACGCTTAATATCATATACCGGACGAGTGAGCTGCAATTTGGGATATTCAAACTCGATAGCATAATCGGTAAAAGGATCGATAAAACCGGGATAAATAGTATAACCACTGAGATCGACTTTTAGTGCTGCCGCGGGGATATCACCTTGGTCAATAATGGCTTTGATCCGATTGTTTTCAACTAATAATGTGGCATTTGAGAGTCGTTTCCCCGGTGCAAGAATTAATTCTGCATTGGTCAATGCAGTTAACTTATTGACGGGGGGGATGGGATTGGCCTCGGCAAAAATGGGTTGAGATACAAAACTACTTATTATGCCGCAGCTTATTATTATCTTATTGTTTATCTGCATTTTTTATTCACTTAGACGGAGGGTGAATAAAGAGTAACCTAAAGTAGATGTAAATACTAAAGATGAATTGTAACGCAATTTAAGCATTTACTTGAATGACAATGGGCGGGGTGGGATAGGCATAAAAAAGCTCGCAGGGCGCGAGCTTTTTTATGTTACTCAATGATAATAGCGAATGGCTATTGTCATTACCATTACGGTATTGGATTAGATTAAGAAATCATCCATAGAACGGCCTTTATCGACTTCGTTCTTAAATACTGTTGGCATACGGCCTTGACCTGTCCACTGGATCACTTCGCCATCAACTTCAATTTGGTATTTCGCTGGACGAGGAGCGCGTTTCTTGCTCGAGGCTTTAACTGCAACACCACCTAAATCGTCGATTGATAAACCAACGGCTTCCATTTGTTGACGGATTTCTTCAATTTTTGCATTACGAGCAGCAATAGCTTGCTGTTCTTCTGCTTCCATTGACTCACGCTCAACTAAAATTTTATCTAGTTTAGCCGCTAAATCACGCAGTTCTTCAACGCTAAGATCTTTTACAGCAGCTTTAAAACGACGACCGTGAGTTAATATCTCTAAAAATTCGCTCATATCTATTTTCGTCCCACTCTATTTTTATTACAGGATAATGGTGAACAACAGCTAAATGATAGAAACTAATATTGCTCGAATCAAATAAAATTATGCAATAAACAAAAATTAAATATTATTTAATTTTTGAACTTTTTATATATGGCAAATAAGTGTTCAAAAATGTGGCCAATACGACAGTCTTAAAAATGCAAACAAGCGTTTGACTTTGGTTGACGTTAACGTTAACAGGACGTAAAGTGGCTCTATCCTGCATTGGTGATCACCAATGTTTTGTCCATGTACATGAAAGTGTAGGAAGGAAGCCCTATGAAAGTATTGGTGCCTGTTAAGCGCGTAGTTGATGCCAATGTGAAGGTCAGGGTAAAAGCTGACAACACCAGCGTTGATACCGCAAACCTCAAAATGGCGTTGAACCCTTTTTGTGAAATTGCAGTAGAAGAAGCGGTTCGTTTAAAAGAAGCGGGCAGTGCTACTGAAGTAGTGGTCGTCAGCATCGGCAATAAAGCCGTTCAAGAACAATTGCGTACCGCATTAGCATTAGGTGCTGATCGCGCGATTCACATTGATACTGAAGAAGAGTTAGCACCAGTATCAATTGCCAAATTACTTAAAGCAGTACAAGAAAAAGAACAAGCGCAATTAGTGCTGTTTGGTAAGCAATCCATTGATGGTGATAATAACCAAACGGGCCAAATGTTTGCTGCATTAACGGATATGCCGCAAGCGACCTTTGCTTCAGCAATTAAAGTTGAAGGTAATTCACTTCAAGTTGCTCGTGAGATAGATGGTGGTATGCAAACCTTAAATCTACCGTTGCCAGCTGTGGTGACTGCGGATTTACGTTTGAATGAGCCACGTTATGCCTCATTACCTAATATCATGAAAGCCAAACGTAAGCCGTTAGATGTGCTGACGGTAGCTGATTTAGGTGTGACGCTCAAAGCGCATCAAACGGTGATCAAGGTAACGCCGCCTGCTGAACGTAAGGCCGGTATTATGGTTGCGTCGGTAGCAGAGCTGGTTGAAAAGTTAAAGAATGAAGCGAAGGTGATCTAAATGGCCATTTTAGTATTAGCAGAACACGATAATGCGGCGCTGAAACTGGATACCGCTAAAGTTGTCACCGCAGCTCGTGCGATCGGCGGCGATGTACATGTATTGGTGGTGGGCCATCAATGTGGTGCAGTGGTGCAAGCCGCTCAAGCTCTACAAGGTGTCGCGCAAGTATTAGTTGCCGATAACAGCGCTTATGAAGCGCATTTAGCCGAAAACGTGGCTAAATTGCTGGTGGACTTAGCACCAAACTACAGCCATATTCTCGCAGCGGCATCGAGTGCGGGTAAAGACACGTTACCGCGTGTGGCAGCACTTTTAGATGTGGCGCAAATTTCGGAAGTGATTGGCGTGGTGAGTAGCGATACCTTTGTTCGCCCGATTTATGCGGGTAACGCCTTAGCGACAGTTCAAAGCCATGACGCTATCAAAGTGATGACAGTGCGTGCCAGTGCTTTCGATGCGGTGACACAGGGTAATAACGCTGCTGTGACTACCTTGGATAAAGTGTTTGAAGCCAAAGCTCAGTTTGTGTCTCAAGCGCTGACAGTTTCAGCACGTCCAGAGTTAGGTAATGCTGGCATTATCGTATCTGGTGGCCGTGGCATGGGCAGCGGTGAAAACTTCGGGATGTTAGAGCAACTGGCTGATAAGCTTGGTGCCGCAGTAGGAGCTTCGCGTGCGGCGGTTGACGCAGGCTTTGTTCCGAATGACTTGCAAGTCGGTCAAACTGGTAAAATTGTCGCACCTAACCTCTATATTGCAGTCGGTATTTCAGGCGCGATCCAACATTTAGCGGGAATGAAAGACGCTAAGGTGATTGTGGCTATCAACAAAGACCCTGAAGCGCCTATCTTCCAAGTTGCCGATTATGGCCTCGAAGCTGACCTGTTCGAAGCCGTTCCGCAGTTGATTGCAAGCTTAAGTTGATTTTATTTGTGAGCTAAGTCAGAGTAAGCGGCTTCGCGGTGGTAACTGCTTAGCCGCTTATGTTTTTATGAGCCTCACGCCCATGTATGGGCGTTCTTAGAAGTAGAGGCGCACCAAATATCAGTAGTGATCAGTAGGGTGATTCCGTTGATCGTTCACGAAAGGATTTGGTGCCGAAGTAGTTTGATTTATCACGATCAACTGCTGGGGTTGTGTCTAATAGGTACAACACTGCCATAGTATTTCCAGATACGGATATTAGGAATAGTTACTATGGAGCGCTACTGATAGGACAGGTGATCTTGGGTATCTATTGCCTTTTCCCACCAGTTCAGTCGCCCTCCATTCGTATTTTGACGAAGAAATAATCAATGACTGTAGTTAGTTATGCCGATTCGGCGCTTTCTTTGCTCCCGCCTGTGGTTGCAATTGTATTGGCGATTTTTACTCGCCGAGTGCTTCTTTCCCTCGGTTTAGGAATTGTGATTGGAGTATTATTGCTCAATCAACTTTCTCCTGTGGCCAGCGGTGAGTTTTTATTTAACAGTGTAAAAGGACTTTTTTGGTCGGAAGATGGCGTAAATTCTTGGAATTTATACATTCTCGGTTTCTTGATTGTATTGGGGATGATCACCGCTCTAATTACTGTGAGTGGTAGTGCTCGGGCATTTGCTGATTGGGCAATGTTACATATTCGTAATAAGCGCGATGCGAAATTACTGACCATGTTTTTAGGCTGTGTTGTTTTTATTGACGATTATTTCAATAGTTTAGTCGTTGGGTCTGTCGCAAGGCCTGTTACCGACCGTTACCATATTTCCCGCGCTAAGTTAGCTTATTTATTAGATTCTACCGCAGCACCAGTTTGTGTCATTTCACCGGTATCAAGTTGGGGCGCTTATATTATTGCGTTAATTGGCGGAATATTAACAGCACATGGTTTTGCGGATTCAGGGCATTTAAGTGTCTTTATTCAAATGATCCCTATGAATTTCTACGCAATTTTCTCTTTATTATTACTGCTTTGTGTGGCGTTTATGGGCTTAGATGTTGGCCCTATGCGTGAACATGAATTAAATGCCATGCGCGGTAATTTATACGATGAGACTAAAGGTTTACCGCCAGGTGCTAATGCTGATTTACCCGAAGCTGAAAAAGGTAAAATCCTCGGGTTATTCCTACCTATCACAGTACTGGTATTTGCGACCCTGTATTTTATGATCGATAGCGGTGCCCAAGTATTAGCTAAAGAAGGCATTGAATTTAATATTATTTCTGCTTTCGAGAAAACCGATGTGAGTTCATCACTGTTCTTTGGTGCCCTGATTGGTTTAGCGGTTGCGCTGGTACTTAACTTAGTGCAAGGCGTTGAAAAATCAATGGTATTAAAAGGTGTAGTGCAGGGCGCTCGCTCTATGTTGCCTGCGATTTACATCTTGTTATTTGCTTGGACCATTGCAGGTGTGATCGGCCAGCTTGAAACCGGTAAGTTTATGGCTAGCCTAGCCACTGGGAATATTCCCTTTGCTTTCTTACCTGCATTAATGTTTGTGTTAGCGGGCCTGACTGCATTCTCTACAGGAACCAGTTGGGGTACGTTCGGGATTATGCTGCCGATAGCTGCGGATATGGCGATGGGCAGTCACACAGCCATGATGTTACCTATGCTGGCTTCGGTATTAGCGGGGGCGGTATTTGGTGATCATTGTTCACCGATTTCTGATACCACTATTTTGTCGTCGACGGGGGCCAGTTGCCATCATATCGACCACGTAGTGACGCAGCTTCCCTACGCAGTAATCGTTGCGCTGATCAGCATGATCGGCTACGTAGTGCTTGGCTTTACTGAATCGGTCAATGCGGGATTAGTGACTTGTAGCATATTGTTTGTATTGACGATTTTTGGTTTGCACATTAAATCCAAAAGTACGGCTTTATAAGTCCGTGATTTAACTTCGCTCTTATATTGAGAATGTAAAACAAATCAGCCAGCAACTATGCTGGCTGATTTTTATCTACTCAGTATCTAAAATTACTGAGTCTGATTGAGCCCACGGCGGTTGAGTAAACCTTCAGTGGTAGGCTCTTGGCCGCGGAAGTTCTTGTAAGCTTCCATTGGCGCAATACTGTTGCCCACTTCGCGAATGGTCTTACGGTATTTCATGCCGATCTCACGGTTTAGGCCGCCTTGGGTTTGCACATAGGCAAAGGCGTCAGCCGCTAAAATTTCACTCCACATATACGCGTAGTAACTTGCTGAGTAACCACCTGGGAAGGCGTGGGCAAAGTAAGTTGACTTATAACGTGGTGGTACGGCGGTGATATTTAAGCCGTGCTTTTTCAGCGCATTAGCCTCAAAGGTCGCTACATCTTGCAATGGTGCATCAGGGCTTAATGAGTGCCATTCCATATCCACTAGCGCCGCAGCCATATACTCTAACGTATCGAAGCCTTGGTTAAAGCTGCCGGATTTTAACAGTTTTTGCAGTAACTCATCAGGGATAGGCTTGCCTGTTTCGTAGTGCTTGGCGTAGTTGGCTAACACTTTAGGGTGGGCCGCCCAATCTTCTTCGAAAGTCGATGGAAATTCCACAAAGTCACGGGATACCGAAGTCCCAGAAAGACTTGGGTAAGTCACTTTGGAGAACATACCGTGGGTACCGTGGCCCATTTCGTGGAACATCGTGGTGACTTCGTTATAGCTGACGAAGGTAGGTTGGCCATCAGGCGCCTTTTTAATGTTCATCACGTTAACTACGACAGGCTTAGTACCTTCGAGGAAGGATTGCCCTACAAACGAGCTCATCCATGCGCCACCGCGTTTACCTTCACGGGCAAAGTAATCAGCATAGAAAATCGCCATGCTTGAGCCATCGGCATCAAACATTTCATAGGCTTTCACATCTGGGTGGTATACAGGCAAATCTGGACGTGGTTTTAACGTCACGCCATACAACTCTTTAAGCGTATAGAACACGCCGTCTTCGAGGACGCGGTTAAATTCGAAGTAGGGACGAATGCTATTGGCATCAAGAGCGTATTTTTCTTGGCGGACTTTCTCTGCGTAAAACTCCCAGTCCCATGGTGCGAGTTCAAACTTGCCACCGGTCTTGTTGATCATCGCTTGGATATCGGCCGCTTCTTTCTCTGTGTTGGCGACTACGGCTGGCACCATAGAGCCAAACATGCTGTAAACCGCTTCTGGCGTTTTTGCCATTTGCGGTGTAAGGCGATAGCTAGCCCAGTTCTCATAACCTAAGAGAGCCGCGCGCTCGGCACGTAATTGGGCTAAGCGAGACACTAAAGATGCGGTTTCGTTTTCACCCGTTAAGCCACGGTTTGCCGAGGCTTCCCAAATGCGCTGGCGCAGTTCACGGTTCTCTAAAGAGGCGAGTATTGGCTGGCGAGTAGTGTTGGTGATATTGATTAAGTACTTACCTTCATGGCCTGCTGCCTTGGCATCATTTGCTGCCGAGGTGATTTCGCTGTCACTTAGGCCTGCGAGTTGTTCTTTGTTATCGACAACAATAGCGATTTCTTTGGTTAAGCGTAGTAAACGTTGAGAGAACTCGTTGGTCAGCGTTGATTGTTCTTCGTTCAGGGCGCGGATTTTTACTTTCTGCTCATCGGTCAGCTTAGCGCCAGCCATGATAAAGCGCTGGTGATACACCTCAACCAAACGTACCGCTTCAGGCGTTAAACCTAAGTTATTGCGGTCGTTATAGATGGCTTCAATACGAGCGAATAGCGCAGGATTAAGGTTGATGTTATCCGAGTGAGCAGCCATTTTTGGGGCCATTTCACCTTGGATTTTACGCAGGGCTGGATTGCTGTTCGAACCTGCGAGGTTGTAAAACACGCTCGATGCACGGTTGAGCAGGGCGCCGCTTTTTTCCATGGCGACAATTGTGTTATCAAAGGTTGGCGCAGCAGGATTGTTAGCAATTGCTAAAATTTCTTGATACTGCTCTTTAATACCTTGTTCTAAAGCGGGCTGAAAATGCTCGTCTTTAATAACGCTGAAATCAGGTGCTTGATATTGCAGTGTACTGGCTTGGAATAAGGGGTTTTGGGTTTGTACTGCGGTGACATTTGCAGCTTTTGTATCTTGAGTGCTACAGCCAGCTAGTGCTCCGGTCATCAGTGTGGCGCCAATGGCGATGGCAATAAAACTTTTACGCATAGTTGAGTGATTTCCTTAGAATTGTAGTTTTTGTGACTCTAGCGTTACTAACTTAAATAGGACTGAAAACCTATGGGATGAAGTTGTAAGTAAAAGTAAACAAAAAAAGCGCCCCAAGGTTACGGGGCGCTTTGAACTATTTTCTTGCAGGGAAAATAGTGGGACGATTAACTATTTACGGGTGAAGTTGTGGTATTTGTCGATACCTGAGCTGCTACCTGTGTTATGGCAAACAGCACATGCTTCTCCTGTTGGTTGTTTGAACCAATCACCTACAGCAGGAACGCTGATCTCGCCACCATTGCTAGCCATGTGAGCTTTGACTGCATCGCCTGTGTGGCAAGCATAGCAGTTAGCGGTAACAGGGCTGGTCATTTTGTTACCAGGTTCAAGGATGTATTGGTTTGGTATTTTGTTTAAATCAATCGCGGTTTCGTGACAGGCAACACAGCTTGTGACTGGGTTGATTGCACCTGCACCGTTAGCGGTTTTCGCTTGAGTGCCATCGGCCTTCATCTCACCGACATTCGCACCGTTGCCCCAGTGCCAGCTGTGCACCATAGGACCAAAACCAGCACCGAGTGTGGCTGATGTCCGTGCCATACCATTATCATGGCAAGCTACGCAAGCCTTACCGCCTTCGTCAAATGCGCCATTTTTGTGGAATGCGGTGGCATCATTGTGACAAGTAGTACAGCTGTTATCACTGACTACGGTGCGACGTTCAAAGGCGGATACTTTGGTTGCAGTCGCAGGATCGACTACATCAGAGTATGCGGTGAACGAGACCCCCATTGAGCCGTCATAGCCATTGGCTCTGAGGCTGCCATTGCTTTGATAGCGTTGGTTACCGTCGTACTCCATCCAACCTGCGGTGCTGAAGGTCACACGTGCAGAGTAGACATAGTTGGCGTTTACAGGGCTGATATCGGTCAGCAGATGACAGATATTTTTAGTACCATCAGCATTGTAGCCATAGTAATAGTTAGTACGGTTACCTGGGCGACCGACTAAGCTATTTTTTTCGTAGGAATGCAGATAAGCACCTGCGTAAACAATCGGTTTCTTAGCATCAAATACCAGCGGATTTGAGTAGTTGAAGTTATCTTTAATGCTAAAGATATTACCGTCAGTATCTTTTACTGTCAGAGTGGTACACCAGCCTGGTGCGGTAACGGCAGAAGCTGCACCAGTTGGCGCATAATGATCTGTTTTTGTTGAAATATCATCAACTTTAACAGGGGTAGATAATTCAAGTTTATACTTAGCTCGTAATGCTTGGCGCTCAGTAATACCTGTTTTACCTTCATGCATCGGACGGACATCTGCACCATTACTTGGCACAATCGCGCCTGGTACACCACCAGTATTGTGACAGTCAATACAGCCTGGGCCTGAAACACTAATATTGGTTGGAGCTTCAACGTGGCAAGAACTACAGTTCATCACGCTGAAATCTTTAGTAAATTTCTGGTGATTAATGTGGCCAATCTTAGACAGTGTGTTGGTTGCATAACCGCCGATAGAGAAACCTTCGGCATTTTTTGCTGCAAAGCTAACTGAGCCGTGACAGACTAAACAGCCTTCAACGAAGGTGACTTCGCTGTCCATACCGGTTGCTACATAACTAGCGTGACGACGTGGGCTTGTTGAATAGTCTACGTGACAGGAATAGCAACTATCGGTCGTGGTTGAATGAGTTCCCTCTGGCTTGTTCACCACCAGCGGTGCTGAGCGAGCAATGCCAGTTTCAGCATTACCGCCGACTCTGAGCCATACAATACCTTCGGTACCTGCGTTAACACCTTTCATTGGGGCTTTAAAGCTATAGTGACCATCGCCTAATGAAGTGAGCAGAGCGCCCTCAGTTGCTTGAGTCGCAGCGCCACCGATATTGACGTTATCTTTGACAGGATTGCCACTTGCGTCTGTTTTGTCGGCTTCATTTCTATTATTGATAAAGCCTTTATCGGTTAATGCTGCAACTTTGGCTTCAGCATTTTTCAGTCCATTGATTAAGTTGCCATTTTCGTCAGTGATCTGAAATTCATAGGTGATATTGCCTTCACCAAAGCTATAGTTCAGTACTTTTACATTGGTGACTGTTGAACTCGTGACTGGTGGTGGAACCCAAGGTTCACCCGGTGTTCCTGGTGTGCCAGGTGTCCCCGGAGTGCCTGGCGCGCCATCTACACCATCTTTACCATCACTGCCGCAACCAACGAGAGCACCGGTAAGTGCTAACGCGACAACATATGCCAGTTTTTTAGAGGTGAATATTCTCATCATAATCTCCATTAATCCAATACGCATTTAAAGGCACGGATTGCAGCACTAACGTTTGCAGGGGAGATTAGTGCTTTGAACCGCTGATTTCATTTGCAAGCATCGAATACTTTTATTTTTTAAATTGAGTACTTTTAGTCTCAGATGAAATAATACTGTTATTGATATGTTTGTTTTTTGAACCAAACCGCATTTAGGACTATAACTTTGGAGGTAGATCGCATTTCTAAACTTTTGTTAATGCGATTTTTCTTAATTAAAACAATATTTAAGGTTAAATTAAGGTTGTTGTAACAATTGCGCTTTTATGGCTTTATCTGTTTCCATATGTTGAGCGTTGAACAGAAATACGAACAATGATTTTCAAAGTTGATTGACCATGAAATCACTAAAATATCCATTCTAGATATTTAGATTGAGATTTCAGTATAAAAGCTGAGAAAGGCCTAGTGTGCTAGGGTCAAGCGCAATGCTAAACTAAGCGGCATAAACTCTGGTGACAGAGATATAATCAATCAGTTTGAAAAAGGGATTCATTTTGGCGCAATTGTACTTTTACTATTCAGCAATGAATGCGGGTAAATCTACCTCTTTATTACAATCTTCCTATAACTACCGTGAGCGCGGTATGAATACGTTAGTGATGACGGCTTCTATCGATGATCGATACGGTAAGGGCAAAGTAGCTTCGCGGATTGGTATTGAGACTGAGGCGCAGGTTTTTAGCCGTGATGACAACTTGATTGAAATGATTACCGCTGCCCATCAAGTGAATCATCTGAGTTGTGTGTTGGTTGACGAATGCCAGTTTTTAACTAAAGAACAAGTCAAACAACTTACATATATTGTTGATAATATAGATATCCCTGTATTGTGCTATGGATTGAGGACTGACTTTCAAGGTGAGCTTTTTAGTGGTAGTCATTATTTATTAGCTTGGGCAGATAAATTAATTGAGCTAAAAACCATTTGTCACTGTGGTCGCAAAGCGAATATGGTGGTGCGGCTAGATGGTGAAGGAAAAGTCATGCGCGAAGGTGAGCAGGTCGCAATTGGCGGTAATGAAAGTTACGAATCGGTATGCCGTAAACATTTTCGTGAGTTTATTTGGGATTAACCTAAGCTCGGTTAGCACTTAACCAAAATATAAGAATTTTTGTGCTAACCACTTTGAGGCTTGCTGCCAAGTCATTAAAATATGGTGAGATATAACACATATAATCCATCATCCAAGAGCAGTTAGATCTTGTTCGAGCAAGGTAATTAGAATGTATCGCGGCGATACGCTCAGATAAGCATAAGTGTGAGTTTTGCCGTTGTACTTCATGTTGATGCATTAAGCATAAGTTGGGAAAAATCCCACGTAGAAAGGATGTGTTAAGTGATTTTTTGGAGCCGTTTTGCCTAATTCTACGCAAGAAATGCAATTTGAAAACTATCGTCCTCGTCCGCCACAACCCGAGCCTAAGGCAAAGCGTGAGCGTAAGCCTAGATCTAAAGGGCGTGCTTGGTTTCTATTATTTATTCTGGTTTTTTGTTTAGCGATTTTGATTGGTCAGGAGGTCAAAACCTCTTATTACCAGTCTAAGTATATTCACCAATACGCTAAAACTCTGACCTATGAGCTGAAAAACGAGCCTACTCAGTCGATTATCTATCCAAGTTATGGCCCCTTCGATGAGCGTCATGGCTACAGTAAGTTGCCACAATATATTGATCGCTTATTGCAACGTAATTTCCAAGTGACACAGCAGGTTGAGTTTTCTCCTGCGTTGCAGGAATACGCCCAGATAGGCTTTTTCCCGCCTTACCATGAGAAAGCACAATCGGGTTTGACTTTGCTTGACTGTCGCAATACCGATCTCTACGAGTTCACTTATCCAAAACGTGTGTATCAGGATGACGATAAAATCCCTAATGAAATCGTCAATACTTTGCTGTTTATTGAAAACCGCGAGTTGTGGACCACAGAGCCAAAACTAAATCCGGTGATTGATTGGCCACGTTTTATTGTGGCGGGGATGAGCCAAATCGCTGAAATGGTGGGGATGAATGTCTCAACAGCGGGTGGCAGTACACTGGCGACGCAAATTGAAAAGTTCCGCCATTCTTCTCAGGGATTAACTTTAAGTATCAAGGATAAATTGCTGCAAATAGCCACAGCAACAGTGCGAGTGTACCAACAGGGAGAAATCACTGAACCTGCCCGTAAACGTATCATCCAAGATTACTTAAACACAGTGCCTTTATCCTCAGCCCCTAACCACGGTGAAGTGCATGGCATAGGTGACGGCCTATGGGCTTGGTTTGGTACTGACTTCGATACAGCAAACCAGCTGTTGTCTTCCCCTCAAATTAAAGCTAATACAGCCAAACGTGGCCAAGTGTTTCGCCAGGTGGTAGCACTGATGATTGCTCAGCGTCGTCCTTCCTATTACCTATTACAGGGACATGAAGATTTAGAGAATCTAGTTGATAGCCATATCCGTTTACTCGGCCAATATTATCTGATTGACCGTAAACTCAGGGATGCCGCACTAGGACAAAAATTACAGTTTAAAGTCGCTAAACCTCAGCGTAATACCCAATCGGGCGCAGACAAGGGCGTTAACACTATCCGTATTCGTACAGCGGGTATGTTGAATGTCGGCTTATATGATTTGGACCGACTCGATTTAACCGTGAATAGTAGTCTACACAGTGAGTTACAACAGCAAGTAAGTAACTACTTACGCAGCCTTGGGCAAACTTCAACGGCTGAAAAAGTCGGACTTTTAGGTGAGCGTTTACTCGAACCTAGCCAACTGCAAAACGTACTCTACAGTTTTACGCTGTATGAAAAAACCGCCACGGCCAATCGTGTACGGGTACAAACAGACAGTACTGACCAACCTTTCGATATTAACGAAGGTAGTAAGTTGGAGCTTGGGTCGACGGCAAAGCTAAGGGTGCTCGCGACTTACCTTGAGATCATTGCTGAAATTCACGATAAGTATTCGAAAAAGCACGGCATTGAGTTGGAGTCGATTGTGATTGAACCTCGCGATCATCTCACGCGCTGGGCGATTGACTATTTGATTGTCAATCCCGATAGGCGCCTTGATCGCATGCTCGACGCCGCGCTGCAACGGGAATATTCCGCCTCGCCTAATGAGCAGTTCTTCACCGGCGGTGGTTTGCATGTGTTTAATAACTTTAAGAAAACGGAAGATCTTAAGGTTCCGACCATGTATCAAGCACTGCAAGACTCGATCAACTTGCCCTTCGTGCGCTTAATGCGGGACATAGTCAACTACAGCAGCAGTATGCAAAACGAAGGCAATATGGCGCGTTTGCTGCGCAATGATAAGGATCCGCGCCGAGAGGAATATCTGCGGGTATTTGCTGATCGTGAAGGCAATACCTTCGTGACTAAGTTCTACCGTAAATATAAGAAAGTGGCACCCAATGAGCGTTTAGAACTGTTTTTCGATGGTCAAACCCAAGCGGAACAACAACTCACTGCGGCTTATCGTTATTTGCAGCCTAATGAGTCTATCGCCGCCTTTAAGGCCTTTTTACAGCAGCGGCTACCACAAAATAGTTACACCGATAAGCGCATCAAAGAGCTGTATAACAAGTACGGCCCCGAAAAATATAACCTCCCAGATCAAGGTTATATCGCACGGGTGCATCCACTCGAACTCTGGGTGCTCGATTACTTGAATCAACATCCTGAAGCTAACCTCAACGATGTGAAGGAGGCGAGTAAGGATGAGCGTCAGGAAGTCTATCGCTGGCTGTTTAGAACTCGGCACAAAAACGCAAGGGATGTGCGAGTACAAGTAATGCTGGAGGTCGAAGCTTTCCTTGATATTCATCAGCGTTGGGCGCGTTTAGGCTATCCCTTTGAATCTATGGTGCCTTCTTTAGGTTCGGCGCTCGGTAGCTCGGGCGACAGACCTGCTGCTTTAGCGGAATTAATGGGGATTATTCAAAACGATGGTTATCGTTTACCGACGGTGCGGATTAATCAATTGCACTTTGCTGAAGGTACGCCCTATGAAGTACGGCTCGAAAACCAAAATACCCAAGGCGAACGAGTGATGCGTCATGAAGTCGCCCAGGCGTTAAAGGCGGCGTTGGCAAATGTCGTTCAAAACGGTACTGCACGACGTCTTAAGGGTATCTTTACCGATGATAACGGCGAGATGCTGGCCATTGGCGGTAAAACGGGTACGGGCGATAACCGTATTGTGACCCAGATGCAGCAGGGCCGAAAAGTCGCTACCACGGCGATGAACCGTACTGCGACTTTTGTGTTTTACTTAGGTGATAACTACTTCGGCACCTTAACTGCCTTTGTGCCGGGCAGTAAGTCCGATGATTTTAGTTTTACCTCGGCGCTGCCATTACAAGTGATGAAAGGGATGATGCCTATTCTGGCGCCTTATGTGAAATCATCAAAAGGCATGTGCGTGCGGGATGAGTAATGACTCACTTTTGCAATATGCGTTTTTGAAACATAAGCATTGTAATGCGAGTTTGAAGTTCCTTAGATAAAGCAAACCCCGCAGCCGTGAACCGGTTTGCGGGGTTTTTATTGGCACCGACAAGCTTATTCGTCGGCGTTGATATATTGCTTGCGGTCTAAATCGTACTTACGCATCTTGTCGTACAAGGTTTTGCGGGGCAGTTCGAGTTGTTCCATGGTTTGCTTAATACTGCCCTTGTTATGACTTAAGGCCTCTTCAATCAAGACTCGCTCAAAAAACTCAACCCGTTGCAGTAAGGACATACTGGTATGCAGACTCGGCGCATTACCTAAGCTGCCAGCGAAGGCGGCTTCACCACCGAGTAACACATAACGCTCTGCGAGGTTTCTAAGTTCGCGCACATTACCCGGCCAATCGTGGGAAGTAAGGATGGCATTTTGCTCGGCATTGAGGGCAATCAAGGCCTTGTGATAGCGCGCTGATGCCATACGAGCAAAATGTAAGAACAATAAAGGGATATCTTCGCGGCGATCCCTGAGTGGTGGAATTGGCACAGTCACCAGATTCAAGCGATAGAGCAAGTCTTGGCGGAATTCCCCTGTGTCACATAGGGACTTTAAATCCACTTTAGTGGCGGCAATCACCCGAATGTCCAAATGGATGCTTTTATTGGAGCCTAGGCGTTCGACCTTGCGATCTTCGAGCACCCGCAGCAGTTTGACTTGTAACGACAGCGGTGTACTTTCGATTTCATCTAAAAAGAGTGTGCCGCCATTAGCGTACTCAAACTTACCTATCCGTAGCTTATCGACGCCGGTAAACGCGCCGGCTTCGGCACCAAAGAGTTCGCTCTCAATTAAATTTTCAGGAATTGCGCCGCAGTTAATAGCGACAAAGTTGGCCTGATTGCGACTACTGTGGTCATGCAGATAGCGGGCGACCAATTCTTTACCCGTGCCAGTTTCACCTTCGATAAGCACATCTGCGGGGGTGTCGATAACTTGGTCGATAATATGGCGCATACGCAAAATGCCGACGCTGTGGCCTAATATTCTCGGCCCTGGCACGTTATGGCTTTCTAACTCTTTCTTTAACTTGCGGTTTTCGAGGGTGAGGCTGCGTTTATCCAAGGCACGTTTCACCACATCTAACATATGCTCGTTGTTAAAGGGTTTTTCGAGAAAATCGTAGGCACCTTGCTTTAACGCATTGACTGCCATAGCGATATCGCCAAAGCCAGTGAGTAGTACGACGGGTAAATCGGGATCTTGCTGGCGAATTTGCTGCATTAGGCTGATGCCATCGAGTTGCGGCATATTCACATCTGAAATCACCACACCTGCCCAGTCTCTATCAAGGAGTTTAGCAATGCCTTTAGGATCGGTGGTGGCAAAGGCTTTGATGCCTTCAAGCTCAAACAGTTGTACCAGGACTGTGCCAATATGGGGCTCATCGTCGATGATCAGTACGCTATAGTCTTGAATTGAATTGGGAAGACTCATGATGACTGGCGTTCCTCAGCTAAATAAATCGGTAAAATAATGTGGAAAATAGCGCCGCCGTCCTCGGCATTGGCAACATTAATCTGCCCCTGCATAGACTCAATAATGCGCTGGGAAATGGATAAACCTAGGCCAAGTCCTGTACGCTCGCTAGTGGTAAAATAAGGCTCAAAAATTTTCTCCATTTGGCTTTCGCGTACTCCAGGGCCAGAATCTTGAATACTGATACAGAACTTGTCTTGGCAGTTTACCCTAATACTCAGTGTACGTTTTGGAGATTGCTGCATAGCGACTACCGCATTGCTCATAATATTGACAAACACTTGCTGCAGGCGCACTTTGTCGCCCCAAACCTGATATTGGCCTTCAGGTAGCAATACATCGAGTTCAACCCCTTGTTTGTCGATTTCGGGCTGCACTATGGTCAGAGCTTGTTTTATACAGCCCTTAAGATCGGTGGCACTATCCGCACCTTTGCTCTTACGGGTAAAGCTTTTAAATTGCCCAACAATATCGGCTAAGCGGTCGGTCAGCTCAATAATAATTTTCAGGTTATCCAGTGCCTTATCTTGCATATTGCGGGCAAGGAAAGTTTGAGTATTTTGCGCGTAGCTGCGAAGGGCCGCTAAGGGCTGATTAAGCTCATGATTGATACTGGCGGATAAACTACCAATCACGGTCAGCTTAGCGGCTTGGATCAGTTCATCTTGGGTATCTTTTAGACGATCATTTGCCTGCTGCAGATCTTGGGTACGCTCCTCGACCCGTTGCTCTAACAAACTTTGTGCTAATTGCATACGCTGCAAGTTACGGCGCCGCTCGCTGCTAAAGAGTAAACCTAAGGCAAGCAGCAAGTAGATAGATGCCGATAGCAGCATCAGTGCGGGTAAAGAGTCATGTAGCGGTTTTAATGGTGCAAGAATATGTACTCGCCAACCCGCTTTAGTCATCAAATGGTGGGTATCCATATATTGCGCTTGATTATTGCCTTGGCGGATTTGGTAGATATGGCCGCTGCTGAGGCTATTTTCTTGATATTGCGGTTTTATTAATAGTTCACCTATCGGGCGTTCGGCGTAACGCTTTGAGGCATTTAAGGCATATTGTTTGGCCTGAGTCAGTGGTGTGAGTGAGGTTAAGCGCCATTCATCCACACTTGAAATAAACACGATATCGTCGGGATCGCTGATTAAAAATTGGTATTGGCCAGCCATTGCAATACTGGTGCTTTGCTGTTCAATATCGGCGATATCCACTTTTACAATAATGGCACCCAGAATGCCTTTTCCGCCTTGCTGATAAATAGGATAAGAAAAGTAAAAACCGCGTTTATCCGAGCTAGTGCCCACCGCATAGTAGCGGCCTAAATTGCCCGAAATCGCATCGGTGTAATAGGGTCTGAAGGAGTAGTCTTTGCCGATAAATGAAAAGGGCTGTTGCCAGTTGCTGGCTGCGACTGCAATGCCGAGAGCATCGATAAGATAAATATCAGACGCCTCTGTCACATGCTGAATTTCCTCTAAATACAGGTTGAGCTCTTGCACCTTCTTGGCATTTTGTTGATCGTTGAGCACATTGGCGAGCATGGGATTGGTTGAGAGTACATGAGGGATGCTTTCATAGCGTGACAGGGCGCCATCTAAGAAGCTGACTAGCTCTTTGAGTTGTTTCTCAGATTGTTGTTGGATGTCTATTTTTCCCTGATAAAAATGCACCCAGTACGTTAATTTTAAGATGGCAAACAAACCCGCAAGTAGCACTATGGTCATGAATAGACGTTTTTTGGCTTTAGGCGTCATGGGCAACATAGCAGGCGATCCTGATCCACACTGAATAAAACAAAGCGAGCCTGAGTAGGCTCGCTTAAAAACTATCTAGAATCAAGGAATAATCTTTATTCCTGAAGATTAATATCCATTAAGCTTATCCAGTAATTCTGGCAAGAATAGCGAGATTTGTGGCACGTAGGTGATCAGCGCCAGGAAGGCCAACATCAGTGCTAACCATGGCAGTACGGATTGGATCACCCAACCAATGCTGCGGCCAGTGATCCCCGCAGTCACAAAGAGGTTAAGCCCAACAGGCGGCGTTAGCATACCAATCTCCATGTTGACCACCATAATGATGCCTAAGTGGATAGGATCAATACCAAGTTGAGTAGCAATCGGAAATAGAATTGGCGCCATAATTAACACGATTGCTGATGGCTCCATAAAGTTACCCGCCGCTAACAACAGTAAGTTAACAATGATTAAGAAGCCCCAAGCGGGTAGCCCCATCCCCACAATATACTCGGCAATAATATGGGGAATACGTTCAGTGGTGAGCACGTGTGCAAACAACATGGCGTTGGCAATAATAAACAGCAGCATGATGCTGACCTTGGCACCATCACGCACCACATGGCGAATTTCTTTGTCGATTGGAGTTTTTATCAGCCCCAGCACCATATGACCTAAGTTACGAGCGATCGCGCTTGGGATGGCTTCATTAGGGTTACGCCATGCGACATTTTTCAATGGACCAATATCACGATATCCAAATACCGCAATAAAGTATGCATACATACAAGCCACGGCAGAGGCTTCAGTTGGGCTGGCTACACCGCCGTAGATTGAACCTAACACGATAAAGATCAGCGCCAGACCGCCTAAGGCTTTGGCACTTGAAATTCCCAGTTGCTTAAAGCCAGGGAAGGGACGTGATGGCAGATTCTTAAAACGGGCGACGATATAAATCACTATCATCAGTAGGAAACCCATCATTAAGCCTGGAATTAAACCCGCCATGAACATTTTAGCCGCAGAGACTTCTGTCGCCGCTGCATATACTAGCATCACGATTGAAGGTGGGATCAAAATCCCTAAAGTGCCAGAGGTGGTAATTACCCCTGAAGCAAACTTTTCGGGATAACCTGCTTTTACCATGCCAACGATAACAATTGAGCCAATTGCGGCTACTGTCGCTGGGGAAGAACCTGAAACCGCGGCAAATAACATACAGGCCATCACAGAGGCCATGGCTAAACCGCCACGGATATGGCCGATACTATCCATTGCAAAGTCGATGATCCGCCTTGCCACGCCACCGGTTGATAGGAAAGCCGAGGACAGAATAAAGAAAGGGATCGCCAGCAGGGTATAGTGCTCTGACGATGACTCATAAAGTTTTAATGCCACAGAGGCGAGGGAATCGTTGGAAAAGAATAAAATCGTCAGCATGCTCGAGAAACCTAACGCAATTGCGATAGGCATACCTAAAAACATACAGACGAGTAGGGCAGTAAAGAGGGTCGCAATGGCCATTACTTCGCTTCCTTATTGTCTGTTTCTTGTTGTGCGTGCTGAGCAGCTTCATCAATTAAATGCATGCTTTCTTTCGCTTCATCGGCAAATTGGAACCCAGATACTTGGTTGCGCAGGATAGCGATAAACAGTTCTAAGAAACGCCAAGTCAACATGCTAAAACCAATCAATAGAATGCTTTGGGATAACCAAATTGGCACAGCGCCGTCTTCAATATCAATTTTTAATGTGTTCCAAGCAAAGTCAGGATCTAAGCTGTTTAACAAAAACTTAGGGAAATGAATATCTTCCATCGGAACGCCAATTTGGTACATCTGCGACAGATATTGCCAGCTACCTTTTAGAAATAGTCCGCAATAAGCCAAGCAAATCAATGCTGTCACTAGAGATGTGAGCTTTTTAGCTTTAGGTGGTAGATTTTTTACAAACGCATCAACACCGATGTGAGCGCCGACTTTCACCCCATAGGACATACCAAAGAGTACAAACCAACCACACATGGTTAAGGTGAGTTCTTGGATCCATAAGAAACCGGTATTGAAGAAAAACCGTGCCACTACCTCTGTAAACACTAAGAGTGTCATTAAGGTGATCAAGAGATTGAGCACCCCTTCTTCAAAGTAACCAAAAATTCGCGATATCACAGCTGTACTCCCCTCGCTTAAATACCGCTTAACCTCAAAATGAGATTAAGCGGCTTATTTCATTATTATTTATTTGCAGCAACAGCGGCTTCAATCACATCTTTACCGACTTGGTCTTCAAACTTAGCCCATACTGGTTTCATCACATCAACCCATTGTTGACGTTCTGCTGGGGTTAAGGTCACCAATTGAGAACGTTTTGAATCAAGAATTAATTGCTTGTCTTCGTTATCTTTTTCTGCAGCGATTTTGTTACCTAAAGCGATAGATTCGTCTAATGCTTCTTTGATCACTTTACGTTTGTCCGCAGGTAAGCTTTTCCAGAAGGCATCAGAGGTCACGACCATGTAATCCAATACGCCATGGTTACTTTCTGTAATATGGCTTTGAACTTCATAGAATTTTTGTGAGTAAGTGTTAGACCAAGTGTTTTCTTGACCGTCAATCGCGCGGGTTTGTAGCAGGGTGAACACTTCAGAGAATGGTTTTTTCACGGGGATAGCGCCAACTGCATCAAACTGTGCGGCTAATACGTCAGATGCCATTACACGGAATTTTAAGCCTTTAGCATCTGAAGGTTGCTTGAGTGGTGCGTTTGCAGAAAACTGCTTCATACCATTGTGTAAATAGCCTAAACCCACAATCCCTTTACGGCTCATTGAGTTGAGTAGTGTTTGACCTGCTTCACCCTGTTGGAAACGGTTTACTGCATCCATGTCATTGAACAGGAAAGGTAAGTCGAAAACTTGTAAGCGTTTGGTGTAACGTTCAAATTTTGAGAGTGAAGGTGCTACAAATTGCACATCGTTTAGCAATAGTGCTGCTAACTCGTTGTTATCCCCAAATAACTGTGAGTTAGGAAATACACTGACCTTGTATTCACCCGGTAAACGTTGCTCAACGAGTTCTTTAAACTTCAGTGCCATTTGGCCTTTGGGCGTATTTTCTGCCACAACGTGTGAAAACTTAATTTCAATCGGTTCTGCAAATACGTTAAAGCTGGTTGCGAATACGGAGGCAACGGCGAGCATTTTGACTAAGGTTTTGAGTGGACGGGTCAATCCAGTTTGTTGATTCAATGTCATTTTGAGTTCCTTTTTCTGTTGTTAGGATTTGTCCTCAGCCTTGGTTAGTTTGTTACCAAGTGTGAGTAGGAATACAGCCTTGATTTCCCTGAGGTCTGTCTTATTAAAGGCAAATACCACGCCAACTTACGATGGATTCTGTAAGTGTTTGGTTAATAAAGTGTAGTTCATTTGATATTTGTCACACTTTTAGTTTTGTGGGTGAGATCTCGCTCACGTTGATTTTACCTATGGGTGGAAATCCACCCAAACTGCATTTTGTGGGGTATGAGCTGAGGTTTTTAGCTTGATGGTTAACTGAGCAAAATAAGTTGCTTTTTGATCAAAAATGGTTTGAAAAATGACTGTAGAGTAGGGAGACGGTGACATGGTTAAGATGAAGCACAGTGACGGTCAGCCATGATCTTCGCCTATTCGTTTTAAGATTTCATCACTTGGGAGTAACTCCAAATGTCCACGTTCATCGAAATACCAGCCAGTAATAAACCCTTTTTGGCGCATACTCAGAAGGTTTTGCATGACCTCACGGGCTTCTCTTAAGGCTGTTTGCTCGTCACAGGAATGAGTATGTTTAAGATAAGCGGCGATATTGGTGAGGGATGCGGATTGACTGACGCTAGCCATAGTGCTGATCTCCAAATTGCTCAAGACAATGAATCAGCGCGTTTTAGCCAAAATTAGGGTAAATGCTAAGTAATGGACTCAATTAACGTCATGCTGATTTAGAACAAGCATAGTTGAGATACTAAGGCGGTAAAGTTTTTGAGGTAAATATGGTGGTCGCTACTGGGATCGAAACAGTGACCCCCTCCTTGTAAGGGAGGTGCTCTCCCGGCTGAGCTAAGCGACCCGGGGTAAATCAGTAGTGCAGAATATGGTGGTCGCTACTGGGATCGAACCAGTGACCCCCTCCTTGTAAGGGAGGTGCTCTCCCGGCTGAGCTAAGCGACCCGGGGTAAATTAGTAATGAAGAATATGGTGGTCGCTACTGGGATCGAACCAGTGACCCCCTCCTTGTAAGGGAGGTGCTCTCCCGGCTGAGCTAAGCGACCGGAATTCTTTCAATACAAATTTTTATGTCATTCACAAATATGGTGGTCGCTACTGGGATCGAACCAGTGACCCCCTCCTTGTAAGGGAGGTGCTCTCCCAGCTGAGCTAAGCGACCTGGGAATGACTACACAGTGAGGTTATATGGTGGTCGCTACTGGGATCGAACCAGTGACCCCCTCCTTGTAAGGGAGGTGCTCTCCCGGCTGAGCTAAGCGACCCGGGTATATAACAACATGTAAACCATGATTAAATTTGCATTTAACACATGGTAGTCGCTACTGGGATCGAACCAGTGACCCCCTCCTTGTAAGGGAGGTGCTCTCCCAGCTGAGCTAAGCGACCTCTGCTGTGTGGAGCCGTATTATAGGGAGGTTCGATCGGGTGTCAACGCTTTTTAATGAAAAAAGCATTGGTCGCGCTATTTTTGTTCGCATTGACTTAATGTTAATCATGCGCTCATTTAAACAAAGTGTTACTTTATTGGGCAATTTAAGATTGAGTGATTTAAGTAAGCTTTGTATGTCAGCCCATAGTGAATGTTACCGCGCAAATAACCACTAAACTTTATCAGGTTTTCTTTATCGACGAGACGATGGATTTTTAGGTCGGTTATAGGGCATGAGTTTAACGGTGCTGTTATATCTTTATGATCCTGAGTCGAGGTGAGTGAGCGCGTTTAGTTTCTATTATGATTGGTCAGCTAGCGATATCTATATCGAATTAATACATCAACTTTTGTGTTATCTGTATTATCAGCGGTTATGTTCCATTTGCAGCGCAGACTTAGGCTGCTAGAATAAGCCCACTTTTTATCGTGATTGTCTTTATCTAGACGACTTTATATAGGTTAGTGTCCCACTATGACAACTAAGACGCGTTTTGCCCCTAGCCCAACAGGCTTTTTGCACGTGGGCGGTGCCCGTACTGCACTTTATTCTTGGTTACAAGCCCGTGCCAATAACGGTGAGTTTGTTTTACGTATCGAAGATACGGATATTGAGCGTTCTACTCAGGCCGCTTGTGATGCCATTTTAGAGGGCATGAACTGGTTAGGTCTAACGTGGGATGAGGGCCCGTACTATCAAACTAAGCGTTTTGATCGTTATAACGAAATCATCACGCAAATGTTAGAGCAGGGCACAGCTTATAAATGTTATTGCTCGCGTGAACGTATCGATGCGTTAAGAGAAGCACAAGCGGCAAATGGCGAAGCACAAAAATACGATGGTTGCTGCCGTGACTTGCCGGCGCGTGATACTGATGAGCCTTTTGTTGTACGTTTTAAAAACCCTATCGGTGGTTCAGTCGTATTTGATGACCATGTTCGTGGCCGTATCGAATTCTCAAACGACGCGTTAGATGATCTGATCATTGCTCGTACCGATGGTGTACCTACCTATAACTTCTGTGTAGTGGTAGACGATTGGGATATGGGGATTACCTGTGTAGTGCGTGGTGAAGACCATATCAACAACACGCCACGCCAAATCAACATCCTTAAAGCATTGGGTGCACCTATTCCTGAATACGCCCACGTATCGATGATCTTAGGGGATGATGGTGCCAAGCTGTCTAAGCGCCATGGTGCGGTAAGCGTGATGCAATACCGTGATGATGGTTATCTGCCTGAAGCACTGCTTAACTATTTAGTACGTTTAGGTTGGTCACATGGCGACCAAGAAGTGTTCTCTTTAGAGGAAATGAAGCAGTACTTTAAGTTAGATGATATTAACAAAGCCCCTTCAGCCTTTAATACCGAAAAACTGGTTTGGTTAAACCAACACTATATTAAGACGCTTGATCCTGAATATGTGGCTTCCCACTTACAATGGCATATGGACGATCAAAAGATTGATACGTCAAATGGTCCAGCTTTATCAGCTGTAGTGACAGCATTAGCTGAACGTGCCAAAACGTTAAAAGAGTTAGCTGCATCTAGCCGTTACTTCTATGAGGATTTTGCAGAGTTCGATGCCGAGCAGGCGAAAAAGCATTTACGTGGTGTGGCGCTTGAGCCATTACAATTAGTGCAACAAAAGCTAGCGGCATTACCGGAATGGACCGTTGAAGGTATCCACCAAGCGATTGAAGCCACCGCTGCTGAATTAGAAGTAGGTATGGGTAAAGTGGGGATGCCATTACGTGTCGCTGTGACCGGAGCAGGGCAGTCTCCAGGCTTAGATATCACCTTATTCTTAATAGGAAAGGCACGCTCTGAGCAAAGAATATCCAAAGCGATTGAATTTGTAGCAGATAGAATAAATTCCTAAAAAACGAAAGACACATTTAGGTGCGCTGCATAGAATGCGCCTCGCAGTGAGACACAGACGAG
>AACY020561159.1_pt1 | contig 104043 bp, 97 predicted proteins | sample 267378 | NCBI WGS metagenome assembly AACY02 (sample SAMN02954345, study PRJNA13694) | marine metagenome | biome: aquatic; feature: ocean; material: water; isolation source: isolated as part of a large dataset composed predominantly from surface... | reverse complement strand
GGGTTTTTTGACCGGAGAAAGTTTTTTTCTCCGACCAATGCCTTGCCGTGTCTGCGCGTGAGCGATGTCAAGACCTCCATCGCAAATTATCCGTTTGGACGTCCTCCGAATGTCCACTATACTTGGTGCCAGTTGAGCAGTTCCGCACTAGATATAGTGTGTGTCGCAGGGGAAACCCGAGCGGCACCGGCCGGCGGGCAACGCCGGCGGACAGGGTTCTCAGGGCGGCGCGTCAGGCCGGGCGGTCCGGGCGTCGCAATCAGCGCAGCGAACATCGACGGGGCAGGGTACACATGACGAAGCACACGACCGGATCGGTTGTCGCGCATCGACCGAACCGGCTTCCCCGGCGCATCGCTCGCCTCTTACCGCTCGCGCACCGCGTTGCGCAGCGTTCGTTTTAATCCGCGGTTCTCTCCGCACCATCCAACACCAGGAGCTTCCGGCGCCTTTTTTCTTGCGGCCGGCGCTCGATGCCGGTGACGTCAGGCGTGCTCGACGAACGCGTAACGGCCTTCGACCTTGCGCGGCGTGAACCAGCCGTAGTCGGGGAACAGGCGGTTGCGGACGAACCAGACATAGCCCACCAGCAGGACCGTGATCGCGAGGCTCGGCAGCGCGCTCGACGGATCGCGTCCGAGCTCGGCGATGGTCTTCGGCAACTGCAGCAGCGACAGCAGGATGAACGCGTGGTACGCACCGACACGATGGGTCGCAAAGCCCCAGATGAACAGCAGCGACAGCGGCACGGTCAGCGCGAGGAATACCAGCACGAGGCCGTTGCCGGCACCGGTGGCGAAGAAGTAGTACGCGAGCACGAGGCTGATCGCGAGCTGGGCGATGCCGAGCGCGACCAGGATCCGGATGTGCAGCTTGTTCCTGCGGCAGCGTTCGGGATCGGGGCGCGACGCGATCAGCTGCGCGAGCACGCGATCCTTGAGTCCTTGCCCGGACAGTTCGGCCAATGCGTCGGCCTTCCTCGTTCCCGCGGACAGCAGCACCGCGATTCTTGTTTTGGCTTCCTTCCTGTTCATTGCGTGGCGGATTGTTGTTCGATGGTTGTCAAAGGTCCCGGCCACGCGAATATTGCATCTTGCGGGGTGGTGCGCAACGGTTTTGCGGTGCGCGGACACATTCCTACAGCTGCCGGCTGCATGAGGGAAACACGGCGATCGACAGGTTATACGGCGGGGCGGAGCCGCCGTCGTTTCCGCAACGACGCAACGACGCGGTGAGCGCGAGTCAGTCGGTGGCTGTTTGCGCGGTGGGTGCGGGGCGGGACGGTCGATCCGGATTCGCCGGGTGCGTATTGCGTGCTTCGGGTTCGCGTCGCCGTGTCGCGCCGACGACCATACCGGCGACGACGAGCGCGATACCTGCGACACGCGTGCCGCTGAGCGTTTCGCCGAACAGCGCGACCGCGAACAGCACGGCCGAGACCGGCGCGACCGCCGTGAACAGCGCGGCCTCGGTGCCGCTCGTGCGTGCCGAGCCCGCATACCAGCACAGGTAGCCGAGCACGGTCGGCACCAGCGCGTAGTAGGCGATCGCCGACACCGCGCCGACAGTCCAGCCGCTTGCCACCGCGTGCCATTCGAACGCGGCCGGCACGAGGGCGAGCACGAAGCCGAGGCCGGACATCGCGGTGGATAGCGCCAGCGGCGGCAACGGCGCGGCCAGTCGCCGGTTGAGCAGGATGAATACGGCTTCGCAGGCGACGGCAGCCAGCACCAGCGCATCGCCGGCGAGCGTGCGGAGCGACGGCAGGGCCTGGCCGGGCGCGAACGTGACCAACAGCACGCCGGCCGTTGCGAGCGCGGCGGCCACCCAGTCGCGCGGCGTCTGCCGCTCGCGCAGCACGATGGCCGCGATCAGCGTCGACATCGCGGGCAGCGTGCCGAGCATCACGCCCGCATCGAGTGGCGACGACAGCTTCGTGCCGCAGATCAGCAGCACCGTATAACCGACGCCGCCCGCCGCTGCCTGGATGACGAGCAGCACGGCGTCGCGCGTGGAGATGCGTGGCCAGCGCATGCGCTGCGCACGCATCAGCGCGAACAGCAGCGGTGTCGCGATCAGGAAGCGCAGCGCCGTGGCCGCGAACGGCGGCAGGCCGCCGGCCGCGAGACGGCTCGCGATGACGGTGCTGCCGACGCCTGCCATTGCGGCGGCGAGATAGAGATAGCCGATCAGTCGTGTCTTCATGCGTTGCATCGTCGCGTACGGCGGCCGCGCGCGTCTTGAACGAAATTGCAACGTGCGGCGCGGGCGTGTCGAATACGGAGCGCGCGACTCGGCATGCTTGTGCGACAGGGGCGGGCGACAGTCGCCACAAGCCGTCGATGTGGCCACCGCCTCCGAGGTCGGTGTGCCTGGCGGCGGCCCCCGCGGGTTCGCAGCGACGTCAAACGGCCTGCGTGAACCGCCCGGGCGTGATCCCGAACTGGCGCGCGAATGCACGCGTCAGGTGGCTCTGGTCGGCGAAGCCGGCTTCGGCCGCGGCATCGGCGATCGGCAGGCCGCTGGCGAGCAGCGCGCGCGCCAGCCGTGCACGCGACTGGATCAGGTACGCGTGCGGCGTGATGCCGAGTTCGCGGGCAAACCCGCGCAGCAACTGGAAGCGGCTGATGCCGCTCAGGCTAGCCAGCTCGGCGAGTGAAACGGGCACGGCCGGCGCCGCGTCGAGCCGCTCCCGGGCGAGGCGGATCGCCGGTGCGACTCCCGCCGGCGGCAGCGTGCGGTTCGCGTGCCGGGCAAGCAGCCCGGCGACGAGCATCACGAGCGCTTCGTCGCGAGCGAGTGGCTGGGACTCCCCGGCGACGATGCGCGCATGCAGCCGGCCGACCGCAGCCGCGAGCCGCACATCGCGCACCGCCGGATGCGCCAGTTCGACGCCGCCGAGGCCTTCTTCCGCCGCGACGCCCGCGACCAGCGCGGGTGCGAGGTACAGCATCCGCCAGCGCCGGCCCGTGCCGGCCTCGATCGGCGAGCCGTCGTGCATCTCGCCCGGGTTGACCATGATCGCGTCGCCGGCCAGGGCGTCGACCTGCCCGCGGCCGCTCCACGACCGGTGCGCGCCGCTGACGATCACGCCGACCCCGAATTCGTCGTGCGCGTGGCGTGGAAACGCACGATCGGATTCGAGGCTGATTGCCTCGATGCCTTCGTCGGTCCGTCGGTAATGGGTGACGCGGTGCATGTGCGCTCCTCGCGCCGGGCACGGCGCGGATGTCGTGCACTTTAGCGCGTTCCGGCGCCACGCGCCCTTCATCCTTTTGGCCGATACCGCGCGGCGCGCGCAGCCCGCACCATGTGCACATGAGCAGCGTACACGGCCCGCCGGGCCTGAAGCTGCGCGGGAGACGGCAGGTGGAACGACACGATCCGGTATTCATTCAGGTTGGCGCGCTCGCGGACGGCTTCGCGCCGGAAGCGAACATCCTCGCATCCGTCGACGCGCTCGCCGGGCGGGCACTCGCGCTCGGCGACGCATCGGGTGCGTGGCGCGTCTATACGTTCGAGCCCGGCGCACTGCAGTGGCGCGATGCGGCGACCGACGCGGGCGGCCGCGAGCCGTGCCGCGTGACGCGGCTGCGCGACGGGCTGTACTTCGTCGACTACATCGATTCGGCCGCCCGCGCGACGTCGGTCAGTCTCGTGATCGATCTCGACAACGGCGTATGGACGTCGGTCGTCGGCACGCTGCCGACCGAAGCCGACACGCGCATCGACGCGTTCACACGGGTTGCGCGCGGGCTGCCGTTGACGGGCGTCGAAGCCGAGTTCCGGCACGGCACGCTCGGCGGCCACACGCAGCCGGGGCCGTTGCACGGTGCCACACGCGAGCTGATCGGCAAGCGGACGATGTATCGCTACAGCCCGACCGAATGCTACGAGCACATCTACCTGAACGAGAACTTCTACGCGTGGCAGTGCCTGCAGGGTGTCGAGGGCGGGCTGGCCGATGTCGACCGCTGTCATTACTTCAGGATTGCGGACGAACTGTATCTGTTCGTGTGGCGCGAAAAGGTGGTGCCGACGCTCGGCGTCGTCCTGATCGACCTCGCGCAGCGCAAGACCGACGGCAAGATCTTCGGCTACCAGGGCGGCGATTTCGGCACGCTGTCGAACTTCCCCGTCGGCGCGCACGCGCAGGTGCTGAACGAAACCGTGCATCCGCTCGGCGGCGAGGCGCAGCGATGAATGCCGTGCCGGGCAGCGGCCGCTTGCGGGCGGATTTCAGCGGGCGCGTCGTGCTCGTCACGGGCGCCGCGCAGGGGATCGGCGCGGCGATCGCACGCCGATTCGCGGAATCCGATGCGTTCGTCGCGCTTGCCGACCTGAACGGCGAGGCGGCCGCCGCGCAGGCCGACGCGCTCGCGAGCACGGGCGGCGACGCGCGTGTCTATCGGGTGGATGCCGCGAGCCGCGATGAACTGGGCGCGCTGGTCGCGGCGGTCGAGCGCGACGGCGGCCGGCTCGATGTCGTCATCCACAATGCCGCTTATTTTCCGCTGACGCCGTTCACGCAGATCGACGAGGCGACGCTCGACCGGACGCTGTCGGTCAACCTGTCGGCGCTGTTCTGGCTCGCGCAGGCTGCGCTGCCGGCATTCGAGCGCGCGGGAGCGGGGCGGCTGCTCGTCACGTCGTCGGTGACGGGGCCGCGCGTCGTGTATCCGGGGCTCGCGCACTACGCGGCGTCGAAGGCTGGCGTGAACGGCTTCATTCGCGCGGCGGCGCTGGAACTCGCACGCCGCAACGTGACGGTCAACGGCGTCGAGCCGGGCATGATCCGCACGCCGGCGGCCGGCAATCTCGGCGACGCGTCGGTCGCCGCGCAGATCGCGCGCGACATTCCGCTCGCGCGGATGGGCGAGCCGGAAGATATCGCGAACGCGATGCTGTTTCTCGCCTCGGCGGACGCCGCTTACATCACGGGGCAGACGATCGTCGTCGACGGCGGCGCGACGTTGCCCGAGAGCGGGGCGGTGCTTGGGGTTGAGTGACGGTCGAGCGGGCAATGACCGGCGGAACAGGGCGGTTCCGGCGGCCCGCTGCGCGTTCGGAGGCTTCCGCGCAGGCGTCAGTCCGGCGTCCCGTCATGGTCCCCGAGCGGCCTGTCGGGCCAGTCCACCCAGCATGGCGGCCCGGATGTCGCGGATCGGGCGATCGACGACATCGTCGGAAATCAGCGTCGAACCACTTCCGGCGTTGCGCAAATGAACGTCTCCGACGCCACGCATGCGTGCCGGCCGCCGTGTATCGCCGCGATTACAGCCAGCCGTTGCGAATGAACTCGACGATCGAATAGCGGCGGTGCTCGAGATCGTGCTGCCGAACGGCGTCGACGATGCGCGACACACCATCCGCGTAAGGCGTCGCACCCACCACGCGCGATTCCAACTGCAGGCTGCACGCGCCGTCGTCGATGCGGATCCGGTGAATCGCGTGGCGGCCGAGCTGATCGTCGGCGACCGCGAATTCGCTGCGCTGCACGTCCGGGTCGCGCACGGAGCGGATGTCTTCCGGCCGCACGCCGAGCGACTGGCCGATCCCGACGGCCGTGCCGGGGACGGACGTCTTGCCGGCCTGGTGCGACTCCGTCAGGCTGATCCGGCAGTCGTGAAACAGGTGGCCGCTGGTTTCCAGCATGCTCATGAACTTGAGCATCAGGATGTTCGTGTTCGGACACAGCACGACCGGGAAAGCATGCGAGCCGGTTTCGAGCTCGGAGCCGGTCGACAGTTCGACGAGTGGCGACCCGGTGGCCTCGCAGAACGCGATCACGGCGGGGAGTTCGCGGCCGGAACCGGCGTGCACGACGATCGTTCGGGCGTCGCTGCGTTGCGCATCGTTGCGCGCGGTGTCCGACCAGGGGATCACGCGGCAGGTTGCCGGGTCGAGCCGGTGCGCGTCGAGCAGTTCGCTGGCCAGCTTGCCGGTTCCTACGACGAGTACTTGCATGAAATTGACGGATTGAAGTTCAGGATTCGGGACGGGACATGATGCGGGCCGCCGGGTGGTCCGGCACGGTCGCGGCGCATGGCGTCGGACAGGCCTCGCATATTATGCCCGGCCGCCCGTCTGCGTGCCCGTCGGGCCTCGCTGGCGGCGGCCCGGTGCGTCAGCTTGCCGATATCGTCGGCAGCCACGCATTTGCCGCGTTCTGCGTCGCGAGTTGTTTCGCGATCGAGCGCGCGAGGCGGTCCGTATCGGATGCCACCGTGTCGTGCTTCACTTCCGACACGCCATGCAGGCCGGCGCCCACTGCTGCCGACGTCGCGAGGCGGCCGGCCGCCGCGCCGACCCCGGCGGTCTCCACCATGCCGGGCAGGCGGCCGCTGTTCGCGCTGGACGAGAATGTGCCGAGCGGCTGCGGCGCGCCATGCGCCGGCTGGAACAGCACGGTGACCGATGCCTTCACTTCGCTCTTGCCCGCGCCGAGCCCGATCAGCGTGCGGCGGCGGCGGTTGCCGGCGTCGATCGACTCGAACCGGCCTTCGACGACCAGCGCGTCGCGTCCGTCCGGCACCGGGCCGCGCAGCGCGGGGATGCCTTGCGACCGGAGTTCGCGCACGAGCGCGTCGGCGAGCTGCTCACGCGTTTTCAGCGCGCTTTGCTGGCGCTGCACGTCAGCGGACGAACCGCTCGCGAGGGTCGCGATCTTGCTGATCATCCCGCCGTCGACCTTGACGTCGGTCGTGTCCACATCGAACGGGGACACATAGACGACGTCCGCACGAACCTGCGGCTGCGCGCGGGCCGCAGGCGCGGCGGTCATGGACGTGGTCGCGGTCGATGCGCAGCCGGTCATCGCGACGGTGCCGGCGATCAGCGCGACACTGGTCAGACGTTTGGCGTGGGCAGCAAGTGCGTGAAGGGAAGAAAACATGTCGATCTCCGTGGCCTGGATGAAGTTGCCGATACTGTCGCGGCATTCAGGAACGCGAACGATCGGAAGCGGGGCGTGATCGCTGGCTGGGGAGAGGTTTCATGCCGTTGCGCAACACGCAGGCGCAAGTATGCGGAGGTCGAACGTGATGCGCCACGCGGGAATTATGTCGGCGCATGTCACGTGCTGCCGCGCGCGGATCCGCGAGGTCGTGTGGCCGTGAGGCCTGGGCAGCTGGGCAGAAGGCCAGGCGGCACACGCCATACGCCATACGCCATACGCCATACGGCAGACGGCAGACGGCAGACGGCAGACGGCAGACGGCAGACGGCAGACGGCAGACGGCAGACGGCAGACGGCAGACGGCAGACGGCAAAAGCCCAAAGCCCAAAGCCCAAAGCCCAAAGCCCAAAGCCCAAAGCCCAAAGCCCAAAGCCCAAAGCCCAAAGCCCAAAGCCCAAAGCCCAAAGCCCAAAGCCCAAAGCCCAAAGCCCAAAGCCAAGAGCCAAGAGCCAAGAGCCAAGAGCCAAACATCCCGTCAGGCCGACAGCGACCGCTTCACCGCCCCAGACGAATCAAGCGGCAGCGCGACGACCGCCTCCAGCCCGCCGCCATCGCGGTCGCGGAACGTCAGCGAGCCGCCGTGCAGCCGGGCGATCCGCTCGACGATCGCGAGGCCGAGGCCGGTACCCCCCGCATGGCTGCGTGCGTTCGCGCCCCGGCTGAACGGCGCCTTGAGCCGTTCGAGTTCGGCCGCGCCGATACCGTTGCCGCGATCGCTGACCACCGCGTATGCGATGCCGCGCTCGGTCCAGGTGCGCACACCGAGCCCCGTCCGGCCGTAGACGACCGCGTTCTGCATCAGGTTCATCAGCAGCCGCATCAGGCTGATCGGACGGAAGGCGAACGCGGGCACCTCACCCTCGTCGAAGTCGAATGCGTGGCCGAGCCCCGCGAAATCCGCGACGAGCTGGCCGATCAGCGCATTCAGGTCGCCGGTTTGCGGCGTTTCGCGCTCGCCGCTGCCCGCGTAGTCCATGAATTGCTGCAGGATGGTATCGATCTGGTCCAGGTAATGCTCGGTCGACGTGGTGAGCGCGTCGTGCGTGCCGCGCGGCAGCGCCATCGCGATCGCCAGGCGCAGCTTGGTGAGCGGCGTGCGGATGTCGTGCGACACACCGGCCAGCATCAACGAGCGGGTCGCTTCCGCCTGTTGCAGCGCGTCGGCCATCTGGTTGAACGCGCGGCTCACGTCGGCGATTTCGGTCGGGCCGTCGGTGGGCAACGGCGGCGGGCGCTCGCCCGCGCTCACGCGCTGCGCCGCGCGCGCCAGTGCGTCGAGCGGCCGGTTCAGGTGAAGCTGGATCAGGTAGCCGGTCAGCGCCGCGAGCAGCGCCAGCCCGACCGACAGCACGAGCGCCGTCGTGATGCCGCTCGCCTGCGCGTCGGCGGCCATCGGCAGCGGCACCCACATGGGCGAGCCGGCCACATGCAGGCGGATCCACAGGCGCTCGTCGTTGCCCGATTGCCAGCGCGCGGGGAGGTCGGGCGGCAGGTGGCGTTCGAGTGCCTGCATGAACACGTCGCGCTGCCAGGTGCGGAAAAAGGCTGCCAGGTTCGGTGCTTGCGGTGGTGTGGCAGGCGGCAGCGCAGCCTGGCCGCCGAACTGCGCGACGACCGCGCGGCCGGCGTCGGGCGGCAGGCCGGCAAGCGTGCGGTCGAGCAACTGCACGTAGTCGGAGAAGACGATCGAGGCCCGCTCGATGCGCGGGCGCTGCACGTAGTGCAGCAGCACGGTGAGCGAACAGACGAGCGACAGCGCGACGAGCGCCACCAGCAGCGCGATGTTGCGCGCGAGCAGCGAGCGCGGCAGCGGGATGCGCATCACGACTCGATGCCGGCCACCAGCATGTAGCCGATGCCCCAGACGGTCTTGATGAAGCGCGGCTTGCCGGGGTCGTCCTCGACGATCTGCCGCAGCCGCAGGATCTGCACGTCGACGCTGCGGTCGAGTGCGTCATGGTCGCGGCCGCGTGCGCGGGCGAGCAGGTTCTCGCGGCTCACCGCGCGGTTCGGCGACGAGCCGAGCGCATGCAACAGCAGCATCTGCGCCGAATGGATTTCCACGGGTGTGCCGTCGCGCATCAGCGTCTGCTGGCCGACGTCGAACGTGAATGCGCCGAAACGCAACCGCTGCGACGTGACCGTCGGCTCGCCGGCCGCCATCTTCTGCCGCCGCAGCAGCGCGCGGACGCGGGCCACGAGTTCGTCCGGGAGAAACGGCTTCGCCAGGTAATCGTCGGCGCCCGTCTCGAGGCCGACGACCTTGTCCGCGGCGTCGCCTTTCGCGGTGAGCATCAGGATCGGCAGCGTCTGGCCTTCGGCGCGCAGGCGCCGGCACACGCTCAGGCCGTCCTCGGGCTCCATCATCAGGTCGAGCACCAGCAGGTCGTACGGTTCACGCTGCAGCAGGCGGTCGAGCCGCTTGCCGTCGGCCACCGCGCGGACCTGGAAGCCATGGCCGGTCAGGAAGCGCTGCAGCATGTTGCGCAACTCGGCTTCATCGTCGAGCACGACGATCCTGCAGGACTGTTCCATCGCTTGCCTCCCGGTGCGTGCGCGGCCGGATCGTCGTGCGGGCTCAACGGGCTGCCATGCGCTGGCGCATGAAACCGGCGAGCTGCTCGAGCGTGACGTAGCCATTGTGCTGCGTGTCGATTTCGTCGAAATGCTGCGCGACCATCGGCATGCCCGCGGCGGCCTGCTCGCGGGTGAGCTTGCCGTCGTGCGTCGTGTTCGCGCTGGCGAAGCGGGTCTGCAACTGCATCAGCGCACGTTCGACGCGTGCACCGCCGTTCGTCGCGCCGGGCGGCACCTGCTGGGCCGACGCTGCTGCTGAGACGATACACAAAACGACGACGGCAATCATCTTCTTGATGGACTTCATGGGGTTTCTCCTTGCGTGGCCGACGGTCTGCGCCGGCCGGGTGGTTGATGAAACGGATGGAAAAGGAAACGAAGCGAAACGAAGCGGGTCCGGGTCATGCCCAGTGCGCAGGCACCCACACGCGGCCGGCCCAGTGGGCGGGCACCCAGATGACGGCGCGCGGCGGGTGAGCGACATACACGGCGCGCGGGGCGACGTACACGGAGCGCGGCAGCGGCGGCGCGAGGTACAGGACCTTCGGCGGCGGCGGGGCGACGTAGACGACGCGCGGCGCGGGTGTGACGACAACGGCCTTCGGCGCCGCAACACGCACGACCTTCGGCGGGGGCGGCGGTGTAACGATGACGGCGGGCGGCGGCGGGGGTGTAACTACGACGGCGGCAGGTGCCGGTGCAGGCGCCGGTGCCGCGACAGCGACCGTGGCGGCGGGCGGCGGGGGCGTCACGACCACCGCGGCCGGCGGGGGCGCCACGACGGGCACCGGCACCGGGACAGGAACCGGCACCGCCCCGCCGGCCACGACGACTGCGCCGCCCGCCGTCGTGCTGCCGTGGATCACGGTCGTGCCACCGGTCGACACCGTGCCGCCGTGCACGATCGTCGAGCCGCCCGACGTCGTCACGACGCCCGGCGCCACGCGCGTCGCGCTGCCGGAATGCGTGACGGTTCCGCCGTCGGTGCCCGTCACGGTGCCCGAGCGCGAGCAGGTCGAGTCCGCGCAATTCGTCGATGCCGTGTGGCTGGCCGTGTTGCCGTTCGAGCCCGTGATCGTGCCGCTCGACGAATACTGGCCCGCGCCGTTGCGCGTCACGCTGCCCGACGTCGTGGCGCTGCGGCCGTCCGACCCCGTCAGCGAACCGGTGTGCGAGCAGGTGCCGCCCGCGCAGCTCGTGTCGCCGCTGTGCTCGACCGAGCGCCCGTTCGGGCCGACGGCCGTGCCGCTGTTCGAGAACTGGCCGGGTGCGGTGCGCGTGACGGTGCCCGTGTTGGTCGCGATACCGCCGCCGGGGCCGATCACGCCACCTGCATGCGAGCAGCTGCCGCCGCCGCACGAGCCGGCATGTGCGCCGTTGTAGGTGCCGCGCGGCGTGTACGCGGTGCCGTGGCCGGCCCAGCCGGCGAAGGCCGGCGCGCAGGCGAAGGTGAGGGCGGCGGCGGTGACGAGGAAGCGGGTTTTCATCGGGTGTCCTTGCGGTTCGTTTCGGTGCACGCAGTGGCGTGGCGACGGGACGAACTTTAGGGCGATGACGCGCGTCCGTCGCGTCATAAAAGATGTCGCGGTGTTACACGTGGCGTGGTGTTCCGAGGTATGACGAATGCGCGCGCCGGTCGCGCCGACCGCGGGCATGCCGCGCCGGGCAAGGCTGCCGGCGATGCGGTTGCGTGAGGGCCGGTGCGATGGCACGGATGCGGAGCGTGTCGTGCACAGCGCGAAAATGTGTCGCGGCGACATGCGGCGACATATTTGCGGCCCTATTGATGCGTGCATTGCGGCGAATCGCGCGAACCGAACGCGGGCAGTGCGCGCCGTGCGACCGGCCCCGGTCTCTTCTTGACCTGAAGCCGTAATCGCATGCGTTCCGAAGAATCGGCTTCTGATCGGCGCCCGTAGTGTTCATGTGTCGCGCAGCAGGATCCGTCGACGCAGGTTGTGTGCAGCGTCGATCGGGTTTGGTGCGACAGGCGGCGATACATGGCTCGCCGGGCATGCAAACGCGCACGCATAAGCGGGTCGGTTTTCAATCCATGAGCGCACGCGACCGCCGCTTATCGTCCGAATGCATTTCACCGCGACATGCGGCGACACATTTCCCGCATGACACACGAACGCGCCGCGTCAAACCGGCCACGCTCCAGCCCACAAGCGCCCGTGCCTGCCACACCTCACCTGAATGCCTTCCCCCACGACATACGGCGACATATTTCCCGCGTGGTCTTTCCGTTCCGCGCCCACTACAGTGCGTTCCATTCGACGCGCTGGCAGCCCGTGCAGCCGATGACGCGTCCGACTCAACCGGAGGAATGACCCATCATGCTCACCACTACAGGAAAGCTCGCGTACTACGTCACGCTCTTCATCGTCGCCGTCTCGCTCGTCGAGGCGGCCGTGCTCACCTGGCGCCGCGCTCGCGGGCCTGAACCGTTCGACTGGAACGAGGTGTGGCTGTCGCTCGCCGATCTCGCGGGCCGCAAGCTGCTCGCACTCGTGCCGCTGTCGCTCGCCACGCCGCTGTTCGACCTCGCGTGGGCGCACCGGCTCTTCACGATCCCGCTCCACAGCGTCGCGCTCGCGCTGCTCGTGTTCGTCGGCCAGGAGTTCTGCTACTACTGGTATCACCGCGCGTCGCATCGCGTGCGGTTCTTCTGGTCGACCCATGCGGTGCATCATTCGCCGAACCAGTTGACGCTGTCGTCCGCGTTTCGCCTCGGCTGGACCGGCAAGATCGCCGGCGCCGCGATGTTCTTCACGCCGCTCGTTTGGCTCGGCGTGCGTCCGGAAGCCGTGCTCGCGATCCTGTCGTTCAACCTGATGTACCAGTTCTGGCTGCACAACACGTGGATGCCGAAGCTCGGCTGGCTCGAAACCGTGTTCAACACGCCGTCCGCGCACCGCGTGCACCATGCGTCGAACCTCGACTATCTCGACGCGAACTACGGCGGCGTACTGATCGTGTTCGACCGGCTGTTCGGCACCTATGTCGCCGAGCGCGCCGATGAGCCGTGCCGCTTCGGCCTCGTCACGCCGACCCGCTCGCGCAACCCGTTCGTCGTCGAGCTCGAGCACTGGGCGAGCCTTGCCCGCGACGTCGCAACCGCCCGCGACGTGTCGACCGCGATCCGCTTCGTGCTGCTGCCGCCGGGCTGGCGCCCTGACAACCAGGGCGAAACGACGGAAGAACTGCGCCGTCGCAGCCTCGTCACCGTGCGCACGGATGCGTGAACGGCGCTAACCTGTGGCACATTGCCGGCCGGGCACGCCTGCCGCGGCCGGCATCGCTCATGCAACACGCATCATCAAGCAACCCTCGATCCAGGAGAAAACACCGATGGAACACGATCTCAAAGGCAAGGCAGTCGCGATCACCGGCGGATTCGGCCATCTGGGCGTCGCGACGGCCGCGTGGCTCGGCGCGCGCGGCGCGCGCGTCGCGCTGATCGGCCGCGGCGCGGCCCCGGCGGCGCACGCGCTGCCCGGCGTGCCGGCCGACGCGCTGCGCGTCGGCGGCATCGATCTCGTCGATCCGCAGGCCGCCGCGCAGGCGCTCGATACCGTGCAACGTGAATTCGGCCGGGTCGATGCGCTGCTGAACATCGCGGGCGCGTTCGTATGGCAGACGATCGCCGACGGCGACGCCTCCACGTGGGACCGCATGTACGAACTGAACGTGAAGACCGCGCTGAACGCATCGAAGGCCGCGCTGCCGCACCTGCTGGCGAACCCGGCCGGGCGCATCGTCAACATCGGCGCGGGCGCGGCGTTCAAGGCCGGCGCGGGGATGGGCGCATACGCGGCCGCAAAGGCCGGCGTCGCGCGGCTCACCGAGGCGCTGGCGGCCGAACTGCTCGACCGCGGCGTGACGGTGAACGCGATCCTGCCGAGCATCATCGATACGCCGCCGAACCGCGCAGACATGCCGGACGCGGATTTCACGCGCTGGGTGAGGCCTGAGCAGATCGCGGCGACGATCGGCTTCCTGCTGTCGGCCGATGCGCAGGCGATCACCGGCGCGTCGATTCCGGTGACCGGCCGCGTGGCATAGCGCGGCGGGGCAAGGGCAGGGGCTCGCACCGCGGCCGGCCGTGCGTACAATGTCGCACCGGATTGCGCGAGCCCAGCCTGAGACCATGCATCAGCCCACTATCCTGATCGTCGAAGATGAAGTGGCGATTGCGGACACGATCATCTACGCCCTCGGTACCGACGGCATGCAGACCGTCCACTGCACGCTCGGCCAGGCGGCGCTCGACCACCTGCGCGACACGCGCTTCGATCTCGTCGTGCTCGACGTCGGCCTGCCGGATCTCAGCGGCTTCGAGGTGTGCCGGCGGCTGCGCACGTTCTCCGATATACCGGTGATCTTCCTCACCGCGCGGCACGATGAAATCGACCGGATCGTCGGGCTCGAGATCGGCGCCGACGATTACGTGATCAAGCCGTTTTCGCCGCGTGAGCTGGCGGCGCGGGTGCGCGTGATCCTGCGGCGCTTCCACCGGACGGCCGCGTCCGAAGCGGCACCCGTACCCGTGCCGGCTGCGTCCATCGCACCGGGCTTCACGCTCGACATCGACGGCGCGCGCGTATCGTGGCTCGGCCAGGCACTGGACCTCACGCGCTACGAATTCGGGCTGCTGGCGCTGCTGGTCCGGCATCCGGGGCGCATCTACTCGCGCGAACAACTGATGGACCTCGTGTGGCACGAGGCATTCGACTCGGCCGACCGCACGGTCGACACGCACATCAAGACATTGCGCGCGAAGCTGCGCGCGATCGACCCCGAACGCGACCCGATCCGCACGCATCGCGGAATGGGCTATTCGCTGCAACCGTAACGACCGGCACCGTCCATGCATATCGGCCTGCGCATCTTCTTCGGCTTTTTCCTGATCGTCGGCCTGGCTGCCCTGATCACGCTGCGCGTGTTCGTGCAGGAGGTGAAGCCGGGCGTGCGCGAGGCGATGGAGGACACGCTCGTCGATACCGCGCAAGTGCTCGCGACGCTGGCCGCCGACGACATGGCGAGCGGCCACATCGCCGACGGCGCTTTCGCGCGGCAGCTTTCGAACCTGCACGAACACCCGGTCAGCGCGAACGTGTGGGGCGTGCAGAAGAACGCGATCGGCTACCGTCTCTACATCACCGACGCGCACGGCATCGTGCGCTACGACTCGTCCGGCCGCGCGGTCGGGCAGGACTATTCGCGCTGGAACGACGTGTACCGGACGCTGCGCGGCGAGTACGGCGCGCGCAGCACGCGCAGCGATCCGAACGACGACAGCAGCACCGTGATGCACGTGGCGGCGCCGATCCGGCACGGCAACGCGATCATCGGCGTGCTGACGATCGCGAAGCCGAACCAGACGGTCGCGCCGTTCATCGCGCGCAGCCAGCGCAAGATCATGCTGTATGGCGCCTTGCTGATGGGCGGCGCGATCCTGATCGGCGTGGCCTGCACGTGGTGGCTGGTGGTCGGGCTGCGGCGACTGCAGCGCTATGCACGCGCGATTGCGGCAGGCGAGCGGGCCGACATGCCGCTGCAGGGCGCGAGCGAACTGGCCGAACTCGGGCGCGCGGTGGAAAGCATGCATCAGCGGCTGGAGGACCGGCAGTACGTCGAGACCTACATCCACACGCTCACGCACGAGATGAAGAGCCCGCTGGCTGCAATCAGCGGCGCGGCCGAGTTGTTGCAGGAAGACATGCCGGTGGCGAACCGGCAGCGCTTCACCGAGAACATCCGTCGCCAGGCCGGCCGCCTCGAACAGATGATCCGCAAGCTGCTCGCGCTCGCGGAAGTCGAGCAGAAGCAGCGCCTGTCGGTGCGCGAACCGGTCGCGCTGCGGCCGGTGCTCGAACAGCTCGTCGATGATATCGAGCCGCGCGCGCGGCAGCGCGGCGTGAGCCTGCGGATCGACGCGAACGATGCGGCCGATCCGGCAGTCGTCGAAGGCGATCCGTTCCTGCTGCGCCAGGCGCTCGGCAACCTGCTCGACAACGCGCTGGATTTCGCGCCGCAGGGCAGCACGATCCGCATCGCGCTCGAACGGCAGTCGGCGGGCCGGGCGCAGGTCGCGATCGTGCGCGTGGCCGACGACGGCCCCGGCGTGCCCGACTACGCACTGGCGCGCGTGTTCGAGCGCTTCTATTCGCTGCCGCGTCCCGACGGCCAGGATCGCAGCACGGGCCTCGGGCTGTGTTTCGTCCGCGAGGTCGCGATGCTGCACCGTGGCCAGGTCTCGCTCGCGAACCGCGACGAAGGCGGCGCGTGCGCGACGCTCACGCTGCCGTCGGCGGCCTGAGCGCGCTTCACGCTCGCCACACATTCGCTTCACATCGGCTTCAATCGCGCTTCACCGGCGCGGCTCATGCTGACCGTACCCTTTTACTCCGGTACTTGTCGGCCATGAATCGAGTCCTGTTGTTCAAATTCGCGATCACCGCGGTTCTCGCGCTGCTGATCCTGATCCCGCTGCAGATGGTGCAAAGCATCGTGCAGGAACGCTCCGCGTATCGACGCGATGCGCTGCAGAGCATCTGGTCGAGCTATGCGGGGCCGCAGACGGTGGCGGGCCCCGTGCTCGTCGTGCATTACACGGAAGTCACGCGGGTGCGCGACGATTCGCCGGCCGGCGGCGCGACGAAGACGAGCCTGCGCAGCGAGACGAAGCGCCTGCTCGTGTTTCCGAAGACGCTGAACGTCGACGGCACACTGACGACCAGCGTCCGCTATCGCGGCATTCACAAGGCGCTGGTGTACGAGCTGGCAAGCCGGATGACGGGCACGCTGCCGTTGCCGGACCTGAAGAAACTGCCGCAAGCCGACGGTCATGTGAGCTTCAAGGTCGACGAAGCCTATGTGTCGATCGGCATCGGCGACATCCGCGGGCTGACCGCGCAACCCGATCTGCGCATCGGCGGCGCGCGCTTCGACGTCGAGCAGGGCACGCGGCTGGACAGCCTGCGCCAGGGCGTGCACGCGAACGTCGATCTCGCGGCGCTGGCGGACGCAAACACAGGGGCGGTCGTGCCGTTCAGCGTCGACCTGCCGTTGCGCGGTGCGGATTCCGTCGCCTTTGCGCCGGTGGGCGACCAGAACGATTTCTCGCTGAAATCGACGTGGCCGCATCCGAGTTTCGACGGCGCATTCCTGCCGAACAACCGCACGGTCGATGCGCGCGGCTTCACCGGCAACTGGCGCGTGACGTCGTTCAACACGAAGGCGCGTGGGCAGATCGCCTCCGGCGACGGGGAGGGCGCGATCGAAATGGCGTCGGTGTCGGTGATCGAACCCGTGAATGTCTATTTACAGGCCGAGCGTGCGACAAAGTACGGCGCGCTGTTCGTGATGCTCACGTTCGCGAGCTTCTTCATGTACGAGCTCGTGAAGCGGCTGCGCATTCACCCGATCCAGTACACGCTGGTCGGTCTGTCGCTCGCACTGTTCTTCCTGTTGCTGCTGAGCCTGTCCGAACACATCAAGTTCGCGTATGCGTATCTCGCGGCGAGCGGCGCCTGCATCGGGTTGCTTGCCTTCTACCTGTCGTTCGTGCTGCACAGCGTGAAGCGCGGGGCGGTGTTCGCGGCGCTGCTCGCGGTGCTGTACGCGGCGCTCTACGGGCTGCTGCTGTCGGAAGACAACGCGCTGATGCTCGGTTCGCTGCTGCTGTTCGCGATTCTCGCCGGCATCATGACGCTCACGCGCCGCGTCGACTGGTATTCGCTCGGCGCCGCGTGGCAGCCGCTGGCCGACAAGGCGGGGGCGGGCGCAGCGAAGCCGGGCGCGCAGGTGAAGTAAGCACGCGGGGTGTCGGCAGGCGCGCCGGTCGGGAAGGCTACGGCCGGCGCGTCATAGGGCGCGGTACCACATCGCCACATCGCCGCTTCACGCGCGCAATGCAGGCCGCCGAAAACGCTCCAGCGGAATCTCGGCAACAGCGGTGATCTCGATCAGCAGGTCGGGATGGTAGAGACGCTCGACCTGGACGGTCGTCGTCACGGGATAGGGCTCGGCGAAGTACGACTTGCGGACGTCGCCGGCCTGCATGAAGGCATCGATGTCGGTCGCGTAGTGCACGAGCGAGATCACGTCCTGCATCTGTCCGCCCATCGTGGCGAGCACGGCGCGGATGTTGTCGAGCGTCTGGCGTACCTGCGTGCGCATGTCGCCGTGGCCGACCACCTGGCCGTTGCGATCGAGCGCCACCTGCCCCTTCAGATGCACGATCCGGCCGTCGCCCTGGATCACGGCCATCGAGAACGCGCCGAACGGCGCCCAGACTTCCGGCGGATTCACTGCTTCGGCCATCGTGCGGCTCCTGTGGGGCGGGTACGGGGGTACCCGGCCATCGCGGCATTATGGCGGAGTTCGTCGTTGCCCCGTCCGTCCGGCTGGCAGCGGCGGCGGCCTGGATCGCCCTATACTGAGCGTTCCATATCACCGGAACATGCCGTGCCGAACCAAGCTTCAGACGATCCGTCCGTCGACGATCCCCGTCCGACCCCGCCTGTCCAACCCGAGCAGGAAGACTGCTGCAACAGCGGCTGCTCGCCGTGCGTTTTCGACTTATACGACGAAGCGCTTGCGCGCTATCGCATCGAACTGGCCGAATGGGAGGCGCGGCAAGCGCAACGCAAGCAGCATCATTGAACCGGGCGCCGGCGCGTGCCTGCGCCATCGACGATCCGGCTCATGCCGCCGCGGCCATCCCTGTCCGGTTACGCGCCGGCATGCAGCCGCCGATGCAGCGGCCCGAGCGCCGTCGACAATGCGACGCACACCAGCAACACCACCGTCAGCGTGAACATCGACGTCCGGAACCCCTGCACGTAGTCGATCGCAGCCGGATGCACGCCGAGCCGCGCGAAGAACACGCCGCCGATCGTCGCGGCGCCGACGGCCGCACCGATCTGCAGCATCGCGGTGACCATGCCGGATGCCACACCCGCGCGGGCCGTTTCGACTTCCGCGAGCACGATCCGTACGACCGACGGCAGCACGAGGCCCTGGCCGATCCCGATCGCCGCGATCCCTACGTAAAAGCCGGCGCCCGGCGTGGCTGCACCCGCCAGCGCGGCGGCCGTCGCGACGCCGGCCGCGAGCATCGCGAAGCCCAGCGTGAGCACGCGATAGCCGCCGAACCGGCCGACGAGTCGCGGCATCAGCAGCGGGCTCGACAGGAAGCCGAGCCCGAGCGGCAGGATCGCGAGCCCCGACGCGAGCGGCGACCAGTTCAGGCAGCCCTGCAGGTAGATCCCGTAACTCAGGAAAAACGCGCTCAGCGTATAGAACAGGAACGCCAGCACGAGCCCGAGCGCGACGACGGGGTTGCTGAACAGGCGCACGTCGAGCAGCGGATCGTGGCCGCCCGCGAGGCGGCGCGCCTCGACCGCCAGCAGCGCACCGAGCATCGGCAGCGCGCCGACGAGGCACGCGACCATCCACAGCGGCCAGCCGGCCTCGCGACCGTGCGTGAGCGGGTACACGAGCATCAGCAGGAACAGCGACAGCAGCGCCATGCCCGGCACGTCGATGCGCTGGCCTTTCGGCGGCCGGCTTTCCGGGATGAAGCGCCAGCTGCCGATCAGCGCGAGGATGCCGATCGGCAGGTTGACGAGGAAGATCGCGCGCCAGCCGAGCCCGAACGGATGCAGGCTGATCAACGCGCCGCCGCCGAGCTGGCCGATCACGGCTGCGAGACCGAACACGAAACCGTAGAAGCCCATCACGCGCACCTGCTCCTGCGGGCTGAACACACTGCGGATCGTCGCGAGCACCTGCGGCGCGAGGATCGCGGCGAACAGGCCCTGCAGCACACGGCCGCCGACCAGCACCGCGCCGCTGCCGGCAAGCCCGCACAGCGTCGACGCGACGACGAAGCCGGCCATCCCGATCATGAACATCCGCTTGCGGCCGTACAGGTCGCCGAGCCGGCCGCCGGTGATCTGCACGACCGCGTTCGCGCACGCATACGCGGACACGACCAGCTGCAGCTCGGCCGGGCGCGCGCCGATGCCGTCGCGGATGGCCGGCAGCGCGAGATTCACAATGAAGTAGTCGAGCGGCGGCAAAATCGCGCCAACCAGCAGGACCACCAGCGCCCAGCCGTGATGGCTGCGCGGCGTCGCCGCGGCGGCCGTGCCGGCCGGCACGCAGGGAGCAAGGGTGTCGTTCGTCATGGAAGCAAGTCCGAAAGAATGAGTGCCACATTCACGGCGGACGCGACGCCGGGAGCACCGGTTCGGCCATGGACGGGCGATTGACCCCCATTCTGGGTGGTGACGATGAATCGGAAAAGCGGGAATTGGTGGTAGCATCCATCGGGTTATTCGATGGATGGAGGATGGCGATGCGTGGGTTCGACCTGGATCAGTTGCGTACTTTCGCGGCGGTCGCGGATGCCGGCAGCCTGACGGCCGCCGCGCCGCTGCTGCACCTGTCGCAGTCGACGGTCAGCGAGCAGGTGCGCAAGCTCGAATCGCGCGCCGGCGTGCCGCTGTTCGTGCGCAGCAAGCGCGGGGTCGAGCCGACTCCGGCCGGCTCGCGGCTGCTGCAGCACGCGCGGCGCATCGTCGCGCTGAACGAGGCCGCGTTCGACGAAGTGCGCGGTCAGGCGATCAAGGGCGAGCTGCGCGTCGCGATCACCGATTACTACCGGACCAACGAAGTCGCGGGGCTGCTCGCGCGGCTGCGGGAGTGCTACCCGCAATTGAGCCTGCACGTCAGCGCGATGAAGAGCGCGGATATCGAAGCGGCGCATGCGCGCGGGCAGGTCGATCTCGGCGTGGTGATGAACCTGTCGAGCGGGCCGTTCCGGCCGGCGTCGGCCGATACGCGCTGGGTGCTGCGGCGCGAGCCGCTGTCGTGGGTCGCATCGCCCGCCCTCGCCGAGCAGTTGCCCGAGCCGCTGCCGCTCGTGCTGCTGCCGGACGACTGCATGATGCATCAGGTCGCGGTGCGCTCGCTCGACGAGCAGCACATGCCGTACCGGCTCGTGCACAGCGCGTCGGGGGTCGCGGGGCTGCAGTCGATGCTGGCGGCGGGGCTCGGCGTGGGCTGCCTGTGCGCGTCGGCGATCGGCGAGGGCATGATGCGGCTCGGCGCGAAATACCGGCTGCCGCCGCTGCCCGACGCGGTGTTTTCGCTGACGCCGCCGATGTCCGGCGAACGCGAAGCCGTCACGCAGGCGCGCGAGGTGCTGTCGCGGCAATTGCTGATGTAGAACCGGGCCGCACGATTTGCGGCGGCGCGTAGTGAGAGGCGCGCCAGGGGACAAAAAATGAACGACGAACTGCAACGCCAGATGGCCGCGAAGCTGCAGGATGCGCTGGAGCGCGTGGTCGACGAACGCTCGCTGATCCACTTCCTGCGCGTGCTCGGCCACGACTGGAACACGGAGCGCCAGCTCGAGGCCGACGTGCCGCCGTCGCCGTACTCCCGCGCCGCGCTCGGCTGGGAAAACCACTCGATCGGCGCGTACCTGGACGCGATGGTCGACTGGGCTGAGGCGTCGGAGGAAGGGCTGCGTTTCTACGACGTGCCCGACAACCCGTGGCGGCGCATGGCGGACATCCTGTTCGCCGGGAAAATCTACGAATAGCGCCGCGCGGGCGCTTCGTTCACTTTGTTCGTGACCGTCGCCGCGAATCGTCTATTCGATGGCTTCGCCGTTCACATACGCACGCAGCCCGTCGGCCAGCGCGTCGAACACCGCGCGGCAGCGCGGGCTCGACCGCAGGTCCTCGTGCATCACGACCCAGGTTTCCAGCTGCATCGCGAGCTTGTCCGGCAGCACGCGTACGAGCCGCGCGTCGCGTTTCGCGAGCCCGCTCTGGCAGAAGCCGATCCCGAAGCCGGCACGGATCATCGCGAGCTGCGCGAGGTTGCTGTCGGTGCGCAGCGAGAACGCATCGCGCTTCCACAGCGGCATGCCGCGGCCCGCGGAGCGGATGAACGGCGTGACCGTGTCGAAGCCGATCAGCGCGTGATGCGCGAGTTCGTCGATCGTCGTGGGTGCACCGTTGCGCGCCAGGTAGTCGTCGCGCGCATACAGGCCGATGTCGATTTCGCCGATGCGCCGCGCAACGAGCGCCTCCTGCGTGGGCGGCGCCATCCGGATCGCGATGTCGGCCTCGCGCTTGAGGACGTCCTGGATGCGATCGGTCGGCACCAGTTCGATGACGAGCCCCGGATGGTCGCGCCGCAACTGCGCGAGAACCGGCGGCAGCACTTCGACGGCGATCACGTCGCTGGCCGAGATCCGCACGATGCCGCGCACGCCGGCGCCGTGGCTCGCGGCCGCGCGCTCGAACGCGGCCGCCGCGCTGCGCAGCGCCTCCGCGTGGCCGCGCAGCGCGAGCGCCGCCTCGGTCGGCAGCAGGCCGGACGGCGATCGCGTGAACAGCGTCTGGCCGAATGCGGCCTCGAGCGCCGCGACGTGGCGGCCGGCGGTTGGCTGCGTGATGCCGAGGGCGCGCGCAGCGCCCGACAACGAGCCTTCCGTCAGTACGGCGAGGAAGGTGCGGTAGCGTTCCCAGTTCAGATCGATGGCCATACATAAATGTATAGCTGATCCATCAGGTTCGGCAATTCCTTGGTAGCTGAAGCCGCGCCAGAATGCATGTCATCACGGACATTCACTCAAGGAGAGCGGCAATGACGACCCATGCAGGCGGGACGCAACGACAGGCACTCGTGCTCGGCGCGAGCGGCGGAATTGGCGGCGAAGTCGCGCGGCAGTTGCGCGATGCGGGCTGGCTGGTGCGCGGGTTGAAGCGCGGGCTCGACGCCGAAGTCGCGGAGCGCGACGGCATCACCTGGATCCGCGGCGACGCGATGGACCGCGACGCGGTCGTCCGGGCCGCGCGCGGCTGCAGCGTGATCGTGCACGCGGTGAATCCGCCGGGCTACCGGAACTGGGCCGGGCAGGTGCTGCCGATGATCGACAACACGATCGCGGCGGCGAAGGCGGAGCGGGCGACCATCGTGCTGCCGGGCACCGTCTACAACTACGGGCCCGATGCGTTTCCAGTGCTGGTCGAAGATGCGCCGCAGCATCCGTCGACGCGCAAGGGCGCGATCCGCGTCGAACTGGAGCGCCGGCTGCAGGATGCGGCCGGGCAGGGCGTTCGCACGATCATCGTGCGCGCCGGCGATTTCTTCGGGCCGAAGCTCACCGGCAACAGCTGGTTTGCGGCGGGGTTCGTCAAGGCCGGTCAGCCGGTTGCGTCCATCAGCGTGCCGGGGCGGGCCGGCATCGGACACCAATGGTCGTATGTGCCGGACGCCGCGCGCGCGATGGTCGAACTGATCGAGCGGCGCGACACGCTGGAGCCGTTCGCGCGCTTTCACCTGGGCGGGCATTGGGATGCGGACGGCACGCAGATGGCGGAGGCCGTGCGCCGCATCGCGCAGCGGCACGGGCTGCGCCCGACGGTGCGCAAGTTCCCGTGGTGGTTCGTGTGGGCCGCGGCGCCGTTCGTCACGACGCTGCGCGAACTGCTCGAGATGCGCTACCTGTGGCGCGAGCCGGTCCGGCTCGACAACACGCGGGTGACCGCGGTGCTCGGCCGGGAGCCCGTGACGCCGCTCGACACGGCGGTGGAGGCGACGCTGGCGGGGCTCGGGTGTCTCAAGTGAGCAACGGCCCGTGCCGGAGTCCGTGCTCTGGCACGGGCCGGCACGATGGAGAAGCGCAAAACCTGCGGGGCAACAATTCTCCACATACCCGGGCACGTCCGATGCGCATCATGTCGGCTCATGTCGAGAAAGCGAAAACGGGGGCGCAATGTTGCATTTCGGATGGAAAGTGTCGGTTGCGGGGGCAATGATGTTCGCTTTGAGCGGGTGCACCGACCTGGCCGGGGTGCTGTATTGCAACAACTCGCAGTTCAATTTTCCGGACTATCACTGCTTTCAGCCGTAATAGCGGCGGCTGGCGCGGCCGCGGAATGCTGTCGCGCCCGTGTGCCGCGCACTTGCTCATTGTCCGCTACGCGACGATCGGCAACACCTCCACTGCATAGCGGTGCCGAAGGCTGCGCCCGAGCACCGGATCGTGCAGTTCCATCTCGAACGCATCCCCGTCGCCCATCGCCGCGATCGGGCCATGCACGGCAACCGTGCCGCCATACATCGCGCCGCGCGCGGGCATCGTCCGGCAACCGTCGAAGCGCTGCCACAGCACCTCGGGCGCAAGCAGGCCATTCACCGCGCCATGCTGGTATGCCGTCCGCTCGCCATCGCGAGAAATCAGCCACGAACGCATCTCGATCGCATCCCAGTGATCCGCGACGTCCGCGTAAAGCCACGCGTCGTGGCCGAGCGGTTTCGCGCACACCTGCTTCGACACCGCGACGCCGTAGGCTTCGACCTCACGATCCGTATGATCGGAGCCGACGGTCACGAGCGTGCCGGCCGCGCTGTCGACCAGCACGCATTCGATCTCGCCGCCCGAGCGTGCGCCGAGCACGCCGATCGCGGGCGCCTGCGTGAGCAGCGCGGCCGACACGCGATAGAAGCAGGGCGTGGTCGACGGCGGCGCGACGCCGAGCGCCGCGAGTTCGTCGATATGCGCCTGGATCGCGGCCGGATCGCGGCCGGCCCAGCCGGCGATCACGACGCGCTGGATTTCGACGTCGACGGTGGCCGGCGCGCGTTGCCGGGAAATCACGTTGAACAACAGGGTTGGCATGCGGGTATCCGTTTGAAGTGCGAAAGAATGAAACGGCTTGCTGGCGGCGACGTTCAATCCGCGAGCGGCTTGTGCGCGGTTTCGCGTGCGACGACGAGCGCGATCGACGTGACGACGAGCGCGGCGACGACATACAGCGACACGGCCGTCGTCGTGCCCGTCTGCCGGAACAGCGCGGCAATCACGAGCGGCGCGAAGCCGCCGCCGACGATGCCGGCGAGCGTGTACGCGAGCGACGAGCCCGCATAGCGCACGCGGGTCGGGAACTGTTCGGTCACGAACGCGCCCTGCGGGCCGTACATCACCGCGTGGATCACGAGGCCGATCGCGACGGCCGCGACGATCGCACCGGGGCGCGCCGAATCGAGCAGCGTGAAGAACACGAACGCCCACACGATGCCCGCGAGCGCGCCGGCGAGATACACAGGCCGGCGGCCGAAGCGGTCCGACAGCGCGCCGAAGAACGGCACCGCGAGCGCGTTGCAGGCCGTGCCGATCATCACGGCCGTCAAGGCGACGGGGCGCGACAGATGCAGCACGGTCGTCACGTAGGTGAGCGTGAACACGACGATCAGCGCATACAGCACGTCCGAGCCGATCCGCGAGCCACCCGCGATCAGCAGGCGCTTCCAGTGGTACTTCAGCACGTCGGCGACGGGCACCTCGGCGGTCGCGTGCGATTCGGCGAGCTGCTCGAACTGCGGCGTTTCGTCGACGCCGCGTCGCAGCCAGAAGCCGAACACGACGAGCAGTGCGCTGGCCGCGAACGGTACGCGCCAGCCCCACGACAGGAAGTCGCCGGACGTGGTCGACAGCGTCACGAGCGCGATGCAGCCGGTGCCGAGCAGCGTGCCGAACGACGGGCCGATCTGCGTCCACGATGCGGACAGCCCGCGTCGCTTCTGGTCGCCGTGCTCGACCGACAGCAGCACCGCGCCGGCCCATTCGCCGCCGAGCGCGACGCCCTGCACGAAGCGCAGCGCGACGAGCAGGATCGGGCTCAGGATGCCGGCCTGCGCGTAGGTCGGCAGCGCGCCCATCAACGCGGTCGTCACGCCCATCAGCACCAGTGTGAGCATCAGCACCGCACGGCGGCCGATGCGGTCGCCGAGATTGCCGAACACGAAACCGCCGAGCGGGCGCGATACGTAGCCGACCGCATAGGTCGAGAACGCGAGGATCGTGCCGGCCAGCGGATCGACCGACGGAAAGAACAGGTGGTTGAAGACGAGCGCGGCGAGCGTGTTGTAGATCGTGAAGTCGTACCACTCGAGCGACGTGCCGATCATGCTCGCGGTCGCGAGTCGGCTGTTGCGGACGCGGCGGGGCGCGTGGGCGGCGGGCTGGGCGAGAGTGCTCATGGTGTCGGGCATGTCGTGACGGGGAACGGGATGAAGCGCCGGGCCGCTGCGCTGGCGGGCAGCGTGCGTGCGGTGCGGCCGGCGCGGGCGATCAGGCGGGCAGCGCGGCTGCGGGCTCGGCTTCGACGTCGCTGCGCGTTACATGCAGCGGGGCGGCGGCGCGCCACATCAGGTCGAAGGTGCGCACGTCGTCGTGGCCGGCGAGCGTGGCGGCGACGCGGCGCGTCGCGGCCGCATCGCTGCCTTCGATCAGCACGAGCGCATCGGCGGCCGGGCGGGCGGCCGCATCGGCGCCGATCGGCGCGGACAGTTCGGGCGCGGTGCGAAAGAGTCGCGCGGCGTGGATCCCCGGTTCGTGCAGCACGTCGTCGAAGCGCTTGCGCAGGTGCGGCACGTCGATGCGATCCGGCGGCAGCACGAACAGTGCGAGATGCGCGCCTTCGCCGTCGCCGGCCTCGATCGTCAGTTCTCCGACGCGTCGCTGCGTGCCCGTCATGCGCTCGAAGTTCGCGAGCGACCACGCGGTCTGCTGAGTGAACGCGCGTCGGTACGCGTCGCCATGGAACACGTCGAGCGCGTTCGTCACGTACAGCGCGAGGTACTTGCGCGGGCCGCGATCGGTCGCGCGAAAGCGCCGCGCATGCGTGAAGCCGGGAATCGCGACACGTTCCTGCATGTGCTCGCGGTCGTACCACGCGTTGAAATCGGCTTCGTGCGCGGGGTCGATATCCGTCCAGACGCAAAGCTGGCCGTGCGGAAGGGTAAGGCGGGTCATCGCGGGGTTCCTCGTGACGGGGGGATGTCAGGAACCCAGTTTCCCGAAGACGGGCCGCGCCCGTCCAACAAGAAAACAAATTCGCGGTGAACAGGTTTTCTTATGAGCGGCGCGGGCGGAGTTGCGCGGGAGGCGGGGCGGATTGCGTCGTGCGCTTCGCTTTTGCGGGTGCTTTCGCTCGGGTATTTGCCTTCGTCGCCGGACGGGCGAGTGCTTTGCCCACGGTATCGGGCGCGGCCGTCTTTGCGTGATTCGCGGCGGCCGACATCGCACGCGCGACTTCGCTGGCCAGTTCCGCGATGCGCGCGGCCACCGGCAAGCCCTGGCTGCGGTACGTCGCGACGAGCGGCAGCGCGGGGAATTCGGGTTCGACGTCGAGCAGTTCGAGCGCGCCTTCGTGCAGCTCGCGCCCGATGATCGCGGGCGGCAGCGCGGCCACGCCGAAGCCGTCGGCGACGAGGCGGATCATCGCGGCGACCGACGTGATGCAGTTGATGCTGGCCGGCCGCTCGACGGCCGCGAACAGCCGCTCGATCGTCGCGTGCGGCCCCGAGTGGCGCGAGAAGCTGATGATCGGGAATTCGGCCAGGCGCGCGACGTCGAGCGGCTGGCCGCCGAGCCCGAGGCGCGGGCTGGCCGCCCAGCGCACCGGGAATTCGCACAGCGGCAGGTTCGTGAAATCGGGGCCCGGCACCGGGTCTGTCTGCAGGATCAGGTCGACGCCGTCGGTGCTCAGCAGGCGGATCAGGTGCAGCGTCGTGTCGCTCGTGATCTCGACGTCTAGGCGTGGATAGCGCTCGCGCAGTTGCGCCATCAGCGCGGGGAACCAGCTGTGCACGATCGATTCGATCACGCCGATCCGGATCAGGCCCGCGTCGCTCGCCGCATCGATGTCGCGGCGCATTTCGCCGTCGAGCCGCACGATTCGCTCCGCGTACGCGAGCATGCGGCGCCCGGCGGGCGTGAGCGTGGCCGAGCGCGTGTTGCGGTCGAACAGGCGTACGTCGAATGCCTCCTCGAGCGACGCGATGCGGCTCGATACGGCGGCCTGTGTGGTGTGCAGTTTTTCGGCCGTGAGCCGGAAGTTTTCCAGCTTCGCGAGCCAGACGAAGGTTTCAAGAAACCGGATGTTCATCGAAGTCCGAGCGGTGAGGCGGTGCCGGGCGGGGCGGCGGGATCGGTCGATGGTAGCGGATTTTCAGGGGCGGGAAATAAACGGGAGACGCGTTGCGTGTGCGGCGGTGGGTACGTGGGCGGGCGGTGAAGGGGCAGGCACACGTTCACGCAACGCCGCCCGCGACGCGTACGTCACGCGAGCGGCGCCCCCCGCGCACATCAAAGCTTGTCGAACGCGAGCGTCGGCACGTCGACGACCATCGCGCCGCCGTCGGCGACGAGCGTCGCGCCGGTCACGAAAGACGCGTCCGGCGACGTGAGGAACGCGCACACGGCCGCGATCTCGTCCGGGTCTGCCGCGCGCCGCAGCGGCACGTCGGCGCTGACGCGCGCATACGCACCGTCGAGCGTGTCGCCGTGTGCCGACATCAGCGGCTCCATCTCCGCGTCGGCCATCGGCGTGCGGACCCAGCCGGGGCATACCGCGTTCGCCCGCACGCCGTGCGGCCCGTAGTCGCGTGCGAGCGACCGCGCGAGCCCGAGCAGCGCATGCTTGCCGACCGTATAGCCGCACACGCTGGGGCCGGCCGCGAGCGCGGCGATCGACGCGACCAGCACGATGCTGCCGCGCTGCGCGATCAGGTCGGGCAGGCACGCGCGCGCGCTGACGAACGCGGTGTCGAGGTTCGCGTGCATCGCGTCGCGCCATTGCGCGTCGTCGGTTTCGTCCGCGCGGCCGAGGCCGTGGCCGCCCGCGCACGCGACGAGCGCGTCGACGCGGCCGAAGCGTTCGGCGATCCGCGGCAGGAAGCCGGCCCAGTCGGCGGTGCTCGCGGCATCGCCGGCCAGCGCGAGGCCGCCCGTTTCGGCGGCCAGCGCGTCGAGCGGCGCCTGGCGCCGCCCGATCAGCACGACGCGGTCGCCGCGGCGGGCGAAGCGGCGCGCGCACGCGGCGCCGATACCGGTGCCCGCGCCGGTGATCACGATCGTGCGGGGTTGCGGGTGGGTCATGTCGTGCTCCGGAAAGGGGTCGTTTCCGGTCACTTTAGGCGGCCCCTGCGAGCGCCGGTATCCGCCAAAAGGATGAACGCGGGCGGTATCCGGGCGGCCGGCGCGGCAGCGGACCATTTTGCAAAGGCTGACGATGTGCGGCGCCGAATCGCTCTATCCTCCACATTTTTGCGATAAGTCACGAAAGCCCGGCAGAATAGCGCGGGCGGGCCGCGCATCGACGCGCGGCGCATCGGCCGGCCGATTCCGTCGTGCGAGCGGAGCGGCAGGCCGGCGATCCCGGCAGGAGCGCGCACCCGACGCGCGCGCTGCATCGGCCGGGGATCGTGTCACGACAACCTATCGCCCGGTTGCGCGCTCGCGCGCCGGACCATCGACAAGAACAGGGAGGGGCCGGCTATGAGGCTGGACGACGAAACGGAAAGCACGAACGTCGAGGATCGCCGCGGCGCAGGCGGGTTCGGCGGCGGGCGCGGCGCGACGATCGGCATCGGCACGATCGTGGTTGCGTTCGCCGCGTCGTATTTCTTCGGGATCGACCCGCGCGTGATACTCGAAGGCGCCTCGGCGCTGCAGGGCCGCCAGCAGCAGGCGCAGCCCGCGCCCGCGCAGCGGCAGGGCGAGCAGGCGAACGACACGGGTGCGGTGTTCACGCGCAAGGTGCTCGGCAATATCGAGCGTACGTGGACGGGCGTGTTCAATACTCAACTGCACGCGCAGTACCAGCCGCCGACGCTCGTGATGTTCACGAACTCGACGCCGACCGCATGCGGCACGGGCCAGACTGCTATGGGGCCGTTCTACTGCCCGGGCGACCGCAAGGTGTATATCGATCTCGGTTTCTACAACGAACTGCGCACGCGTTTCGGCGCGGGCGGCGATTTCGCGCAGGCTTATGTGATCGCGCACGAAGTCGGCCACCACGTGCAGAACCTGCTCGGCATCTCCGACAAGGTCGACGCGGCGCGCCGGCGGGCGAGCCAGGCGCACTCGAATGCGCTGTCGGTGCGGATGGAACTGCAGGCCGACTGCTTTGCCGGCGTGTGGGCGAACAACGCGCAGCGCGCGAACCAGCGGCTGATGGAACCCGGCGATTTCGAGCAGGGGCTGAAGGCCGCCGCCGCGATCGGCGACGACCGGCTGCAGCAGCAAGGGCAGGGCTATGTCGTACCGGAGAGCTTCACGCACGGCACCAGCGACCAACGCGTGTACTGGCTGCGGCGCGGGATGCAATCGGGCGAACTGAGCGCCTGCGACACGTTCGCCGCGAACGCACGCTGAATCGGGCGCGTGCCCGGCCGCGCGCCTCCATCGTCCCGGCAGGAGGGTGAACCCGCCGTACCGGCCGGACCGGGACGATTTGCCGATTTGTGCTCACCGGCGCTTTTCGGCGCCGGTAGGCTGGCCCGAACTTCGATCTTCGTGACGTTCGCCCGCCAGCCGATTCCACCATGCCGACCCCATCCGAACCCGCCGACCCGGCCGCCGCCGACTGGCTGCGCGCGCTGCGTGCTTGCGTGGACGCGTTCGACGCGTTCGCGAGTCCGTCCGCGATCGTGTTCTACCGGCTCGACCAGAGCGGCGAACCGGCCGATTTCGAGCTGTTCGGGATGCCGGAATCGATGCATCGCACCTATGTCGCGCGCTACCGGATGCTCGATCCGCTGCATCCGTCGCGCTGCGCGGCAGGCGAGCGCGCGGTCGTCACGCTCGCTTCCCAATTGCCTGACGAAAGACGCGACGCGTCCGCGTACTGGACCCGTTTCCTGCGGCGGCACGACGTGGCCGACGTCGTCGAGATCTGGCTGCGCGACGCCGGCCGCACGGTCGGCGCGTTCTCGCTGCTGCGCTTCGGGGCGGCCGACACGCGCGGCGGCGCGGCCGGCAACAGCACGGGCGGGCGGTTCGCGCCCGGCGAGATCGACGCGCTCGCGCGGCTGCAGCCCGTGGCCGAAGCCGCGCTGAGCCCGCTGCTGCGCGCGCGGCGCGGGATCCACCGGATCGGCTGCGAGGAGCGGCTGACGTACCGCGAGGAGCAGATCGCGCGCCTCGTGCGCGACGGCCGCTCGAACAAGGAGATCGCCCGCGATCTCGCGCTGGGCCAGCCGACCGTCAAGACGCACCTGATGCGCATGTACCGCAAGCTCGGCGTGTCGAACCGCACGGAACTGGTCGGGGCGTTGTTCCTGTAATTCATCGGATAATTGCGATCCGGAATTCGAACCTGCGTGATCGCCGACTGATGAATATCAAGCACTACTCGTGTTGCTGAACGTCAGCGGCTGACCGGCACCGCTCCCGCAGCCGGCGTTCCGCGTCGACCGCCGCCACCCCGCAGGGTTGGAACCCGCCCCCCAGCGCCCACGCGCTGCCAATTTGCGCTCACCTCGCGCAATCCCTCGTCGATACAGTGGAACGACGCCCGCGTGCCCGTGCGCATGCGGTCCAGCCACGACAATCCTCGAGACGCCCATGAGCACCACGAATTTCGTCGCCGTCAGCGACACCGTGCGCACCTTCGTTGCGCGCGATTTCGGCCTCTTCATCGACGGTGAAATGCAGCCCGCGCACACGGCCGCGCGGCTCGACGTGTACGACCCCGCGACGGGCGAGCGGCTTGCGACCGTCGCGGACGCCGACGAACGCGACGTCGACCGCGCGGTCGCCAGCGCGAAGCACGCATTCGACACCCGCGTGTGGAGCGGCCTGCGTCCGGCCGACCGCGAACGCATCCTGCTGAAACTCGCCGACCTGATCGAACGCGACGCCGAAACGCTCGCGCAGCTCGAAACGCTGAACCAGGGCAAGTCGATCCACGTGTCGCGCGCGATCGAGGTCGGCGCGAGCGTCGAATACGTGCGCTACATGGCCGGCTGGGCGACCAAGATCACCGGCCAGACGCTCGACGTGTCGATCCCGTTCCCGCCCGGCGCGCGCTATACGGCCTATACGCGCAAGGAGCCGGTCGGCGTGGTCGCCGCGATCGTGCCGTGGAATTTCCCGCTGATGATCGCGGTGTGGAAGCTGATCCCTGCGCTCGCGGCCGGCTGCACGATCGTGCTGAAGCCGTCGCCGGAAACGCCGCTCACGGCATTGCGTCTGGCCGAGCTCGCACTCGAAGCCGGCGTGCCGCCAGGCGTGTTCAACGTCGTCACCGGCGGCCGCGTGTGTGGTGCCGCGCTCGCGAGCCACCCGTCGATCGCGAAGATCTCGTTCACGGGCTCGACCGCGACCGGCAAGCTGGTCGGTGCGGCGGCCGTGCAGAACATGACGCGCTTCTCGCTCGAGCTCGGCGGCAAGAACCCGATCGTGATGCTCGACGACATCGACGTCGCGCAGGCGCTCGACGGTGTCGCGGCCGGCGCGTTCTTCAACCAGGGGCAGGTGTGCGCGGCCGCTTCGCGCATCTATGTGCATCGCAGCAAGTTCGCACAGCTCGCCGACGGCCTCGCGGGCGTCGCGCAGTCGATGAAGCTCGGCGCGGGCCTCGACACGACCGCGCAGATCAACCCGCTGGTGTCCGCGCACCACCGCGACAAGGTCGTCCAGCACATCGAGGGTGCGCGCCGCGCGGGCCTGACGTTCCTCGCGGGCGGCACGCCGGCCGACGACCTGCCCGGCTACTACGTGAAGCCGGCCGTGATCGCCGATCCGGATCCGGACAGCGCGATCGTGCGCGACGAAGTGTTCGGCCCGGTGATCGTCGTCGTGCCGTTCGACGACGCGGCCGACGCGGTGCGCCTCGCGAACGCGTCGCCGTACGGCCTCGCCGCCAGCATCTGGAGCAACGACCTGAAGCGCGTGATGAACCTCGTGCCGCAGATCGAGGCCGGCACCGTATGGGTGAACTGCCATATCCCGCTCGACCCGTCGATGCCGTTCGGCGGCTACAAGCAATCGGGCATCGGCCGTGAATTCGGCCAGTACGCGATCGAAGGCTTCACCGAAACCAAATCCGTCTGCATCGCGCACTGACGCGCGGCATCAACCTCGAACGATCCCACAGTGGAGACTGCAATGAGCTACAACGAAGCGAAATTCTGGCACCCGATGCTGCACCCGAACGAGATGAAACAGCGCAAGCCGATCCGCATCGTGCGCGGCGACGGCTGCTACGTGTTCGACGAAGAAGGGCGGAAGCTCGTCGACGGCGTCGCGGGCCTGTGGAACGTGAACGTCGGCCACAACCGCCAGGAAGTGAAGGACGCGATCGTGCACCAGCTCGACGAACTCGAATACTTCCAGCTGTTCGACGGCATTTCGCATCCGCGCGCGGAGGAGCTGTCGAAGAAGGTGATCGACCTGCTCGAACCGGAGGGCATGCGCCGCGTGCTGTACAGCTCGGGCGGCTCCGACTCGATCGAGACCGCGCTGAAGATCGCGCGCCAGTACTGGAAGGTGCGCGGCCAGGCCGACCGCACGAAGTTCATCTCGCTGAAGCAGGGTTATCACGGTACGCACTTCGGCGGTGCGTCGGTGAACGGCAACACGGTATTCCGCCGCAACTACGAGCCGAACCTGCCGGGTTGCTTCCACGTCGAGACGCCGTGGCTGTATCGCAACCCGTTCACGCAGGATCCCGAAGAACTCGGCCGGATCTGCGCGGAGATGCTGGAACGCGAGATCCAGTTCCAGAGCCCCGACACGGTGGCCGCGTTCATCGCGGAGCCGATCCAGGGCGCGGGCGGCGTGATCGTGCCGCCGGCCAACTACTGGCCGCTCGTGCGCGAGGTGTGCGACCGCTACGGCGTCCTGCTGATCGCCGACGAAGTCGTGACGGGCTTCGGCCGCAGCGGCAGCCTGTTCGGCAGCCGCGGCTGGGGCGTGCGTCCGGACATCATGTGTCTCGCGAAGGGGATCTCGTCGGGCTACGTGCCGCTCGGCGCGACGGTCGTGAACGCTCGGATCGAGGACGCGTTCGCCGCGAACGCCGATTTCGGCGGCGCGATCATGCACGGCTACACGTATGCGGGCCATCCGGTCGCCTGCGCGGCCGCGATCGCGAGCCTCGACATCGTCGTGAAGGAAGACCTGCCGGCCAACGCGGCGAAGCAGGGCGCGTACCTGCTCGAAGCATTGAAGCCGTTCGCGGAACGCTTCGCGGCGGTCGGCGAGGTGCGCGGCAAGGGCCTGATGCTCGCGCTCGACCTCGTCGCGAACAAGGACACGCGCGAGCCGATCGACCCGCTTTCGGGCTATGCGAACGCGGTCGCGGAAGTCGCGCGCGAGAATGGCGTGCTGGTGCGCCCGGTCGGCACGAAGATCATCCTGTCGCCGCCGCTCGTGATCCAGCGCGAGCAGCTCGACCGGATCGTCGACGCGCTCGCGGCGGGCTTCGAGGCCGTGCCGTTCGCGTGATCGCGCGACGGCCCACCGGCGGCGGGCAGCGCGGCTGCCGCCGGTTTGCCGATTTGGGCTATGACCGGATTATTTTGCCTGCGTATTTTTTCGACATCGGATCGACGTTTGATCGACAAGGAGCCCGGGTAACGAAGCGCCGAAGCGCCGCCCCGGGCTGACCGCAAGGCAGGGAACCCGGGCCGCCGGCGGGGCGGCGGCCCGGTTCGACACTTGAAGGAGACAGGGATGTCGGGATGGTCAGGAGTTACCGGCGCAGCGGGCGACACGCCCGCCGGCACGCCGGCTGAAGCAGGCGGCGGAACGGCGCTGAAGGCGGGTGCGGTCGGCTTTCCGACCGCGCTGGCGAGCGCCGTCGGCCTCATCATGGCGAGCCCGGTGATTCTCACCGCGACGTCGGGCTTCGGGATGGGCGGCTGGGCGTTCGCGATCGCGATGATCATCGCGTTCGTGATGATGCAGGCGCAGGCGACGACCTTCTCCGAAGCCGCCGCGATGCTGCCGACGGCCGGCTCGGTTTACGATTACCTGTCGTGCGGGCTCGGCCGCTTCTGGGCGATCACCGGCACGATCTCCGCGTATTTCCTCGTGCACGTGTTCGCCGGCACGGCGGAAACGATCCTGAGCGGCATCATGGCGCTCGTCAATTTCGAATCGCTGAATGCGGCATTCGAGAAGCACAACAGCTCGTGGCTCGTCGGCGTCGGCCTCGTCGTCACGTTCGCGATCACCAACATCATCGGCATCAAGGTGTTCAGCAAGCTCGAGATCGTGCTGACCGCCGGCATGTGGCTGTCGCTGATGATCTTCGGGATCCTCGGGCTCGCGGCCGCGCCGGCCGTGCATCTCGACGGCTGGTTCGGCGGCTCGGAAGTCGGCACGTCGGTGCCGGCCGTGCTGTCGCTGGTCGGGATGGCGATGTTCATGTTCGTCGGCTGCGAGTTCGTCACGCCGCTCGCGCCGGAAATGAAGGCGCCGGGCAAGACGATTCCGCGCGCGATGGCGCTGGGCCTCGTCGGCGTCGCGATCTGCATGTTCCTGTACGGCGCGGCGATCCGCCGCCAGGTCGCGAACGTGCCGGTGAGCCCCGACGGCCTCACGCACCTGCTCGACACGCCGGGCGCGATTCCCGCGTTCGCGCTGCAGGTGCTGGGCCCGTTCGGCCGCGTGTGGTTCGGCATCGCGTTCCTGTGCGCCGGCGCCGCGACGATCAACACGCTGATGGCCGGGCTGCCGCGCATCCTGTACGGGATGGCGATCGACGGCGCGCTGCCGCGCTGCTTCGCGTACCTGCACCCGCGCTTCAAGACGCCGGTGGTCGGCATCGTCGCGTCGGCGATCGTGCCGATCTTCCACGCGTGGCTGATCAACGGCAACCTCGACAGCATCCTGCACCTCGTGCTCGCCGCGACCTGCGCGTGGGGCACCGCGTACCTGCTCGTCACCGCATCGGTCGTGATGCTGCGGATTCGTCGCCCGGACCTGCCGCGCCCGTACCGTTCGCCGCTGTTCCCGCTGCCGCAGATCGTATCGAGCGTCGGCATCATCCTGGCGATCTGGTACATCACGCCGCCGGGCATGAACGCGCGCGACATCTACGTGCCGTTCGGCGCGATGCTCGGGCTCACCGCGCTGTACGCGCTGTTCTGGACGCTCGTCGTGCAGCGCCGGCATCCGTTCAGGCCGGTGCCGGTCGAGGAAGTGCTGCGCAACGAGCACGTTGCATCGTGAAGCTCGCGCTCGCCCGCTGGCGCGCAGCGCCCGATGCACCGCCGCCCAGCCATCGGCCCGGCGCGCTCGCCGCGCGCGTGCTGGCCGACCTGCGCGCCGAGCGCGAGGCCGACGGAGCTGCCGGTCTGACGGCCCGGCTGCCGAACGGCGTGCGCGTGACCATCGACGAGCGGGTCGACCGCCAGTTCCTGATGCATACGGTCAGCGTGAAGGTGGCGGCCACCGCGTGCGGCCCGGCCATGCGGGGCAGCGCGCGCGTGCGCCAGACCGGCTGGCTGCGCAGCACGGGTATCGACGCGGTGGCCGTGCCGGGATGCGACCCCGGATTCGTCGATGCGGTGGCCGCGCTGGTCGCCGAACCGTCGCTGGCCGACGCGCTGCGGCCGCTGCACCTGACCCACTGTACGATCGATGCACGCGACGGCCGCTGGACGCTCGCGATCGTGCCGTTCGGCGGCAGCGAGGTCGTGAACCGGATGCCGTCGTTCCGCCGCTACGTTCGCCTGACGGGCGAGCAGGCCGGCGCGCTGTCGGCGGCCTGTCTCGCGTTCGAAACCGCACTACGCAGGATTTTGCACGGGTAAGCTATGGCGTTGCGCGCCGGGAACCGGCGGCCGCGTTTAGGGGTTTTACCGGAGATGCCGATGCTGTTCCAGTCACGCTCACACGAAGACGTGCACGATCACGGGCTCGCGATCGCGGGCTGGCATCAGGTCTACCGCCAGATGACGCCGGGCCGCTTCAAGGGCACCGTCACGCAGGTGCTGTACGACGATTTCCACTTCTTCCGCGAAACGACCAACCGGCGTGTCGCGCAAACCGGGCTCGCGCCGGCCGGGCGCACGTCGCTCGCGGTGCCGCTGTCCGTGCCGCTCGCGGGCACGTTCCAGGGCCAGCCCGTCGACGGCTACGCGCTGCTCGCGCTGCGCGCGGGCGAGGATTTCGAATTCCACACGCCGGAAGGGATGGGGCTCGTCGGGATCAGCGCGGCGTCCGACATGGTCGACGAGCTGTGCGAAGCCGAATTCGGCGCATCCGGCGCACGCAAGCTGCGCCACGTGACGCGGCTGTCCGACGAGCAGGGCGTCGCGCTCGGCGTGCGGCTGTCGTCGCTGATCGACGATGCGCAGCGCAACCCGGGCCACCTCGAATACGCGGCCACCCGCAAGATGTTCCGCGACGCGATGCTCGGCATGTTCCTCGATGCGCTCGAGCAGGGCATCGGCGTCGAGCGCCGCGACATCACGCACGCCACCTACAGCGACATCGTGAGCCGTTGCGAGAAGCATCTGCGCGACCGCCCCGAGGAACCCGTCACCGTGCTCGAACTGTGCCGCGCGCTGCGCTGCAGCCGCCGCACGCTGCAAACGAGTTTCCAGCGCGTGGCCGACGTCACGCCGGTCGGCTATCTGCGCACGATCCGGCTGAACGCGGTGCGCCGCTTGCTGCGCACGACGCCCGTGCAGCAGCTCGGCGTCGGCGAGGCCGCCGCGAGCTGGGGGTTCACGCACCTCGGCTATTTCGCGCGCGAGTATCGCGACCTGTTCGGCGAGCTGCCGTCGCAGACGACGCGCCCCGAATGACACGCGCGCGCCGCGACGGCGCCGCCGGGCAACCTCGCGGGCAACACATGCGACTGTTTGCCGATTTGCGATAGAGGTCCTGAATTTTCGCTGGATAGAGTCCTGTCACCCATATCGACAACTCCATCGATCTGCACTGCGAATCGATGACAACAGAGGGGCGGGACATGAAGATTGGACGACGACTGGCCGCGGCTGCGGCGACGCTGGGCTGCATGCACGCACATGCGCAGACCTCGGGCAGCGTGACGCTGTACGGCACCGTGGATACCGGCATCATCTACTCGACGAACCAGCAGTTCACGCGCGCCGACGGCAGCACGGGCGGCGGCCATGCGTGGCAGATGGGCGGCGGCAACCTCGTGCCGTCGCGGTTCGGCTTCCAGGGTGCCGAGCCGCTTGGCGGCGGGCTCAATGCAGTGTTCACGCTCGAGCAGCAGTTTCTGTCCGCGAACGGGCAGGCGCTGCAGGGCGGCACGGCCTTCAGCCGGCAGGCATGGGTCGGGCTGCGCCAGGACGGCATCGGCACGCTCGGCCTCGGCCGCCAGTACGACTCGTACACCGACATGCTCGGTGCGTACGTGTCGAGCAACAACTGGTCGACGCCGTACGGCTCGCACCTCGGCGACGTCGACAACCTGAACGCCGCGTTCAACTTCAACAACGCGGTGAAGTTCACCAGCGCCGATTTCAACGGCCTCACGTTCGGCGGCACGTTCAGCTTCGGCGGGCAGGCCGGCGATTTCTCCGCAAAGCGCGGCTATGCGGTCGCCGCGACGTACACGCGCGCGCCGGTTGCATTCTCGATCGGCTACCTCGACCTGCACCAGCCGCTCGACGCGGCGCTCGGCGGCGCGACCGGCTATATCGGCGATTTCGCGTGCAGCAACCCGGGCGCGATGGTCTGCCTGTTGCAGGACGCCGGCTCGATGCGCGCGTTCGGCGCGGGCGGGTCGGTCACGTTCGGCGACGCGACGATCGCGCTCACCTATACGCATACGCGCCTCGGCGACAGCCGCTATTTCTCGACCGCCGCACAGCCGCGCACGCAGGCGTTCACGTTCGATATCGGCGAGGTGAACGCCACGTACATGTTCACGCCCGCGCTGCAGGGCGGCGTCGCCTATATCTTCAACGCCGTGCATACCGACGGGCGCGGCACGACGCGGTTCCACCAGGTGAACGTCGGCACGAACTACAGCCTGTCGAAGCGCACGGCGCTGTATGCGGTCGCGATCGGCCAGATCGCGAGCGGGAAGGGGCTCGGCACCGACGCGGACGGCAACGCGGTGAACTACGCGCAGATTCCGGTGCTCGCGAACAGCAACTCGAGCCGGCAACTGGCGGTGATGGCCGGCATTCGTGTGAACTTTTAAGCGCAGGGCACGGGACACGGCGCGCGGAACGCGGGCGGCCGGCGACGCGCAACGGGCGGTGAGCAGCAGGTGGGTGGCGGGCGGCCGGGTTGCCGCCCGGCTCGCTGTGGCAAGCGCTCGGCAGGCGCCGCGCACCGGTGATCGCCGTGTGCCATAAATTCTTAACGATCGGCGTGAACAATGGCGTTCGCAACAGGCGGCCACACGCATCTCCCGCGTTGCACACGTGTGCAACGCCTGGCCGTCCCGCCACCACGCCGAACGAGAGAGACCTCATGACCTTGCTGAGCCGCCTGCGCGCGCTGTCCGCCGCCCTTGCGCTGTCCTTCGCCGCCACGCACGCCGTTGCCGCGGATCTCGTCATCGCAGGCCGCGACGACATCTACGGCAAGGGGCTGGCCGACGCCGTCGCCGGCTTCAACAAGCTGCACCCGGGCACCGAGATCGAGCTGCTCAAGCTGCCGAACGCGAACCTGTACCAGAAGCTCAAGCTGTCGATGCGCGAAGGCACCGGTGCATACGACCTCGTGATGATGGATGACACGTGGGCGCCCGAATTCATCGGCAACGGCTGGTTGAAGCCGCTGCCCGCGTCGCTTGCCGACGCCGATCTCGTGCCGTCCGCCGTCGCGCTCGGCCGCAACGCGGCCGGTGCGCTGTACGCGCTGCCGATCGTCGGCAACGTCGAAATGTTCGCGTACCGCAAGGACCTGCTCGCGAAGTACAAGCTGCAGCCGCCGCGCAACTGGGACGACGTGCTGAAGATCGCGCAGACCGTCGGCGGCGCGGACAAGAGCGTGTCGGGCGTCGTGTTCCGCGGCACGAAGGGCAACCCGGTCGTGACGGGCTTCCTGCCGATCCTGTGGGCCTACGGCGGTGACGTGTTCGACCGTGCCGGCAACGTGACGATCGATTCTCGCGAAGCGCAGGCGGCGCTGAAGACCTTCCTCGCGCTGAAGGCATCCGCGCCGAAGGACGTCGACGTATATGGCGCGGCCGAAGTACGCGACGCGCTGCAGCGCGGCACGGCCGCGCAGTCGATCGAGGTGTGGCCGGCGTGGGTGCCGGCGCTCGACGATCCGAAGCAGTCGCGCGTGGTCGGCCAGATCGCGCTGCAGCCGCCGCCCGGGCAGACCGCGGGCCCGGCGCCGATGCTCGGCATCTGGCAGATGGGCATCCCGAAGGACGCGCCGCACGCGAAGCTCGCGCAGGATTTCCTCGCGTACCTGACCGCACGCGACACGCAGACGCGCCTTGCCGGCATCGGCATTCCGCCGACCCGCCGCAGCGTGTTCAACGATCCGGCGCTGGTGCGCCAGTACCGCTGGTATCCGGATCAGCTGAAGGCGCTCGAAGCCGGCCGTGCGCGGCCGCGCGTGAACGACTGGCAGCAGGTCGAGAGCATTCTCGGCGACCAGCTGCAGCTCGCGCTGACCGGGCAGGCCGCGCCCGACGCCGCGCTGCGCCAGGCGCAGCAGAAGATCGCGCAGGCGACGGCCGCGGCCGGCAAGTGACCGCGCGTCTCCAACCCTCGCCGGAACACAGCGCATGAAAGCCTTCGGCCGCAGCCTGCCGTTCGTCGCGCTGCTCGGGCCCGCGCTGCTGGTGCTCGCCGCGCTCGCGCTGTATCCGGTCGCGCAGGTGCTGATCGATTCGTTCTGCCGGGTCGACTACTCGGCCGGCCGGCGCGCGTTTACCGGGCTCGCGAACTATCGCGCGGTGCTCGGCGACGACGCGTTCACGGCCGGCTTCGGCAACACGCTGCGCTTCACGATCGTCGCGTCGCTCGCCGAAGTCGCGCTGGGCTTCGGCCTCGCGCTGCTGTTCGTGCGTGCGTTTCCGGGGCGACGCATCGCGCTGCCGCTCGCGATCCTGCCGATGATGCTGTCCACGCTCGTGTGCTCGGCGATCTGGCGCAACTGGCTCAACTTCGACGGCTTCCTGAATGCGCTGCTCGCGGCGTTCGGCGTCGAAGGCGTGCGCTGGCTGTCCGATCCGCATCTCGCGCTGTGGTCGCTCGCGCTCGTCGACGTGTGGCAGTGGACGCCGATGGCGTTCCTGATCGTGCTCGCCGGGCTGCAGTCGATCCCGCAGGAGCTGTACGAAGCCGCGCGCACCGACGGCGCGAGCGAGTGGCAATGCCTGCGCGACATCACGCTGCCGCTCGCGGCGCCGCAGATCGGCCTTGCGCTGCTGCTGCGTTCGATCGACACGTTCAAGCTGTTCGACAAGGTCTATGCGCTGACGGGCGGCGGCCCCGGCAACGCGACGCAGACTTTGTCGACCTATATCTACGACACGGGCTTCCGCTTCTTCAACGTCGGCCCGGCGAGCGCCGCGTCGGTGCTGATGCTCGCGGCGTCCGCGCTGCTGGTCTCGGGGTACGTATGGCAGACGGTTCGCAAGCGGCGCGCATGACGGCGCAACCCGCTCGCATCACGGGCGCGCGAACGGGCGCCGCATTCGGTCGCGCGATGCCGTGGGCGTTGCGCATCGCCGCGCTCGCGCTGTTGCTGCTGCCGTGCCTGTGGATGGCCGGCGCGGCGTTCATGCCGACACTCGAACGGCTCGATCATCCGTTGCGGATCTGGCCGGCCGCGCCGACCTTCGAGCATTTCGCGTCGGTATGGTCCAACGGCATCGGCGCGCCGCTGTTCAATTCGCTGCTGGTCGGCTTCGGCACGACGCTGCTCGCGCTGGCGCTCGCGTTTCCGGCCGCGTACGCGCTCGTGCGGCTGCGTTTTCCGGCGCGGCTGGACCTGCTGTTCCTGGTGCTCGTGCTCGCGTTGAAGCTGATGCCGCCGATCACGATCGCGGTGCCGCTGTTCGCGCTCGCGAAGCGGCTGCACCTGCTCGATTCGACGCTCGGCCTGATGCTCGCGTACCAGATCTACGCGCTGCCGATGGCGATCTGGATGCTGCTCGCGTTCGTGCGCGACGTGCCGATCGAATACGAGGAAGCCGCCTGCATCGACGGCGCGGGGCTTGCTCGACGCCTCGTGCAGATCGTGCTGCCGCTGTGCGCGCCGGGGCTGATCGCGACCGCGATCTTCGTGTTCATCGCCGCGTGGAACGAATTCCTGATCGCGCTGCTGTTCGTGTCGACGCCGAGCCGCTTCACGCTGCCGCTCGCGATTGCCGGCTATGTGACGGAGAACGGCATCGACTGGGGCGACCTGATGAGCGCGGGGCTGATGGCATCGCTGCCCACGCTGGCCGTGGCCGGCTATGTGCAGCGCTACCTGCTGCGCGGGTTCGCGGGCGGGCTGAAGTGACGCGCGGCGCCGCCGCGCCCGATCTCCCCTGGTTATGCGCAGCTGGCCCGCACCACCTGCGTGACCGTCACGATGCGCGTGCGCGACGGGCCGTCGAACGTCTGCATCCGGTCGGCGAGCAGGTCGATCGCCGCGTGCGCGAGGCCGCGCGTGTCCTGTCGCAGCGTCGTGAGCCGATACGCGTCGTATTCGGCGGCCGGGATGTCGTCGAAGCCGATCACGCGCACGTCGTCCGGCACGCGCAGCCCGAATTCGCTGCGCGCCACGTCGATCACGCCGAGCGCGAGCAGGTCCGACGAGCAGAACACGCCGTCGGGCCGCTTGCCGTTCGCGAACAGTTGCCGCGCGGCTTCGACGCCGCTTGCATGGGTGTCGGACGGCGTGTCGAGCACGTGTGCGAGTGTCGAGTCGAATGCATCGCCGCGCCCGATCGCATGCTCGAACGCGGTAGCACGCGACTGCGCGCTGTAGCTCGCGCCGAGCGGCCCGACGAACGCGAGCCGGCGCGCGCCGGCCCGCACGAGCCGCTGCGCCGCATGGGCGGCGCCCGCCGCGTTGTCGCTGACGACGATGTCCGCGCCCGGCAGGTTCGCCTCGCGGTTGATCATCACGACCGGGATCCGGTGTTCGAGATACTGCTGCGCCACCGACAGCGGCGGCGACGCGGACGTCATCACGAGGCCCGCGATCCGGTAGCTGAGCAACTGTTCGAGCGATTGCCGGACCTGGCGCGGATCTTCCGCATTGGTCACGAGCGGCGTGAGCGCGCGCTGCCCGAGCGCGGCCATCAGGTCCGACAGCAGCCGTGCGCGAAACGGATTCTCGAACCCGGCCGTCACGACGCCGATCATGCTGCTGCGCTGCGTGATCATGTCGCGCGCGATCAGGTTGACCTGGTAGCCGAGCGCGCGCGCGGCGACCATCACGCGTTCACGCGTCTGCGGGGCGATACTCGCTGTCGGCGAGAACGCACGCGACACCGCGGAGCGCGACACGCCGGCGCGCGCCGCGACATCCGATGCCGTGACCCACGGCTTTCTTTCCTTGTCATTCATCGATTCATGATCCCTTCGAGCCACGATACGTGCATGCCGCCCGCCGACTGGATGTCGGCGCTCGACGATGCGCGACTGCTGCATACGCTGACCCTACCGGGCAGCCATGACACCTGTGCGTATACCGTCGACGACGGGCTCGTGCGCACCCAGCGTGCGCCGCTCGATGCCCAGCTCGCGCATGGCGTGCGGCTGCTCGACATCCGCTGCCGGCACGTGCGCGATGCGTTCGACATCCATCACGGCGGCATCGCGCTCGGCATGACGTTCGACGACGTGCTGGCAACCTGTGCGCGTTTTCTCGAAGCGCATCCGCGCGAATGCATCGTAATGTCGGTGAAGGATGAATGGCCGGCCCATGCTTGCACGCGCAGTTTCGATGCGACGTTCGACGCGCATCGTGCGCGGCATCCGCGGCTGCGCTGGCATGCCGGCGGCACGCTGCCCACGCTCGGCGACGTGCGCGGCGCGATCGTGCTGCTGCGGCGTTTTCGCAGCAGCCGGCCGCTCGGCATCGACCTGACCGCGTGGCCCGACAACGCGACCTTCACGATCGATCATCCCGACGGCGCATTCGTGATCCAGGACGAATACCGCGTGCCGGTGGCCGCGTCGATCGGCTGGAAGTGGCGTGCGATCGACACGCTGCTGACGGACCTGCCGTCGCCGGACAGCGGCCGCTGGGCGATCAACTTCTGCAGCGGGACCGGGATGGGCGCGAATCCGTCGGTGGTCGCGCACGGCGACGGCAGGGTGCGGGGCATTCATGCGCGGCTGGCCGAGCGGCTGCGCGAGCAGCCCGGCCCGTATGGCACGATGCTGCTCGACTTCTGCGACGACGACGACTGGGCGCTGGTGCGCGCGCTGATCGCGTGCAACGACCATGTGCCGGCGCCGGGCGTCTGGCGCAAGACGTTTCGCTGTTAGCGCAGATTCGCGCTGAAGAACGCGAGCGCCTTCGCATCGAGCGTTTCGTGGAAGGCCGCGCGATCGAATCCCTTCGCATCGGTACAGACTTCAGGCGAGACCTGCGCCAGTTGGTCGGAGCACGGCGCGAGAAACGCGAAATGCGCGGAGTGGGGCACGACGTGGAATTCCGGCCGTTTCGGCAGCATGCCGGCCAGCGCGGAGACGGTTTCCGGCTCCACGCCGTCGCCGCCCGCTTCGGATCCCCACAGCTGGATCGGCGCGTGCACGTCCTTCAGCGTATCGGCGGTCGGGAATTCGTTCATCGGGTCGGCGATCACGTAGGCCTTGATCCGCGGATCGTGCGTCAGCGGCTGGCGCGGCAGGTCGTGGTCGCGGATCTGCTTGCAGATCAGCCAGGTCGGGTCCGGGCAGGCCACGTGCGCGTGGACGAAATCCGGATTGGCGCCGGCCAGCACGAGGCCCGTATAGCCGCCGCGCGAGAAGCCGAAGAAGCCGATCCGGGCGGGATCGACATGCGCGGCGTCGGGCCCGTTGGCCAGCATGTAGTCGACCAGGCGCTTGATGTCCTCCGGCCGCTCGACCAGCTCCCGCAGGTCGGCCGCGCGGCTCATGTCGGTATGCGTGTCGCCGGGATGGTTGATCGCCGCGACGACGTAGCCCGCGTCGGCGAGCGTTTCGGCGAGGTCGTGATGCCCGAAGTACGTGCCGGCGTGGCCGTGCGAAATCACGACGAGCGGCAGCTTGTCGCCGACGGTCGGGCAGTTGCGTTGCCCTTTCAGCAGGAACGGGCCGATCGTGAGCGACTGCGCGGGCGCCGCGCACGGCGTCCAGATGACCGCGCGCAACTCGGGGCCGGCCGCGTCGGCAGGGATGGTGACGAACTTGAGGCCGGCCGCATGCGCGACCGTGGCGGACAGGCAGAGCAGGGCAGCCGAGAGCCAGGTCTTCATGTCGATTCCCCGGGGCAATTGGAGGGGCGCGGCGCGACGTGCGCCGGACAGATGCGCTCAGCGCGTCGCGATCGCCACCGCCGCACCGGCCATCGCGGTCGCGCTCGTGCGGTTGGCGAACCGCTTGGCTCGCGCCGACGTCAGGAACGCTCGTGCGCGTGACGCCAGCAGCGACCAGACGCAGTCGGCAAGGATCAGGACCGCGAGCATCGTGCCGACCAGCTCGGCCCACGCAGTGACACCGACGTGCGAGAGATCGACGATCGTCGGCAGCAGCGCGAGATAGAACACCATGATCTTCGGGTTGCCGAGCGTAACGAGCATTCCCGCGACGAACATGCGCCACGGCGACTGGCCGCGCGGCAGGTCGTCGTCGCCGGTCGCGGTCGGTGCCGTCCACATCTTCCACGCGAGGAACAGCAGGTACGCGACGCCGAGCAGCTTCAGCACGATCAGCCCGGCCGCGAACGTGCGCGCGAACGCGGACAACCCCGCGACCGCGAGCGTGAGCCACAGCGCTTCGCCGAGCCACATGGCCGCGAGGAACGGCAACACGTCCCGCACGCCGTTCGTCAGCACGCGCGCGACCAGCGCGGCGACGCTCGGCCCGGGCGTGCCGGCGGTGACGAGCAGGGTGACGGCGAAGACGGCGAGCGCGGACAAAGCCATGACGAACCTCTTGGGTGGGGGCGTTCGAAACGTATGAGGTTTCGATTATAGTGACGGCCGTTCCAGACTGCCTGCCTGAATTGCCGTGATGACTGCATCGATCCTGATCCGTCCCGCCACGCGGGAAGACGCGGCCGCGATGGCCGCCGTCGAAGTCGCCGCCGCGCAGCGGTTCCGCGCAATCGGCATGACCCACATCGCCGAAGGCGAGCCGACCGATGCGGCGGCCGTGCTCGTGCGTATCGACGACGGTCGCGCGTATGTGGCGGTCGATGAGCAGGGGGCGTGCGTTGGATTTGCGTTCTACCGGCTGCTCGATGCGCAGCGGCTTTACCTGGAAGAACTGGATGTCGCGCCGTCGCATGCCGGACAGCGGATCGGCGCGCGCCTGATCGAACAGGTGACGGCGCGCGCGGCGCAGGAGGGGATCGCGGAGATCGTGCTGTCGACGTTTCGCGACGCGCCGTGGAATGCGCCGTACTACGCGCGCCTCGGTTTCAGCATCGTCGACGACGCCACGCTCGACGACATGCTGCGCGAGATCCGCGCGCACCACGTCGCCCTTGGGCTCGACGAGACGCAGCGCGTGTTCATGCGGGCGGACGTGCGCCGCTGAACACGCGCTGCCGGGCCGTCAGGCCGCGTCGCTCAGCGCCGGGTAATCGGTATAACCCGTTTCGCCTTCCGCGTAGAACGTTTCCGGCACCGGCTTGTTGAGCGGTGCGCCGAGTTCGAGGCGGCGCGGCAGGTCGGGGTTCGCGATGAACAGCTTGCCCCATGCGATCGCGTCGGCGTTGCCGCTTGCGAGCGCGGCCTGCGCGGTGTCGAACGTGAACTGCTCGTTCGCGATCAGCGGGCCGCCGAACGCTTCCTTCAGGCGCGGGCTCAGGTGATCGCCCGAATACGACTCACGCGTGAAGATGAACGCGATCTTGCGACGGCCGAGTTCGCGCGCGACATAACCGAACGTTGCCGCCGGATCGGAATCGCCCATCGTGTGCGCGTCGCCGCGCGGGGCAAGGTGCACGCCGACGCGGCCGGCGCCCCACACGTCGATCGCCGCATCGACCACTTCGAGCAGCAGGCGTGCGCGATTCTCGATCGGGCCGCCGTATGCATCGGTGCGGTGGTTGGTGCTGTCCTGCAGGAACTGGTCGAGCAGGTAGCCGTTCGCACCGTGGATTTCGACGCCGTCGAAGCCGGCCGCTTTCGCGTTCTCCGCGCCCTTGCGGTACGCGGCGACGATGCCCGGGATTTCGTCGAGCTCGAGTGCGCGCGGCGTCACGTACGGGCGCTGCGGACGCACGAGGCTCACGTGGCCGCCCGCGGCGATCGCGCTCGGCGCGACCGGCAGGTCGCCGTTCAGGAACACCGGGTCGGAGATCCGGCCGACGTGCCAGAGTTGCAGCACGATGCGCCCACCGGCCGCATGCACGGCCTGCGTCACCTGTTTCCAGCCCTCGACCTGCTCGTCGGACCAGATGCCGGGGGTATCCGCGTAGCCGACGCCCTGAGGCGTGACCGACGTTGCTTCGGTGATGATCAGGCCGGCCGTCGCGCGCTCGGCGTAGTAGCGGGCCATCAGTGCGTTCGGCACGCGCGTCGCACCGGCACGGGAGCGGGTGAGCGGCGCCATCACGATGCGGTTCGGCAGGGTCAGGTCGCCGAGGGCGACGGGATCGAACAGGGTGGGCATGGCAAATAACCTCTTCACGAAAGGCGGGAAACCGTCGCGTCATGGGCGACAGCGCTCCGCATGGCCGGTTCGGCCGTGTTGACTAGAGTTCGCGGCGCAGGGCGTCGTGAAATGCGTCGATGACGGCCTCGTTGCGCTGAAAGAACGCCCACTGGCCGATCCGTGTCGACGTCACGAGCCCCGCGCGCTGGAGCGTCGCGAGGTGCGCGGAGACCGTCGACTGCGACAGCCCGCAGCGCGCGTCGATCTGGCCCGCGCAGACGCCGTGTTCATACGGCAGCGTCTGGTTCGGGAAATGCTCGCCCGGCGTTTTCAGCCAGTTGAGGATTTCCCGGCGCACGGGGTTCGAGAGCGCTTTCAGGATCGCGTCGATGTCGAGTTCGGTCGGCATGGAGGGGTGGGGCGTTTCGGTCGGGCAACAAGGTATCGTCGATGGGCGAATCTTATATCGGAATTTTGCGATATGTTTGAAAGCACTGCTGGCAATGGGGTTGATAGCTGACCCCAGCCCACAAAACTGTCCCGGTGGAAAGTGGAAAGTGCCGGCATGACGCTGTCATCGAGACAACGAGGTCATGCCATGAAGAAGAGCGAGTTCACCGACGAACAGATCGCCTGCGCGTTGAAGCAGGCCGAGCGGGGTGCCCCGTGCGTGGACGCCAGACGCTGCGCGGTTCCGCGCATATCGCGCAATCAGATATCCATCGCGAAAATAACCATTTGGTACACGCATCGGCGGGCATTACAGTCTGGCCTCCTGCCGGCTGCACCGCCGGTCGTTCCGACGTTATTCCAGAAATTCGCCACATGAATCGTTTGATGCGTTCCAGGGTCCGCCGTGCCGCGGCCGCGCTGTTCGTGCTGGGCCTAGTGCCGGTTTCCCATGCGGCCCAGCCGACGTTGCGCGTCGGCATCGACGCCGAGTCGTACCCCCCGTTCTTTTCGAAGGATGCCTCCGGCAAGTGGAAAGGCTGGGAAGTCGACGTGCTCGATGCCGCGTGCGGCAAGCTGAACGTGCGGTGCGAACTCACCGACATCGCGTGGGACGGCCTGATTCCGGCGTTGCAGAACCGCAAGATCGACGTGATCTGGTCGTCGATGACGATCACCGGCGAGCGGCAGAAAGCCATCGATTTCAGCCGTGCGTATTACGAATCGCCGACGGTGTTCGTCGGCGCGAAAAGCGACCGGCGCCGTGTCGACTGCGCGGCTCCCGCGACCTTCAAGGGCCGCGTGATCGGCGTCGAGGCCGGCACCAACTTCTCGGCCTTCCTCGACGCCCGCTTCAAGCAGGACGCGCAGATCAAGGCGTTCGACAAGTTCGACAATGCGCTCGCCGATCTGGTGTCCGGCCGCGTCGACTACGTGCAGGAAGGCAAAGGGTTGTTCACGGCGTTCCTCGCGTCGCGCGACGGCAAGGACTTCGAGGTCAAGGCCACGTGCGCGGACGATCCGGTGCTGGGCCTCGGCGTTGGCGCGGGCGTGCGGCACGGTGATGCGCTGCGCGGCAAGCTGTCGACCGCGATCGCGCAACTGCAGCAGGACGGCACGTGGGATGCGATCACCGCCCGCTATCCGAACCTGAAAGGCACGATCGAGAAGGGCCGCTGACCCCATGGCCGCGGACGATTCGCTGCTCGCGCTGCTCGCATTCGGCGACGGCGGCTACGGCCGCGTGTTCGCGGGCGCGTTCGCGCTGACGTTCGGCGTCGCCGCGGCGTCGTTCTGCACCGGCGTGCTGCTCGGTATCGCCGGCGCGCTCGGCAAGCTGTCGCGCCACGCAGCGCTCGTGTGGCCGGCGCGGCTCTATACGACGCTCGTGCGCGCGCTGCCCGAACTGTTGTGCCTGCTGCTCGCGTTCTACGCGGTCGCACCGGCCATCGAGAACGCGCTGCGCACCAGCGGCCTCGTATCCGGGGACTTCGCGTTCGACCCGTTCGTCGTCGCCGCACTGTCGCTCGGTTTCATCCAGGGCGCGTATCTCACCGACATCTTCCGCGCGGCGCTCGTCAACGTGCCGGTCGGCCAGATCGAAGCCGCGCACGCGTACGGGATGACGCCATGGCAGACGTTCGCGCGTATCCGGCTTCCGGCTGCCTCGCGGCTTGCGTTGCCGGGCGTCGGCAACGTGTGGCTGAACGCGACCAAGGACGCGTCGTTCATCAGCGTGCTCGGTTCGTTTACGGATCTGCTGAAGGCGAGCCAGCTCGCGGCCGGCGCGACGCGGCACTACGTATTCTTCTACCTCGTCACGGCCGCACTGTTCCTGCTGTTGAGCATTACGTCGAGCGGCCTCTTCGCGGCGCTCGAACGGCATGTGAATCGCGGCACGAGGCGCGCGACCACATGATCTTCTCGCTGCCTTTCCTGCTCGACACGGTGATGCCGAAGCTGCTCGCCGCGGTGCCGACCACGCTCGCGCTGACGCTTGTGTCGGGTGCGGCCAGCCTGCTGCTGGGCGTGCCGCTCGCGCTCGCCGCCGGTGCGCGCCATACGCCGTTGCGCTGGTCCGCGCGCAGCTGGCTCATGCTGATCCGCGGCACGCCGCTGCTCGTACAGCTCTATCTGCTTTACTACGGATTCGGCCAGATCGTCCCGCGTGAATGGATGCGCGACAGCTGGGCGTCGCCTCTGCTGCGCGACGCGTTCTGGTACGCGATCGTCGCGTTGAGCGTGAACGAGAGCGCGTACGTCGCGACGATCCTGCGCGGCGCGATCGCCGGCGTGCCGGCCGGCGAGATCGAGGCCGGCCATGCCTACGGGATGAAGCGCGTGCAGGTGCTGCGCCGCATCGTCGGCCCGCGCGCATGGCGGCTTGCGCTGCCCGCGCTCACCGGCGAGGCGATCCTGCTGCTGAAATCGACCGTCCTCGCGTCGACCGTGACCGTGTTCGACGTGATGGGCACGGCCAATACATTGCGCTTCGAGACGTTGCGCGTATACGAACCGCTGGCCGGTGCGGCGATCGTCTATGTCGTGCTGGTCGCGCTGCTGACCATTCCCGCCGCCCGTCTCGAGAAGCACGTCAATCGCTACCTGACGCGCACGACCGACGACCGCCTGCCCGTACGGCGCCGCCGTGCGTCGTCGGGCGCGTGGGCGGCACCCAACTGACTCCTGCCTGGTACCGATTTCGACGATGTCCGATCCTCGCCCCTTGCTGTTTTCCCTGTATGAACAAGCCAGTGTCGGCTGCGGCGGCGCGCCGAGCCTGTGGACTCATCCCGCCGACGAGCGGCTGCGCGCGAATACGCTCGCGTTCTGGTCGAACCTCGCGCGCACGGCCGAGCAGGCCGATCTCGACATGCTGTTCTTCGCGGACGTGCTTGGCCTGTACGACATCTATGGTGGGTCGGCCGACGCGGCGGTCCAGTGGGCGGTCGAGGCGCCCGCGAACGATCCGATGATGCTGATTCCGGCGCTCGTCGCGCAGACCGAGCGGCTCGCGTTCGGGGTGACCGCGAGCACGACCTACGAGCACCCGTTCGCGCTCGCGCGCCGTTTCAGCACGCTCGATCACCTGAGCAACGGCCGGATCGGCTGGAACATCGTGACGTCCTACCTGACGAGCGCGGCGCGCAATTTCGGGCTCGACCGAATGATCGGCCACGATGAACGCTATGCGCGCGCGGAGGAGTTTCTCGACGTCGCCTACAAACTGTGGGAAGGCAGCTGGGCGGACGACGCGGTCGTCGCCGACAAGCACGCGCCGCGCTATGCGCGCGGCGACCGCGTGCGACCGATCGCGCACGACGGCACGCATTATCGCGTGCAGGGGCCGCACGTCTGCGCGCCGTCGCCGCAGCGCTCGCCGGTGCTGATCCAGGCCGGCTGGTCGGGGCGGGGGCGCGAGTTCGCGGCGAAGCACGCGGAGGTGGTGTTCGTCGCGAAGTCGAATCCGCACGAGATTCGCACGGGCCTCGACGAGATTCGGCGGCTCGCGGCCGAACGCGGCCGGGCGGCGGACGACGTGAAGTCGCTGACGGTGCTGCGGATCGTGACGGCGCGCACGTCGAGCGACGCGAAGGAGAAATATCACACGCTGCAGCAGCACTATCACCAGCGCGCGCAGCTCGTCAGCTATGCGGGCGACACCGGCATCGACATCGACCGCTATGCGGACGACGAACCGCTGACGACGCAGACGGAAGGGCTGACGTCCTACGTGGTGCGGCCGGACGGCAGCGGCAAGCCGCTCACCGCCGGCGACGTGCGGCGCAAGTTCGCGAGCGTCACGCGCGGCACCGACCTGATCCTCGTCGGCTCGCCGGACGAAGTCGCGGACCAGCTCGCCGAGCACGCACAGCAGTCGACGACGAGCGGCTACATGCTCAATCCGCTGATCAGCCCGGGCACGCTCGACGATTTCGCCGAACTGATCGTGCCGGAACTGAAGAAGCGCGGCCTGTACCGCACGACGCCGGCGAGCGGCACCTTCCGTTCGCGGTTGAGCGGGCGTGACCGCCTGCCGGACACGGCCTATGGCGCTTCGTTCCGGTTTCCCGTGGCTGAAGCGGGCTGACCAGCCGATCAATGCCGGACGACTTTCATCGGAGTGGCGTGACATGATCGATGACGTACTGTTCCTGCAGCAACCGCGTCGTGCCGACCGGAATCTTTCGGCATGAACGGCGCGACGAACGAAACCATGGACGCGACGCGGCGCGAAGATCGACCCCATCGATCGGCGTCGTCGCCGGTCCTGAGCGCCACGGGCATCGCGAAACGCTTCGACGCGACCGTCGCGCTGGCGGCACTCGACCTGTCGATCGGCGCGGGTGAAGTCGTCGCGCTGATGGGCGCGAACGGCGCCGGCAAGTCGACCTTCGTCAAGATCCTGAGCGGCGCGCTGCAAGCAGACGGCGGCACGCTGACGCTGCGCGGCGACCCGTATCGGCCGGCGTCGCCGCACGCGGCCAAGCGGCTCGGCGTCGCGACCGTGCACCAGTCGGTGGCCGACGCCGTCGTGCCGACGCTGTCGATCGCCGACAACCTGCTGCTGGACCGGTTATGCGACCCGGCCTCGCCGTGGCGCGCACCGCCGGCCGCGCGGCGTGCCGCGGCGCTGTCGCTCGCCGCACGGGTCGGGCTCGATGTCGATCTGGCGGCGCCGCTGGCCTCGCTGTCGCTGGCCGACCAGCAGCGCGTGACCCTGGCGCGCGCGCTGGCCGGGCAGCCGTCGTTGCTGATTCTCGACGAACCGACCGCCAGCCTGTCCGCAGCGGAGGCCGAGCGGCTGTTCGTGCTGGTGGACGCGTTGCGTCGCGACGGCGTCGCGATCCTGCTGGTGTCGCATCGGCTCGGCGATTTGCGCCGCATTGCCGATCGCGCGGCGATCGTCCGCGACGGCCGGATCGTCGCCGACCTGGCCGCGCCGATCGATTTCGACGCCGCGGTGGAAACGATGATCGGGCGGCCGCTGCCGCGAGCGCGTGCCCTCGCGCCGGAGCAGGCCGCGCAGGCCGAATCCGGGCCCGGATCAGGCTTCAGCGTGCGGCAGATCCGGCTGACGCCGACCAGTACGCCGTTCGATCTCGACGTCCGGCGCGGCGAGATCGTCGCGATCGCGGGCCCGGTCGGCGGCGGCAAGTCGCGCTTCGCGCGGACGATCTTCGGCGCCGTGCGGGCGGCGGCCGGCGAGATGACGCTCGACGGCCGGCCGTGGCGGCCACGAACGCCCGCCGACGCGATTCGCGCCGGCGTATTCCTGGCCGGCGAGGATCGCTGGCGCACGTCGTTGTTTCCCGACAGCGTCCCGTTCGCATCGATCGCGGGCACGATCGGCTTTCCGTTCCTGTCGCGCTGGTTCGCGAGCGGCGCGGTGCGTCGAGCGCGCGAACGCACGGCCGCCGCGGCGGCGATCGCGCGGTTCGGGATTCGCTGCGAAGGCCCCGACGACCGCGTCGCCCACCTGTCCGGCGGCAACCAGCAGAAGGTCGTGCTCGCGCGCTGGCACGCCGAGCCGGCGCGGCTGTTGCTGCTCGACGAGCCGTTCCAGGGCATCGATGCCGGGGCGCGCGCCGATATCGTCGATACGTTGCGGCGTCATGCGCATGAGCGCACGACGATCGTGTTCGTCAGCGATCTCGAGGAAGCCGCCGAGATCGCCGATCGTATCGTGCGGTTCGATCGCGCGACGCTCGATTGCCTGCCTCCGACTTCTTCCATCGTGGGTGCCTGCTCATGAAACCCGTGACTTCCTCCGCAGTGCGTCCTGCCGTTCCCGTCGAACGGTCGTCGCGCCCCTGGCCGGCCCGTCTCCGCGATACGCTCGAACGAACCGGCATCCTGCTCGTGCTGGCCGTCCTCGTGGTCGTGTTCGCGCTCAGGGAGCCCGCGTTCCTGAACGTCGATAATCTGTTCAGCATCCTGCAGGCGGTGTCGATCGTCGCGTTGCTCGGCATCGGCGTGACGGTCACGCTCGCGGCCGGCGGTTTCGACCTGTCGGTCGGCAGCGTGGCCGCGACCGCGCAGATGGCCGCGAGCTACGTGCTGGTCGTCTGGCACGGCAGTGCATGGGCGGCCGTGCTCGCCTGCGTCGTGCTCGGCGTGGCTGCCGGCGTGTTCAACGGCTTGCTGATTACGTGGCTGCGCGTGCCCGACCAGCTCGCGACGCTCGGCACGCTGTTCCTGCTGGCCGGCCTGCAGTTGATCCCGACCGGCGGCCGTTCGCTCGCGACCGGCTCCGTGCTGCCCGACGGCACGGACGCGACGGGCGTCTTCCCCGACGCCTTTCTCGCGCTCGGCCGGCTGCGCGTGTTCGACGTCGTCCCGTTGCCGGTCCTGCTACTCGCGGCGGTGACGGTGCTGGCCTGCGTGACGATGGAGGCGACGCGCTGGGGCCGCGTGATCTACGCGATTGGCGGCAACGAGACGGCCGCGCGGCTGGCCGGCGCGCCGGCCGCGCGCTACCGGGTCGCCGCGTATGTCGTGTCGGGCGCGATCGCTTCGCTGGGCGGCGTGCTGATCGCCGCGCGGGTCGGCCGCGGCGACGTGAGCGCGGGCCACTCGCTGCTGCTCGATGCGGTGGCGGCCGCGCTGATCGGTTACGCGGTGTGGGGCGCGAAGCGGCCGAACGTGTTCGGCACGGTCGTCGGCGCGGTGTTCGTCGGCGTGCTGCTCAACGGGCTGACGATGCTGAACGCTCCCTACTATATGCAGGACTTCATCAAGGGCGTGCTGCTGGTGCTGGCCCTCGCATTTACGTTCGGCATCGGTCGCCGCGCGGACGCCAGGGCGTGATGCGTGAGGTCGCCGAGACTCGGTTCGGGCATGGACGGGGTCGGAGAATCCGCAGGCGGGACCGTTTGTTATCCAAAGTAATATCGATTGCCGAATCGGTCGGTTTGAGTTCGCGTGCCGTGCTGATAGATTGAGCCGATATCGTCCTGTACGGAGACAGACACGCCATGCGCTCGTTGCTTCGCCGAAAGTCGCGCCTCGAACCGAAACTCGGTGCACTCGTATTGGGCGCCGCACTCGCGCTCGGTATGCCCACCGCACACGCCGGCCCGCTCAAGGGCGCGCCCGCGCCGTTCGACAAGGGCGGCGTGAAGATCGCGCTCGTCAACTACCTGTCGACCGGCGATTTCTTCCAGGCCTACGAAGCCGGCGCGCAGAAGCAGGCACGCGCGCTCGGCGTCGATCTGCGCATCTACGAAGGGCGGCAGGATGCGGCCGAGCAGCGTGAGCAGATTCAGCAGGCGATCAGCATCGGTGTGTCCGCGATCATCGTCAATCACGGCTTGCCGGAATCGCTGAAGGACGTCGTGCAGCGCGCGCTGGACAAGGGCATCAAGGTGGTCGCGTTCGACGTCGATCTCGCCAATCCGAAGGTGCCGCAGATCGAGCAGAACGATCGCGACCTCGCGAACCTGCTGCTGGATCAGGCCGTGAAGGACAACGGCGACGCGTTCGCGGCAGGGTACGTGTACGTGGCCGGATTCGCGCCGCTCGACCGGCGCGATGCCGCGTGGCGCGACTTCAAGCGCGCGCATCCGAAGGTGCAGGAAAAGGCGCGCTGGGGCACCGTCGACAATCCGATCGCGCAATCGGTCGCGAACCAGGCGGCGGCCGTGTATCGCGCGAATCCCGACATTCGTGTGGTGTTCGCGCCGTACGACGAGTTCGCGCGCGGCGCAAAGCTCGCGGCGGACGAGGCCCGGCTCTCGTCGAAAATCCGTATCTACAGCGCGGACGTGTCGACGGCCGACATCGAGGCCATCCGCGCGCCGAACAGCCCGTGGGTCGCGACGGCCGCGACCAATCCGGCGGTCGTCGGTGCGGTGTCGGTGCGGGCCGCGGCGCTGCTGGTCGCAGGACAAAACCCGGGCGCGCGCATCGCGGTCAAGCCGGCGCTGATCACGCGCGACGATCTCGTGAAGAACGACATTCATACCGTGGCCGAACTCGGCGCGAAGTTTCCGGCGTTTCGTGCGAGCGACGCGGCGACGGCCGCGTGGATTCCGGCGATCGACTGATCGCTGCGGCACGCAGCAAATCCGGACTCTGCGCCCGCTTCGATGCAGTGCTTTCGCAGCGCGCCTTCAGCGTGGCGACATCGATGCCGGGTTGCAGCTTGAAGAAGACGATTTCGGTAATCACGTTCGATCCTCGGTTGGCAAATCGGGGGAATCGAACGCACATCCCGACGCACGAGCCGGAAATCGCGCCGCATGCGCCTCCATCGGCAGGCGCAGTGCATTCGCGAGATAGCTCACCGTCCGATAGAAGCCGGCAAGCATCAGTAGCTCAAGCAGCGCCTCGTCGCTGAAACGCCGACTCAGCGCGTGCCACAGGCCATCGTCGATATCGCAGTGCCGATGCAGCGCATCGCACATCCGGATCAGCAACCGGTCGTCATCGTTCCAGCATGCATCGTCGGCCGAACCGTGAGCCAACGATCCGGTCTGCTCGCCGGTCAGCTTCGCCGCCCGTGCGAACACGGCCACATGCACGCCCCATTCATATTCGGACCCGCAAAGCGCGGTGGTGCGATCGATGACGATCTCGCGTTGCCGGATGTCGAGATGGCCCTTGTCCAGCAGGCCGGCGGCAAAGAATTTCGTGAACAGGCGCGGATCGCGTGCGACCGTGGTGAAGAGTCGCAGCGGTGGTCGGCCCTGCATGATCCGTTCGATCGCGGCTGCGATGTGGGGAGCGAACGGTGGTGATGCGGATGCAATGCGCTGAGTCATGTGAGCCTCGTGCCTGAGACGATGCATGCGTGGAAGCGTAGGCGTGGTGCTTTAAAAAGTAAAGCAGAGTAGAAGTGCGATTCAAGTAATTGACGCCGTCTGTCGATTGCTTTAAAAAGTACAGCATGACCACACCAAAAATCGGACAACGCGTTCGCGGATCGAAGACGGGACGGCCCATCATGGTCGTGCTGGATCTGCTCGGGCGGCGCACTGCGCTGCGCATCCTGTGGGAACTGCGCGGCGAGCCGCTGACGTTCCGCGCACTGCAGGAAGCCTGCGAAACGAATGCGCGCCTGCTCAACACGCGGCTGGCCGAGCTCAAGGCGTCGGGCCTCGTGGAGCATGGCGAGGGCGGCTACTGCATGACGGCCGAAGGCCGGCGGCTCGAAGCGGCGCTGCAGCCGTTGCTGGGGTGGGCAAGACAATGGGCGAAGCGCGATCCGGAAGGGCTGGACGCGGCCGATCGCGAGCAATCCGGTCAGTCACGCTGACCGCTCGATGCGCGGGCGCGCATCGCAACGTCATTCCGGGGCATGCGTCGGGCATGGTCCATGTTTGCCTGAGGAGTCCTTTCATGCGTGTGCGGGCCGTCATATTCGACTTCGACCTGACGCTGGCGGATTCGTCCGCGGCGATCATCGAATGCACGGAATACGCGTTGCATCAGCTTGGGGCAGCCGGCGCGACACCCGCGCAGATCGGTGCGGTGATCGGGCTGACACTGCCGCAGATGTTCCGCGCGTTGACGGGCGAAACCGAACCGGCGCGGGCCGACGCGTTCGCGCGGCATTTCGTGGCGCGTGCCGACGCGATCATGGTGCCCGGCACCCGCATTTATCCCGAGGTGCCGCCGCTGTTTGCCTGGTTGCGGGCGCAAGGGCTCGCCGTCGCGATCGTGTCGTCGAAGTTTCGCTACCGGATCGAGGCGATTCTCGAGCGTAACGGGTTGCAGTCACTCGTCGACGTGCTGATCGGCGGGGAAGACGTGCAGCGTCACAAGCCGGATCCCGAAGGGCTCGTGCAGGCACTGGCGCGGCTCGATCTGCCGGCACACGCTGCGGTCTATGTCGGCGACCACGCAGTGGACGCACAGGCGGCCGAGCGGGCCGGCGTGGCGTTCGTCGGCGCGGTAAGCGGGATGACGTCATTCGACGAATGGGCGCGTGCGGGCAAGCAGGCGGTCGCGACGCATATCGGCGACCTGGCCGCGATCGTGCAGCACATGCAGCGCGATCCGGGCCAAGCGTGCGGCCCGCACGATGCCTGACGCCGGATTCGGGAGCCGCACGATGCCGCGCCACGTGAACCATCTCCGCTGGAAGATCGTCGCGTTTCTGCTCGCGCCGCTGACCTTCGTGATGACGCTCGATCGTGCGGCGATGGCCGTGGCCGCACCGACGATCCAGGGCGAACTCGGCCTGTCGATCGTCGAGATGTCGATGATCCTGACGATTTACTTCTGGGCCTATGCGATCGGCCAGATGCCGGCGGGGCGCGCGGCCGAACGCTTCGGCTCGCGCGGCGTGCTGTTCGGCACGAGCACGCTGTGGTCGCTGATGATGATCGTCACGCCGTTCGGCAGCGCGTTTGCCTGGCTGTTCGGTTGCCGGCTGGTGCTCGGCGGCGCGCAGTCGGCCGACTGGTCGAGCAGCGTCGTCGCGCTCAAGCGCTGGTTTCCGGCCGGCGAGCGCGCAAAAGGCAATGCGGCGCTGCTCGCGGGACTGTATCTGGGGCCGATCGTGTCGGCGCCGCTCACAGCGTGGACGATCGTCCATTTCGGCTGGCATGCCGTCTTCTATGGATTCGGCGCGCTCGGCCTGCTGCTGGGTGCCATCTGGTGGTTCGGCTACCGCGATGCGCCGGCGTCGCATCCGCTCATCACGCAGGCCGAGGCGGACTACATCGCGGCCGGCCAGCCGCCCGGCGACACGGTCGTGTCGGGTTCGCTCATGCGCTGCCTGCGATTGGGACGCTTCTGGATCTTCGGCGTCCAGTATTTCCTTCTCGTGCTGATCCAGAGCTTCTACACGGTGTGGCTGCCGACCTACCTGATGCATGCGCGCGGACTGTCGCTGAAGGCGATGGGGATGGTCGCATCGCTGCCGTGGGTTGCCGTGTTCGTGGCGGTATTCGTCGCGGGCACCGTCAGCGACCGGTTGCTGAAGAAAACGGGTTCGATCTACTGGGCACGCACGCCGGTCGCGGTGGCGGGATTCGTCGTGAGCGCGCTGGCGCTGGTCGCCGCGTCCCGCGCGCAGGCGATGGCGGCGGTGATCGCGCTGCTGTGCCTGTCGTTTGCGGCCGTCGGGTTCGTGCAGGTCGTCGTCTGGTCGGCCGCGCAGGATCTCGGGCGGCCGTTCGCCGGCGTGATGTCGGGCTGGACCAACGTGTGGGGCGCGTTGTCGAACGTCGCGGGCCCGATGGCGCTCGCGCTCGTCGTCAAGGTCACCGGCAGCTGGGGCAGCGGGATGTTCGTGATCGGTGCCGCGGCCGCTTGCGGCGCGGTGCTGTGGCTGTTCGTCCATCCCGAGCGCCCGTTGCTCGCCGTGGCGGCGGGCAACGGGCCACCGACGGCAGGGGGCCGGAACACGCCGTGCGGCGATGCGCATGAAACCCGCGCCGACGCCGGGCGGGTTTCCGAGCCGGCCGACTGAGCCGGATGACGCAACGGGCCGGCCGCGCGCGACGGATTCTGCGACCATCGCCGTTAAAGTCATGTCCGCCACTCGATCCGTCGCCATGTCACTCATTTCCGTTGCCTTCGCAAGCATCCGGCGCTCACGTGTGTTGCCGGCCGCCCGGACCCTGGCGTTCGCGATTCCGGTCGCGGCAGCCATCGGCGCGCTGGGCGGCGCGCGTCCGGCCGAAGCCGTCACGCCCACCCAGCGCGAACGTCTGGAAGCACCGGTGAAGGCGGTCGCCGACCAGCGCCTGACCGTCGACACGCCGCAGGGCAGCGCGATCTTGCCCGTCTATGCCGACCATCCCGTCGACAAGGCGGCACCCGACGTCACGCGTGTGTTCATCGTGATTCACGGCACGCTGCGCAATGCCGACGCTTATTACGCATCGGGGCTCAAGGTCGTCGGGAAGGCCGGTGCGGCGGGCCGGGGCACGATGGTCGTCGCGCCGCAATTCCTGACGCGCGCCGATACGCGTGCGTTCTCGCTGCCCGCGCCGACGCTCGCCTGGACCCAGGAAGGATGGAAGGGCGGCGAACCGGCCCGGCAGCCGGCCCCGATCAGTTCGTTCACCGCACTCGATGCATTGCTCGCGCATTTCGCCGACCGCGGCTTGTATCCCGCGTTGTCGACCGTGGTCGTGATCGGCCATTCCGCCGGCGCGCAGTTGCTGCAGCGTTACGCGGTGGCCGGGCATGAAGGCGATGCGCTGGAGCGGGCCGGCATCGCGGTGCGCTATGTGGTCGCGAACCCGTCGAGCTACCTGTATTTCGACGACGAACGGCCGGACGGCCAGGCGATCGCAGACGGAACCTGCCCGAGCGCGACCCAGTGGAAATACGGGCTGAAGTCGGCCCCGCCTTACGTTGCGTCGCAGGACGTGCGCGATCTTGAAACACGCTATGTCGCGCGTCATGTCGTGTACCTGCTCGGCCAGGCCGACACGAACCCTTACACCCACTTCATCGACCGCTCATGCGCGGCCATGGCGCAAGGCCCGTACCGGCTCGCACGCGGGCTCGCGTATTTCGACTATCTGAAGAAGCGGCATCCTGACGATCTCGCGCAGCAGGTCGTCGAAGTGCCGGGCGTCGGGCATGACGGCCTCGGCATGTTCACGTCCGCTTGCGGGCTGGCCGTGCTGTTCGGGCAGGCGTTGCCGCAATCGTGTCCGGTCGTTTTCGGCACGGCGCCGGACATGCGCACGGCTACGTCGTCCGGCCCCCCGCGCTTAACGGCGTGGCGATGGTCGAGGTGAATGCGGCCGGCCAGGCCTGCCTTCAGGCCGCCGGGCGCGTGTGATCGCGCCGGTGCCGTCGGCGCGAGATCGGGGCGGCGCGCGTCATGCCGGACCCTCCGTGATCGGCGGCCCGCTGGCGTCGAATACCGTCAGGCCTTCCGTCGGGTCCGTCGGTGTCTCCCACGGACGCGCCGCGATGGCCCGTTGCGCGGCCTCGTAGCCGGCCTGCCGGCGGGCCGCGATGCCGGCCGGCGTGAAATCGATGTCCTTGAACTGATTGTCGTCGGCGAGTCGCGGCGCCGCGAGCTTGATCAGATGCATCGTGGTTTCGCATCCCCACGCGGCGAGCCGGCGCACGGCCGGCGACGCGCGTTCGGCCTCCGGCACGTGCCGCGCCAGCTCGCGGATCACGTGGCGCAGCCGGTGGATCTGCTGCTGCCGCGCGATGTGGCTGTCGGTGCGGCTCGCGTACTGGATGTCCTTCTGCCGCTCCGACACCTGCCAGATGCTCTCGGGCTCGGGGCCGGCCGGGTTCCACATCTGGACCGAGAAGATGATCGAACTGCGGCGCGGATTGTCGTCGAGCACGACCTCGACCGGCGTGTTCGAATACACGCCGCCGTCCCAGTACGGCTCGCCGTCGATCCTGATCGCTGGGAACGCGGGCGGCAGCGCGCCGGAGCTCATGATGTGCTCGAGCGCCAGTCGCGTATCGCGTGAATCGAAATAGCGCATCGTGCCCGAGCACGCATTGACCGCGCTGACGGTCAGGCGCGGGTGGCCCGCGTTCAGCAGGTCGGGATCGATCAGCGACGCCAGGGTGTCGCGCAGCGGCGCGATCCGGTAATACGACGCGCGATCGACGCCGAGTCGGACCATCGGCCCGAGCCACGAGGCCGGATTGGACTGGAAGAATCCCGCGATGCCGCCGCCGATGATCATCAGCTCGGCCAGCGTCCGGTTCCAGCCGGGCAGCAGCGGTGCCGTGTCGAAACGGGTCCGTTCGGTCACGCGCCGCCAGAATGCCGACAGCTTCTCGTAACGCTGCGCGGGCGGATTCCCGGCGATCAGCGCCGCGTTGATCGCGCCGATCGACGTGCCGACCACCCAGTCGGGCCGGATGCCGGCTTCGTCCATCGCCTGAAAGACGCCGAGCTGGAATGCGCCCAGTGCGCCGCCGCCCTGGAGCACGAGCACCACTTGCCCGGGAAGATCCATGCGTGCCGGCTGGCTCGCGGTCATGGCTGGCCTCGCTGCGTGTGAGGGTGGGTCGGGTTCGCCGAACGGTTCGATCCAGTTTAGGCGATCGGCGGCGCAGGGCCGCCCGCAGTGCAACGGGCGGCCCCGCTTGATTCGACGCCAGACCCTTCCGACCCTCGAGCGCGTGTCGTGACGCGCCGCGTCATTCGACCGTGATGGTCTCCTTCATGTACGGGTGAATCCCGCAGAACACCTTGTAGACGCCCGGCTTGTCGAAGCGGAACGCGTACGTTTCGTCCTGGTCGAGCGCCTTCGAATGAAAGATGCCGGCGTCGTTGACGACGGTGTGCGGCTCCGCGTCGAGGTTCTTCCACGTGATCGTCGTGCCGGCCTTGATCGTCGTCGACATCGGCGAAAACATGAAATTGCGGATCGTCACGAGCGTGCCGTCGGGGCCCTGCGCGAACGCGGTGAGCGGGGCGGTGGCGCACAGGAGCAGCGCCGCGATGAGGCTGGATGGCTTGAAGCGGGTCATGTCGGTCTCCCTGGGGTTCGGTGCGTCAGGCCAGCGTCGCATCGTGCAGCGACGACGCGACCGGATGGCCCGCGAATTCGACGGTCGTCACGCCGAGCATCGACGGCAGCCGGTCGCGCGGCACGGTGAGCGGCACGGGGCCCGGGCCGTTGCCGGCCGTCGGTTGCGGGAACGCGGTGGAGCGCGCCGTGTGGAACGTCACGTTGCCCTCGACCTTCGACACGATCTGGTGGATGTGCCCGTTCAACACGGTGACCGAGCCGAAGCGGCGCAGCAGCGCCATCGTCTGCGGCGCGTCGCCGGTGCCCCAGCCCCACGGCTCGTAGATGGTCCACATCGGCATGTGCGAGAACACGACGATCGGCGTGCTCGACGAGCGGCCCTTGAGATCCTGCTCGAGCCACGCGAGCTGGTCGTCGCCGAAGCTGCCGAGCCCGTTCGGCTTGAAGTGCATCACGTTGACGAGGCCGATGAAGTGCACGCCCGCGTGATCGAAGCTGTAGTAGCCGCGATTGTCCGACGCCTTGCCGAACCGGCCGAAATATTCGGCGCCCGAACCGTCGGTGACGTCGTGCTCGCCGGGCACCGTATGCAGTTCCGGCACGCGCAGCGCGGAGAGCAGTTGCGACGCGTGGTCGAACTCCTCGGGCTTGGACAGGTGCGTGATGTCGCCGGTATGGATGGCCAGCGCGGGCATCGCCGGCATGCCGTTGACGAGGTCGATCGTCTGCTTCAGCGTGGCCGATACGTCGGGGTTCGCGTCCTTGTTGAAGCCGATGTGCGTGTCGCTGACCTGCACGAACAGCGGGCGGCCCGCGTTGGCCGGGAGCGCGTCCCCGGTCTGCGCGAGCGCGAGGTCGAACGGCGTCAGGATGCCGCCCGACAGCGTAAACAGCGTGCCGAGGCCGCCGAAGGCCATGCATTGCAGCGCCTTGCGGCGCGACGGGTTGGTGGGGGTCGATGAAGACATGTGAGCCTCGCATTCGTATGACGAAACCGGACGGCCGGATCGTCCTGGAATAAGCCGGCGCCTTCGCGTGCCATACCGGCGCAGCGGCGGATTTATTCCCGAGAGTTACAAGGTCGAACACCCGTGTTTGCGGGTCGGCAGGCGGCGCAGGCGTTCTGGTGGACGTCTCGTCAATGTCTTGTAAGTGACACGTCACATTTGCGTCACGACCGATCGATAGCCTGCCACTCCGAGTCACCTCTCCGGAGCCCCTTCATGCCGAATCTCGCGGCAACGGAAACCAGCGGTGCGGTCAGCAGCCGCACGCGCGTCATCAGCCTCGCGCTGTTTTTTCTGATCATTGCCTGCGGCATCGTCTATGTCGGTATCCATCTGAGCGCCGATCTCAGTCCCGTCAAGGAGAGCTCGGTCCTTCCGTTCCTGCTGCTGATCGTCGCGCTGCTGATCGCGCTAGGCTTCGAGTTCGTGAACGGCTTCCACGACACCGCGAACGCGGTCGCGACCGTCATCTATACGCATTCGCTCGACCCGCACCTGGCGGTTGTCTGGTCGGGCCTCTGGAACCTGTTCGGCGTGCTCGTGTCGAGCGGCGCGGTCGCGTTCGGCATCCTGCAGTTGCTGCCGGTCGAGCTGATCCTGCAGGTCGGCAGCGGCTCGGGCTTCGCGATGGTGTTCTCGCTGCTGATCGCGGCCGTCACGTGGAATCTCGCGACCTGGTATTTCGGGTTGCCGTCGTCGAGTTCGCACACGCTCGTCGGTTCGATCATCGGCGTCGGCCTGATGAACCAGATCGTCAGCGGCCCGTCGGGCACGAGCGGCGTCGACTGGAACCAGGCGCTCGGTGTCGGCAAGGCGCTGCTGTTCTCGCCGCTGATCGGCTTCGTGTTGTCCGCGCTCGTGCTGCTGCTGCTGAAGGCGCTCGTGCGCGTGCCGGCGCTGTACCAGGAGCCGAAGGGCAACAAGCCGCCGCCGTTCTGGATCCGCCTGCTGCTGATCCTAACGTGCACGGGCGTGTCGTTCGCGCACGGCTCGAACGACGGGCAGAAGGGCATGGGGCTGATCATGCTGATCCTGATCGGCGTGATGCCGACCGCGTATGCGCTGAACAAGGCCGTGACGCCCGATCAGACGAGCACGTTCGTCGCGGTGGCGCGCCACGCATCGACGACGCTCGTCAAGTATGCGGACCCGGCTGCCCGGACGGCCGACCCGCGCGCCGACGTCGAGGCATACGTGCGCACGCACAAGCTGACGCCGGCGACGATTCCCGCACTGGGCAAGCTCACCGACACCATCGCCGACCAGGTCGCGCAGGCCGGCGGCATCTCGAGCGTGCCGCAGAACCTCGTCGACAACGTACGCAACAACATGTACGTCGCGTCCGAGGCGATCCGGCTGATGGAGAAGGCGAAGGCGCCGGCGTTCTCGGTCGAGGACGCGAGCGCGCTCGAGGCGTTCAAGAAGCAGATGGACCGCGCGACGAAATTCATCCCGACCTGGGTGAAGGTCGCCGTCGCGATCGCGCTCGGCCTCGGCACGATGGTCGGCTGGAAGCGGATCGTCGTGACGGTCGGCGAGAAGATCGGCAAGTCGCACCTGACATATGGGCAGGGCGCGTCGGCCGAGGCCGTCGCGATGCTGACGATCGGGATGGCCGACGCCTACGGGCTGCCGGTATCGACGACGCACGTGCTCGCGTCGGGCGTGGCTGGGACGATGACGGCCAGCGGCGCGGGCCTGCGCTGGGATACCGTGCGCAACCTCGTGCTCGCGTGGGTGCTGACCTTGCCTGCCTCGATCGCGCTGTCGGCTGCCCTGTACTGGGCGCTGCACGGGCTGTTCTGATCCGCGCCGGGAGGCGCGACGCCCGGCTGCGCGACACGCGGCCGGACCCATCGATTTTCAATTCAACACAAGACGCTACCGATGGATATCAGTTTCTTCGATCCGAATCGCACCGCGAATGCATCCGCGTGGCGCGTGCTCCCCAATCGCTGGGACGCGGTCGCGTTTCCGTTGATCATCGGCATACTCGCGATGGCGATCGTCGGCTTCCACCAGACGATGGCGCCGATCGGCGTGCTGCAGACGCAGAAGATCACGCTCGATCCGTCGAACCTGCCCGAATACGCGTTGCGCACCACGCTGCGGATGCTCGCCGCGATGGTCGCATCGCTCACGTTCACGCTCGTCTACGGCACGCTCGCCGCGAAAAGCCGCCGCGCGGGCATGGTGCTGATCCCGATCCTCGACATCCTGCAGTCGGTGCCGGTGCTCGGATACATCTCGTTTACCGTCACGTTCTTCCTCGCGCTGTTTCCGGGCCGCGTGCTCGGTGCGGAGCTGGCCGCGATCTTCGCGATCTTCACGAGCCAGGCGTGGAACATGACGTTCAGCTTCTACCAGTCGCTGCGCACGGTGCCGCGCGACCTGAGCGAGGTGTCGCGCGGTTTTCACCTGACGCCGTGGCAACGCTTCTGGAAGCTCGAGGTGCCGTTCTCGATGCCGGGCCTGATCTGGAACATGATGATGTCGATGTCGGGCGGCTGGTTCTTCGTCGTCGCATCGGAAGCGATCACCGTCGGCAACCAGACCATCACGCTGCCGGGCATCGGCGCATATCTCGCGCAGGCGATCTCCGACAAGAATCTCGGCGCGGTGGGCTGGGTGATCGTCGCGATGTCGGTCGTGATCCTCGCCTATGACCAGTTCCTGTTCCGTCCGCTCGTCGCGTGGGCCGACAAGTTCCGGATGGAGAACACCGCGTCGGGCGATGCGCCGCAATCCTGGCTGCTCGACATGATGCGCCGCACGCACCTGATCCATCAGCTGCTCGTGCCGGCCGGCTGGCTGCTGTCGCAGGCCGCGCGGATTCCGCTGCGCTTTCCGTCGCTGAAAGGCACGCGTGCGCGCGGTGCATCGTCGCGCGGCACGTCGCGCATCGGCGACATCGTGTGGGGCGCGTTCGTGATCCTGTTGACGTTGTACGTCGTGTGGCGCGTCGTCACGTTCGTCGCGACCGGCGTGACGATGGGCGAAGTCGGGCACGTTCTCGTGCTCGGGCTCATCACGCTGCTGCGCGTGCTGGTGCTGATCGCGATCGCATCGGTGATCTGGGTGCCGCTCGGCGTGCTGATCGGCTTGCGCCCGGCGCTGGCCGAGAAGATCCAGCCGCTCGCGCAGTTCCTCGCCGCGTTCCCGGCGAACCTGCTGTTCCCGGTGTTCGTGATCGTGATCGTCCACTTCCACCTGAACGCGGACATCTGGCTGTCGCCGCTGATCGTGCTCGGCACGCAGTGGTACATCCTCTTCAACGTGATCGCCGGTGCGATGTCCTATCCGAACGACTACAAGGAAGCGACGAAGAATTTCCGCATCCGCGGCTGGCAGTGGTGGCGGCAGGCGATCCTGCCCGGCATCTTCCCGTACTACGTGACGGGTGCCATCACCGCATCGGGCGGCGCGTGGAACGCGAGCATCGTGTCCGAGTTCGTGCAGTGGGGCGACACGAAGGTCGTCGCGCACGGCCTCGGCGCGTACATCGCGCAGACCACCGCCGCCGGCGATTTCCCGAAGATCATCCTGGGCATCGCCGTGATGTCCCTGTTCGTTACCCTGTTCAACCGTCTGCTGTGGCGTCCGATGTACGCCTACGCGGAATCCCGGCTCCGTCTCGATTGAGAGTAAGCGCGATGCAAAATTCGACCGTTATCAACGCCCCCGCCAAGCCGTCCCAGCCGCTGCAGCCGCCGCGCCTGGGCGATGAAATCCTGCGCGTCGAGCACGTGAACCGCGGCTTCAACAAGTCGCAGGGCGAATTGCTCGTGCTCGACGATGCGAACCTGTCGCTGCGCGAAGGCGAGATCGTCGGGCTGCTCGGCCGTTCCGGCTCGGGCAAGTCGACGCTGCTGCGCATCATCGCCGGGCTGATCGAGCCGACCGGCGGGGAAGTGACTTATCTCGGCAAGCCGTTGACCGGCCCGGCCGAAGGCGTCGCGATGGTGTTCCAGACCTTCGCGCTGTTCCCGTGGCTCACCGTGCTGCAGAACGTGGAAGCGGGCCTCGAAGCGCTCGGCGTCGGCGCACGCGAGCGGCGCGAGCGCGCGCTGGCCGCGATCGACCTGATCGGTCTCGACGGCTTCGAGAACGCGTACCCGCGCGAGCTGTCGGGCGGCATGCGCCAGCGCGTCGGCTTTGCACGTGCGCTCGTCGTCGACCCGACGATCCTGCTGATGGACGAGCCGTTCTCCGCGCTCGACGTGCTGACGGCCGAGACGCTGCGTACCGACTTGCTCGACCTGTGGACGCAAGGCCGGATGCCGATCAAGTCGGTGCTGATCGTCACGCACAACATCGAGGAAGCCGTGTTCATGTGCGACCGGATCCTCGTGCTGTCGTCGAACCCGGGCCGCGTGATCGCCGAGATCAAGGTGCCGTTCAAGCATCCGCGCAACCGGCTCGACACCGATTTCCGCAAGCTCGTCGACGACATCTACGCGAAGATGACCGCGCGTCAGACCAACGAGGCGACGAAGAAGGGGCTGGAGCTCGGCAGCTGGATGCCGCGCGTGTCGACCAACCTGATGGCCGGCCTGATCGAGACGCTCGCGATGGCGCCGTACCACGGCCGCGCGGACATGCCGGAAATCGCGCGCACGCTGCATCTGGAAGTCGACGAACTGTTCCCGATCGCCGAAGTGCTGCAGTACCTCGGTTTCGCGGACGTGCGGGAAGGGGACGTGTTCCTGACGCCGCCTGCGCGCGTGTTCGCGGAATTCGGCACGCAGGAGCGCAAGCTGATGTTCGCGGAACATTTGCTGAAGCACGTGCCGCTTGCTGCGCGTATTCGGAAGGTGCTGAACGAGCGTCCGGGCCATCGTGCGCCGCGCGTGCGCTTCGAGCAGGAGCTGGAGGATTTCCTGTCGGACGAAGCGGCTGAGGAGACGCTCGATGCGGTGATCGACTGGGGGCGTTACGGGGAAGTGTTCTCGTACAACGACAAGACCGAGGTGTTCAGTCTCGAGGATGTCGAGAGCTGAAGCCGTCGCCCGAATGGCGAGCCATCGTCATTCGGGCAAATCGCGCTGGTTGGTGTCCTGCCCGATGCCGCCGGTGTTGAGATGTTCGATCTTCTCCATCCGCTGCCGCGCCATCTCCGGCAGTTGATTCGTCACACCGATCACGAGCGCTTCGGCGAGCGCGAGCGCCGGCACGTTCGTCTGAAGCATCGCGAACGGCTGCCCCCGGATCCGCAGCACGATCTCGGCAAATTCGCCGATCGGCGAGTGCCATTCGTCCGTGATCAGCAGCACGCGTGTGCCGAGTTGGTGAGCGGCCTGCGCGAACCGGATGCTGTCCCGTTGATAGCGACGGAAATCGAAAATGACGAGCACGTCGCCGGGCCCCATGTCCGCCAGCGCGACCGACGCGAGGTTCACGTTCGGTTCGACATACTGAACATGGGGCCGCGCATAGGCGAGGGTGAACGAAAACAGCGACGCGAGCGGCGCCGTGTAGCGCCCGCCACCGCAGAAGACACGCACATCCGGATTCGCCAGCAGCGCGACCGCAGCGTCGAATGCCGTCGCATCGAGCCCTTCGATCGTGGTCGCCAGCGACTCGGACAGCCGCTGGAAAATTGCCGAATGACTGTCGCGCATGCCCGCAGACGAATGGAACGCATCCATCCGCGCGAGCGGCGAGTTCATCGCCGTGTCGATCTCGCCGTACAGCGCTTGCTGGAACGACGAGTAATTCGGAAAGCCGATCCGGACGACAAAGCGAAACACGGTCGGATCGCTCACTTCCGCCTGTTTGGCAAAGCTCGCAATCGGCCCGAGCCCGAGGCTCGGGTAGCGGTCCAGCAACGCCTGCGCGACCTTCTGTTCCGACGGCGTGAAGCTATCCATCTGGGATAACAGCAACGCCCTGATGCTCGTCCCCATCGGGCACTCCAACTCTCGTATCTGAATGACAAACGGCAGACGGGTGTCTGCCGGCGACTCCACGCATGTTAGCCGATCGAGGTCAGGCAGGCCGTGCACGCTCCGAAATTAGAGGGACGCATCGCTCGGTGGACCGGATCACTCCTCATTGTAATAAAACAAACATTTATAAATGAGCAATTCGGCGGATATTCGTTCCATGTTCAGTGATAACCCTAGGTTTTGGCACAAAAAAGCGAGTGCTATGATCGCGGCCTCGCTGGAATGTATTGTTTATTACAAGCGTCGATTGACGCTTCGGCACACCCCGATGCGGCGTCGCGTTCCGGCATGCCACGGTTTCATTTGTCTGGAGGATCCCGTCATGAGGCGGCTCGTAGTACTCACCCTGTTGTCGGCCATGAGCGTGTGCGCGTTCGCGGCATCGGACCCCGCGATCGAAGCGAAGAACGGCATGGTCGTTTCGTCGCAGCATTTCGCGTCGCAAATCGGCGTCGACATCCTGAAGGCAGGCGGCAACGCGGTAGACGCCGCGGTGGCGGTCGGTTACGCGCAAGCGGTGACCAATCCGTGCTGCGGCAACATCGGCGGCGGCGGTTTCATGACCGTGCACCTGGCCGACGGCCGCGACCGCTTCATCAATTTCCGCGAAACCGCGCCGGCTGCGGCGTCCGCGAACATGTATCTCGATGCGAAGGGCAACGTCATTCCCGACGACAGCCTGTACGGCTATCGCGCGGTCGGCGTGCCGGGCACGGTTGCCGGCCTCGATCTCGCGCAGCGCAAGTACGGCAAGCTGACGCGCAAGCAGGTGATGGAGCCGGCGATCCGGCTCGCGCGCGACGGCTTCGTGCTGACGCGCGGCGATACGGACATCCTCGACACGACGATCGACCGCTTCAGGAAGGACCCGGATGCGGCCCGCATCTTCCTGCGGCCGGACGGCACGCCGCTGCAGCCGGGCGACCGCCTGGTGCAGAAGGATCTGGCTCGCACGCTCGAGCGCATCGCGGAGCAGGGGCCCGACGCGTTCTATCACGGCGAGATCCCGAAGATCGTCGAGGCGGCGGCCAAAAAGGGCGGCGGCCTGATCACGGCGGCCGATTTCGCGTCATACCGCGCGCAGGACATGGCGCCGCTGACGTGCACGTATCGCGGCTACGAGCTCGTGTCGGCCCCGCCGCCGAGCTCGGGCGGCGTGACGATGTGCGAGACGCTGAACATCCTCGAAGGGTATGACATGCGCAAGCTCGGCTACCATTCGGCCGCGGCGGTGCACTACATGACCGAAGCGACGCGCCACGCGTATGAAGATCGCAACACGCTGCTCGGCGACCCGAACTTCATCGACAACCCGGTCGCGAAGCTGACGAGCAAGGAATACGCGGCGCAGATCCGCAAGAGCATCCATTCGGATACGGCGACGCCGTCGGTCGACGTGCAGCCGGGCGTCGGCGTGCACGAGAAGCCGGAGACGACCCACTACTCGATCATCGACAAGGACGGCAACGCGGTGTCGACGACCTACACGGTCAACGGCCGCTTCGGCGCCGTGGTCATCGCGCCGGGCACGGGCTTCTTCCTGAACGACGAGATGGACGACTTCACCGTGAAGGTCGGCGCGCAGAACCTGTTCGGCCTCGTGCAGGGCACGCGCAACTCGATCGCGCCGGGCAAGCGTCCGTTGTCGTCGATGGCGCCGACCATCGTGAAGAAGGACGGCAAGGTGTTCATGGTGGTCGGTTCGCCGGGCGGCTCGCGCATCATCACGATCACGCTGCAGACGGTGCTGAACGTGATCGACTACGGGATGACGCCGCAGGACGCGGTCACCGCGCCGCGCATCCACCACCAGTGGCTGCCCGACGAGGTCTATTACGAAACCTACGGCCTGTCGCCCGACACGCTCGCGATCCTGCGCAACATGGGCTACAAGATGGTCGAGCAGACACCGTGGGGTGCCGCCGAACTGATCATGGTCGGCCTGCCGGGCACCGAAGCGGCGAGCCGCCAGAGCTCCGGGAACGATTCGTCGGTATCCGGGAACGTGCGGGTCGGCTTCATCTACGGCTACAACGACCCGCGCCGTCCGGCCGGCTCCGCAATCGGTTACTGACCTGACCTGATCGCTTCATGCTGAATCGCTGCCCCGCAACGGCGTTCGCTCTCGCGCGAATGCCATTGCGGCGGCGGCACGTCGGTTCGCGGAGATCCGCGAGCCCGACCGGCGCCGGCGCTCGTGCCCGATACACCGGGCACGACCGGCTCGCCACGCGCGCACCCTGGCACGGCATGGGACGCGCGCCTTTCATCCGTCAACTTCTTCCCGTGCGTCGAATTCCGATATGAACAAACGAATGTCCGCGGCAGGCTGGATCCTGCTCGCAATGGCGGCCGGCATCCTGATCGGCTACATGATCTATACGCAACTGCCGGACAAACAGTCGGCGGCGGAGATCGCCGGCTACATCTCGCTGGTGTCCGACGTGTTCCTGCGGCTGATCAAGATGGTGATCGGCCCGCTGGTGTTCTCGACGCTGGTCGTCGGCATCGCGCACATGGGCGACGCGTCGTCGGTGGGGCGCGTGTTCGTGAAGGCGCTCGGCTGGTTCGTCACCGCGTCGCTGATCTCGCTGCTGCTCGGCCTGCTGATGGCGAACCTGCTGCGTCCGGGCGATAACCTCGGGCTGCCGCTGCCGGATATCGGCGCGTCCGCGCATCTGGCGACGTCCAAGTTCACGCTGAAGGATTTCGTCGGCCACATGGTGCCGAAGTCGATCGCGGAAGCGATGGCGAACAACGAGATCCTGCAGATCGTCGTGTTCTCGATGTTCTTCGGCGTGGCGCTCGCGTCGCTCGGCGAACGCGGCAAGATTCTCGTCGCGGCGATCGACCAGCTCGCGCACGTGATGCTGAAGATCACCGGCTACGTGATGAAGCTCGCGCCGCTCGCGGTGCTGGCGGCGATGGCGTCGACCGTCGCGATCAACGGGCTGTCGATCCTGCTGAAGTTCGCGGTGTTCATGGGCGACTTCTACCTGAGCCTGTTCCTGCTGTGGGGCACGCTCGTCGCGGCCGGCCTGCTGTTCCTCGGCCGCCGCGTGTTCAGGCTGCTGGTGCTGATCAAGGAAGCGTTCATGCTGTCGTTCGCGACCGCGAGCTCGGAAGCCGCGTATCCGAAGATCCTCGATGCGCTCGACCGTTTCGGCGTGCGCCGCAAGATCTCGAGCTTCGTGATGCCGATGGGCTATTCGTTCAACCTCGACGGCTCGATGATGTACTGCACGTTCGCGTCGCTGTTCATCGCGCAGGCCTACGGCATTCACCTGTCGCTCGGCACGCAGGTCACGATGCTGCTGATCCTGATGCTGACGTCGAAAGGCATGGCCGGCGTGCCGCGCGCGTCGCTCGTCGTGATCGCCGCGACGCTGCACCAGTTCAACATCCCGGAAGCCGGGCTGTTGCTGATTCTCGGCGTCGATACGTTCCTCGACATGGGCCGTTCGGCCACGAACGCGGTGGGCAACTCGATCGCCAGCGCGGTGGTCGCGAAATGGGAAGGCGAGCTGATGCCGGAAGCAGAAGCCGAAGCGAATGCGGCGCGGCTGGATGCGGAAGCCGAAGCGCGCATGAACGAGGCGGTTCGCGATACGGATCGCGTCACCTCTGCCTGAAGCAGGGCCCCGGGTCGAATCCCGGGCCTTCAGGCCGCCTCGGCGGAGCGGGCCGCGTCGAGGCACGCGGCCAGCACCATCGCGGCGGCGTTGCCCGGCGTCGAGCCGAGCAATTGCGGCGCATAGACGCTGTCGCCGATCTCGATCGGCTGGCCCGACAGCGCACACACGCCGCGCTTGCGCGTGGTGAACAGCCGCCACTTCTGATAACCGTAATGCCCGGTGCATGCGTCGCGCCAGGAAATCATCACGGTGTCGGCCGTGGGCCGCTCGAGCACGCTGATGGACGGCTTGCTCGTCGCGTCCCACGACGGCAGCCGGTCGCGCGTGACGCTGCGCCGCCGCGGCGCCCCCCACGAGACGGACGGCATGTCGAAGCTGCTGATCGCTGCGACGGTCACGAGCCAGGGCGCTAAACGGTTGTTCATGTCGGTTGTCCTCGAAACGTTATGCAACACCGCCACGCGCGGCATCACAAGAGCCGGATGCGCGGCTGCACGCAGCCGTTGATCCGTTCGGCGATCCACAGCAGGGTCGCCTTGGAGAAGCCGTGCAGCGCCTGCTGGTGCCGCCGGTAGAGCATCAGGTGGCTGAATTGCGCGAAGCGCCCCTGGATGAAGCCGCCGCGAAAGAACCCGAACTGCCCGAGCGTGCCGAACGCGTCGTAGTCGCTGATCGACACGAGCGCGCCGAAATCGTGGAATGCGAACGGCGGAATCGGCTGGCCGTCGAGCCACGCGGGCAGGTGCTTTGCAAGATGCTCGGCCTGCTGCGTCGCGACTTGCGCGGTGGGCGGCAGCGGCCGTTCGTGCCCGTCGGGCAGCAGGCTCGCGCAATCGCCGATCGCGAACACGTGCTCGTCGCCGGTTGCCTGCAGCGTTGGCCCGACGACGATCTGGTTCGCGCGATTCGTGTCGAGCCCGTCGAGCGCCTGCATGAAATCGGGCGCCTTCACGCCGGCTGCCCAGACCATCAGGTCCGCTTCCGCAAACGAACCGTCGCCGTAGTGAAAGCCGTTCGCGTCGGCGGATGTGACGCGAGTGGACGTCAGCACATGAAAGCCGATCTGTTCGAGCCGCCGCTGCGCCGATGCGGAGATCCGCGGCGGAAACGCGGCGAGGATGCGCGGGCCGCTCTCGAGCAGCGTGAGCTGCAGCCGCTCGCGCACCGTCGCGTCGCCATACGCCTGTGCTACTTCCAGCAGGCGGCTCAGCTCCGCCGCGAGTTCCACGCCGGTCGCGCCGGCGCCGACGATCGCGACGCGGAACGGCTCGTCGCGCGCGATGCTGCGAAATACGCGCATCCGCAATGCTTCGTTGAAGGTCTCGGCCTGCTTCTGGCTGTCGATGAAATAGCAGTGCTCGCGCACGCCCGGCACGCCGAAATCGTTGGCCTGGCTGCCGAGCGCGAGGATCAGCACGTCGTATTCGAGTTCGCGTGCTTCGAGCACGAGTTCGCCGTCCTGCGAGCGGATCTCGCCGAGCTGTACGCGGCGGCGCGCGCGATCGAGCCCCGTCAGTTCGCCGGGCTGGTACGCGTAGCCGTGATCACGCGCATGGGCGAGGAAGATCACCTGTTGCTGCTGCACGTCGCGCGTACCGGCCGCGATCGTATGCAGCATCGGCTTCCAGATGTGGGTGGGGCTGCGGTCGACGATGGTCACTTGGGCGCGCCCGGACCGGCCGAGGCGCTCGCCCAGGCGGGTGGCGAGCTGCAGGCCGGCGATGCCGCCACCGACGATGACGATGCGTGTAGGGGTTGTCATGTATAAATCATCACGTGATGAATAAGGTATGATCCTAGCGCTTCCCGGCTTCGCGTGTCAACGGAGCGGGGCAGGTCACCCGATGTTCGATGCCGCTCGAGCGGGGCCGGAACAGGGGTATCCGAATCATTCAAGGAGAGCAGGAAGACGTGGCTGAAGTCACTGAGCGCGAGCCGGCCAAGCGCCGGATGCGAGGACGGCCGCTGGCCGGGGCGTCCGTGGGGCCGGACGTGATATTGCGGGCGGCGCGCCGAACCTTTGCGAAGCGTGGCTACGACGCGACGAGCGTGCGCGAAGTCGCGCGCGAACTGGGGGTCGACGCGGCGCTGATCGCGCACCATTTCGGGACGAAGGAAACGCTGTGGCTGGCGGTGGTCGAGCAGATCGTCGAGCTGGCCGAACCGATGTTCGACGCGATGCGCGCGCTGCGCACATCGTCGCTGCCGCATCGCGAGCGTGTGCGGCGCGCGATCGAGCTGTGTGTCGAGCACGAGTTCGACGAGCCCGACCTGGGCATGTTTTTCTCGACGGCGGCGACCGAGGAGGGCGTGCGGCTCGACCGGTTGCAGGAGCGGCTCGTCCGCCCGTACCGCGACGTGATGTTCCCGCTGCTGGCGGAGGCAGTGGAAGCCGGCGAGATTCGCGCGGCGGATCCCGACGTGCTGTTCTTCATGGTCGCGAGCGCGGTCGGCTCGGCCGTGTCGTACAGCCACATGATTCGCGAGTTCACGTCGCTGCCCACGCGGCAGCAGGAATTCAAGCAGGCCGTGCTCACGGTCGCGCTCAACATCCTCGGCGGCTGAGCGCCGCGCGGGCGGTCACGTCACCAGCGCGAGCCCCCGTTCGCGCACCGCGTGGCGCGTGGTGTCGCGCAGCGCGTCGACGCCCGCTCGTCCTCGAGCTTGCGCATCGCCGCGCTGAGCGGCGGCTGCGCCATGTGCAGCCGCTCGGCCGCGCGCCGGAAGCTGAACGTGTCGGCGACCGCGATGAACCGCCTGAACCGGCGCAGATCGATCATGCGATGCCTTTCGCGTACCGCTGGATCACTGAATTCTTGTTTTACCTATCGCACTGCGCTGCCCAGAATTCCAATGTCATCGATTGTCAACATTAGGGAGGGCGGATCTAGCAGCATCGGGTTCGCGACTGCGCGCCGGCCGATCGAAGACGGGAACCGCGTGGCGATCGTCGCGCGCCGCGCCCGGCCCGCCGGTCATTCGATATCCGTGGGCGGCTTGTCGCCGAGCCAGCGCCGTGCGCCGGGCCCGTTGCGGCCCGCGCGGTCTTCCGGGTTCGTCAGCTTGCAGCGCTTCAGCGACAGGCAGCCGCAGCCGATGCATTCGTCGAGGTTGATGTAAAGGCGCTGCAGCTCCTCGATCCGGCTCGCGACACGCTGCTTCCAGCCGCGCGACAGCCGTTGCCAGTCCTTGTTGCTCGGCGCGGTGTCGGCGGGCAGGCTGACGAGCTGCTCGGCGATCTCGTCGAGCGAATAGCCGATCTTCTGCGCGAACACGATGAACGCGATCAGCCGCAGCACCGCGCGCGAATAGTGGCGGTGGCTCGAGCCGTTGCGATGCGACTTGATCAGCCCGCGCGTCTCGTAGAACCGAAGTGTCGACGCCGGCACGCCGCTGCGCGCGGCCACTTCGCGAATCGACAGCAGCGGCCATTGCGGTGTCTCCTGGATACCCATGTTGCCCCTCCGGGAAAACTTGACTTGAAGTTAACTTCAACTTTTATGCTGCGCGTCAGTTTAACCCGTCGCGAGGCATCATGCTCTCCTTATCCCTACGCAGGACGTCGCCTTTGGGCGCGGCCTGTGCACTCCTGCTGGCGTTGTCGGGCTGTCACGACGGCAAAGGCGCATCGTCGGCCCAATCCCTTCCGGAAGTCGGCGTCGCCACCATCGCGCCGCGCACGATCCGCCTCGCGGACGAATTCAACGGACGCGTCGAAGCGGTCGACGCGGTCGAACTGCGGCCGCGCGTGAGCGGCTATCTGCAGCGCGTCGCCTACAAGGAAGGCGACCTGGTCGCGCAGGGCGCACTGCTGTTCGAGATCGACCCGCGCCCGTATCGGATCGCGCTCGATCGCGCGAACGCGCAGCTGCAACGGGCCCGTGCGGCCGCGAGCCTCGCGAACGTGCAGCTCAAGCGCGTGCAGACGCTGATCGATGCGCATGCGACGTCGCAGGAAGAACTCGACAACGCGCGCGCCACGGCCGAGCAGGCGCGTGCGGACCTGCAGGCGGCCGACGCGGCCGTCGCCGACGCGAAGCTCAATCTCGGCTTCACCGAAGTGCGCGCGCCGATCGCGGGCCGCGTCGGCCGCGCGGTCGCCACCGTCGGCAACCTGGCGCGCGCGGACGACACGCTGCTGACGACCGTCGTGTCGCAGAACCCCGTCTACGTGTATTTCGACTGCGACGAACAGAGCTACCTGCGCTACAACGCGCGGCGCGCCGATCCGAAACATCGCGCGATCGGCGCCGATCCGGTGCGCGTGGGCCTCGCGAACGAGACGGGTTTCCCGCATGCGGGCACCGTCGATTTCCTCGACAACCGGCTCGATCCGCAGACCGGCACGATCCGCGCGCGCGTGCGGCTGCCGAATGCGGACCATACGTTTACGCCGGGGCTGTATGCGCGCGTGCAGCTCGTCAGCGGCCGCGACCAGGATGCGCTGCTCGTCGACGACAAGGCCGTGCTCACCGACCAGGACCGCAAGTACGTGTACGTGATCGGGCCTGGCGACAAGGCGCTGCGCCGCGACGTGACGATCGGCCGCGGGGTGGAGGGCGAGCGGATCATCGAGAAAGGGATCCAGGCGGGCGACCGCGTGGTCGTCGACGGCATGCAGCGGATTTACTATCCGGGCGCGCAGGTGAAGCCGAAGGCGCTGCCTGCGCGTGCCGACACCGGTGCCGGCAATGGCGCGGGCAACGGCCCGGGCAACGGCACGCAGGCCGTCGCCGATGCCGGCGCGCCACCGGCCGCGCAGTAACGGGAGACAGCCAATGGATTTCTCCCGATTCTTCATCGACCGGCCGATCTTCGCGGTCGTGCTGTCGATCGTCATCTTCGCGATCGGCCTGATCTCGATACCGATGCTGCCCGCCGGCGAATACCCGGAAGTCGTGCCGCCGAGTGTCGTCGTGCGTGCGACGTACCCGGGCGCGAACCCGAAGGAAATCGCCGAATCGGTCGCCGAACCGCTGGAAGAAGCGATCAACGGCGTCGAAGGCATCATGTACATGAAGTCGGTTGCCGGTTCGGACGGCAGCCTGCAGGTCGTCGTCACGTTCCTGCAGGGCGTCGATCCCGACACGGCCGCCGTGCGCGTGCAGAACCGCGTGAGCCAGGCGCTGTCGCGCCTGCCCGACGAGGTGCGCCAGTACGGCGTGACCACGCAGAAGCAGTCGCCCACGCCGCTGATGTACGTGAGCCTCTATTCGCCGGACAACAGCCGCGATTCGCTGTACCTGCGCAACTACCTGACGCTGCACGTGAAGGACGAGCTGTCGCGGCTCACCGGGATCGGCGACGTCGGCGTGTATGGGGCCGGCGACTATGCGATGCGGCTGTGGCTCGACCCGAACCGGCTCGCGTCGCGCGGGCTGACCGCGAGCGACGTAATCGCCGCCGTGCGCGAGCAGAACGTGCAGGTGTCGGCCGGCCAGCTCGGCGCGGAGCCGTCGCCGAAGAAAAACGACTTCCTGCTGTCGATCAACGTGCGCGGCCGGCTGCGCACGGTGCAGGAGTTCGGCGACATCGTGCTGCGCACCGGCGACGACGGGCAGGTAGTGAAACTGTCCGACGTCGCGCGCGTCGAGCTCGGCGCGGGCGACTACACGCTGCGCTCGTACTTCAACGACAAGCCGTCGGCCGTGGTCGGCATCTTCCTGTCGCCGGGCGCGAACGCGCTCGAGGTCGCGAAGGCCGTGTATGCGAAGTTCGACGAGCTGTCGAAGCGCTTCCCGCCCGGCGTCGCGTACCGGCCCGTGTGGGATCCGACGGTGTTCGTGCGCGAATCGATCCGTGCGGTGCAGCACACGCTGATCGAGGCCGTCGTGCTGGTCGTGCTCGTCGTGATCCTGTTCCTGCAGACGTGGCGCGCGTCGATCATTCCGCTCGTCGCGGTGCCCGTCTCGGTGGTCGGCACGTTCGCGTGGCTCTATCTGCTCGGCTATTCGATCAACACATTGACGCTGTTCGGGCTCGTGCTCGCGATCGGGATCGTCGTCGACGATGCGATCGTGGTCGTCGAGAACGTCGAGCGGAACATCGCGCAGGGCCTGAGCCCGCGTGATGCCGCGCATCAGGCGATGCGCGAGGTGTCGGGGCCGATCGTCGCGATCGCGCTCGTGCTGTGCGCGGTGTTCGTGCCGATGGCGTTCATGTCCGGCGTCACGGGCCAGTTCTACCGGCAGTTCGCGGTGACGATCGCGATTTCGACGGTGATCTCCGCGATCAACTCGCTGACGTTGTCGCCCGCGCTCGCGGCGAAACTGCTGCGTCCGCACGACGCGCCGAAGGATGCGCTCACACGCGGGCTCGATCGCGCGTTCGGCTGGCTGTTCCGTCCGTTCAATCGCTTCTTCGACCGCAGTTCCGACCGCTATCACGGCTTCGTCGGCCGCACGCTGAAGCGGCGCGGCGTGGTGTTCGCGGCCTATGCCGTGCTGCTTGCGGCCACCGCGCTGCTGCTCAACGCGGTGCCGGGCGGCTTCATCCCCGTGCAGGACAAGCTGTACCTGTTCGCGGGTGCGAAGCTGCCGGAAGGCGCGTCGCTCGCGCGCACCAGCGAGGTGACCGAGCAGATGACGAAGATCGCGCTCGGCACCGACGGTGTCGAGATGGTGCCGGCGTTTGCCGGGCTGAACGCGCTGCAGGGCGTGAACACGCCGAACATCACGAACTCGTACGTGATCCTGAAGCCGTTCGACCAGCGCCACCGCAGCGCCGCGCAGATCAACGCGGACCTGAACGCGCGCTTCGCGGCCATCGGCGGCGGCATCACCTATGCGCTGATGCCGCCGCCGATCCAGGGCCTCGGCAACGGCTCGGGCTACTCGCTGTACCTGGAGGATCGCGGCGGGCTCGGCTACGGCGCGTTGCAGAACGCGCTCACCGCGTTCCAGGCCGCGGTCGCCAGGACGCCGGGGATGAGCTACCCGGTCAGCTCGTACCAGGCGAACATCCCGCAGCTCGAGGTGAAGGTCGACCGGTTGAAGGCGAAGGCGCAGGGCGTCGCGCTGACCGACCTGTTCAGCACGCTGCAGGTCTATCTCGGCTCGATGTACGTGAACGACTTCAACCTGTTCGGCCGCGTGTACCGCGTGATGGTGCAGGCGGATGCCGGGCACCGGCAGACGGCCGCCGACATCGCGAACCTGCGCACGCGCAACGCGAAGGGCGAGATGGTGCCGATCGGCTCGATGGTGACGGTGGCGCCCGCGTACGGGCCCGACCCGGTCGTTCGCTACAACGGCTATCCGGCCGCGAACCTGATCGGCGACGCCGATCCGAAGGTGATGTCGTCGTCGCAGGCGATCGGGAAGCTGCAGCAGATCGCGAAGGACGTGTTGCCGCCGGGCATCACGCTCGAATGGACCGACCTCAGCTACCAGCAGGTCACGCAGAGCAACGCGGCGATCGTCGTGTTCCCGCTTGCGGTGATGCTCGTGTTCCTCGTGCTCGCGTCGCTGTACGAGAGCTGGACGCTGCCGCTCGCGGTGATCCTGATCGTGCCGGTATGCATCTGCGCCGCGCTGTTCGGCGTGTGGCTGTCGGGCGGCGACAACAACGTGTTCGTGCAGGTCGGCCTCGTCGTGCTGATGGGGCTGGCGTGCAAGAACGCGATCCTGATCGTCGAGTTCGCGCGCGAGCTCGAGATCCAGGGCAAGGGCGTGATCGAAGCCGCGCTCGAAGCGTGCAAGCTGCGGCTGCGCCCGATCGTGATGACGTCGGTCGCGTTCATCGCGGGCTCGGTGCCGCTCCTGATCGGCGGCGGCGCGGGCAGCGAAGTGCGCGCGGCCACCGGCATCACCGTGTTCGCGGGGATGCTGGGCGTGACGCTGTTCGGGCTGTTCCTGACGCCCGTGTTCTATGTGGCGATCCGCAAGCTCGCGGGCGGTACGCCGGCCGTGTGGAGCGAACACCACGGCACCCTCGAAGGAGAAAACCGATGAGCGCCGCTTTTCGTCTTTCCGCGCTCGCGATGTCGGTGACGCTCGCCGCGTGCGCGGTCGGTCCCGATTTCAAGCGACCCGACACGGCCGCGGCCGCGCGGTTCGCACGCGATGCGCATCCGGCGGCGCCGTCCGGTACGACGCCGGAGACGCCGGATATGCCGCCCGACGCGTCGGCCGATGCCGATGCCGCATTCTGGCGCGGCTTCGGCGATCCGGTGCTCACGCATCTGATCGCCTCGGCGCTCGCGGCGAACCAGGACCTGCAGGTCGCCGTGTCGCGCTACGACGCATCGAATGCGCTGCTGTCGCAGGCCACGTTCGATCGTTATCCGACGATCACCGCGAGCGGGCAGGTGGGCCATCAGCTGATGAGCAAGGACCAGGCGTTCGGTGCGCCGCGCAGCCAGCGCGATAATCCGACGTCCAGCGTCGGGATCAATGCCGCGTGGGAGCTCGACCTGTTCGGCCGCGTGCGTCGTTCGATCGAGTCGCAGCGTGCGGAAACGGCCGCCAGCGCGGCGGACGTGCGCGCGGTGCGCGTCGCGATCGCCGGCGAGGTGGCGAGCACGTACGTCGATCTGCGCGGCTCGCAGGAGCGGCTGCGGATCGCGCGCGAGAATGCCGACAACCAGAAGCAGACGCTCGCGCTGATCAATGCACGTGTCGGTGCGGGGAGAGGGTCCGACCTCGATGCGGCGCGGGCGCGCGCGCAGTACGAATCGACGACGTCGCGGATTGCCGTGTATGAAGCGGCGATCGGCGTCGACGAGCACCGGCTCGCGGTGCTGACCGGGCAGACGCCGGACGCGCTGATCGGCCGCTTCGATCTTCCGAAGGCTGCCGCGGCGGCGGGCACACCGGTGCCGCTGCCGGCGTTGGCCGCCGACATCGATCCCGGCACGCCAGGCGACCTGCTGCGGCGTCGGCCCGACGTCGCGGCCGCCGAGGCGCGGCTGCACGCGGCGACCGCACGCGTCGGCGTCGCGACGGCCGACCTGTTTCCGCGTTTCACGCTGTCAGGGCTGCTCGGCAGCGCGACGAGCAGTTACGGGTTCTTCCGCGCGGGCAGCGACACGAACCTGATCGCGCTCGGCATCGACTGGTCGTTCCTCGACGTCGGCCGCGTGCGTGCGCGGATCGCCGCGAGCGATGCGGAAGCGGCCGGGCAGCTCGCGCAGTACCGGCAGACCGTGCTCGGGGCGCTGGAGGAAACGGAGAACGCGCTGCTGCGCGCTGCGCGCACGCGTGACGAGACGGGCCATCTCGTGCAGGCCGCGACCGACAGCGCGCGTGCCGCGCAACTGGCGCAGGCGCGTTTTTCGGCGGGTGCGATCGACTACTACGAAGTGCTCGACGCGCAACGCACGCTGCTGCAGGCGCAGGATGCGGCGGCCGACGGGCAGATGCGCAGCGCGGCGGCGACAGTGGCGTTGTACAAGGCGCTGGCGGGCGGCTGGCCGTCGGGAACGGGGCAGGGCCCGCAGCAAAGCCCGCTCGCGCAGGCGGGGCAGCCAGCACAGTAGCGCGGACGGGGCGGCGGCGCGGCAGGCCGGAGTAATCCCGCCTGCCGCACGCCGCTTGGTTACACGCTGGCCGGATCGACCTTGTCGATGTCGATGCCGTAGCGCCGGATCGCTTCGCCTACCTTGGCGCGCGGTATCGCGCCGTCGTCGGCGAGCGCCTTCAGCGCCGCGATCACGATGAAGTGCCGGTCGACCTCGAAGAACGTGCGCAGCGCGTCGCGCGTATCCGAGCGGCCGAAGCCGTCGGTCCCGAGCGACACGAAGCGCCGGCCGTCGACGAACGCGCGGATCTGGTCACCGACGATCTTCATGTAGTCGGTCGCCACCACCACCGGCCCCGTGCGGCCGTCGAGGCATTGCTGCACATACGGCACGCGCGGCGCCTGCTCGGGATGCAGCAGGTTCCAGCGTTCCGCGGCGAGCCCGTCGCGGCGCAGTTCGTTCAGGCTCGTCGCGCTCCACACGTCACTCGACACGCCGAAGTCCTGCGCGAGCAGGTCGCTCGCGGCGATCACTTCGCGCAGGATCGCGCCGCTGCCCATCAACTGCAGATGCGGCGCATCGGCCGTGTGTGACCTACCTTCGCGCAGCAGGTAAAGCCCCTTGAGAATGCCGGCCTCCGCGCCGTCCGGCAGCGCCGGATGCGGGTAGTTCTCGTTGAGCAGCGTGATGTAGTAGTAGACGTCCTCCTGTTCCGCGAACATCCGCCGCAGGCCGTCGCGCACGATTACGGCCAGCTCGTACGCATAGGTCGGGTCGTACGACACGCAGTTCGGAATCACCGACGACAGCACGTGGCTGTGCCCGTCGTCGTGCTGCAACCCTTCGCCCATCAGCGTCGTGCGGCCCGACGTCGCGCCGAGCAGGAAGCCGCGCGTACGTGCGTCGCCGGCCGCCCAAGCGAGATCGCCGACGCGTTGCAGCCCGAACATCGAGTAGAAGATGTAGAACGGAATCGTCGGCAATCCATGATTGCTGTACGCCGTGCCGGCCGCGATCCACGACGCGATCGCGCCCGATTCGTTGATGCCTTCCTGCAGGATCTGCCCGTCCTTCGCTTCCTTGTAGTAGCTGAGCTGGCCGGCGTCCTGCGGCGTATAGAGCTGGCCGAGATGCGAGTGGATGCCGATCTGGCGGAACAGGCCCTCCATCCCGAACGTGCGCGATTCGTCCGGCACGATCGGCACGACGAGCTTGCCGAGTGCCGGATCCTTCAGCAGCGTGCCGAGGATGCGCACGAACGCCATCGTCGTCGACAGCCCGCGCTCGCCGCTGTCCTTGAGCTGCCCGTCGAATGCGGCGAGCGGCGGCACCGGCAGCGGCGCCACGGTGCTGAAGCGGGCCGGCACGTGGCCGCCGAGGGCGGCACGGCGTTCCGCGAAGTAGCGTGCCTCGGCGCTGCCCGGTTCCGGCTTCAGGTAGGGCAGTTCGTCGAGCTGCGCATCGCTGACCGGCAGCACGAAGCGGTCGCGGAACGCACGTACGGCATCCGCGCTCATCTTCTTCAACTGGTGGTTCACGTTCTGGCCTTCGCCGGCCTCGCCCATCCCGAAGCCCTTGACCGTTTTCGCGAGCACGACGGTCGGCCGTCCGTCCGCGCGCATCGCCTGCGCATAGGCCGCATACACCTTTTCCGGGTCGTGGCCGCCGCGCGCCAGTTTCCAGATGTCGTCGTCGGACAGGTCCGCAACGAGTTCGAGCAACTCGGGATACTTGCCGAAGAAATGCTCGCGCACGTACGCGCCGCTCTGCGACTTGAAGGTCTGGTAGTCGCCGTCGACGCATTCCATCATGCGCTGGCGCAGCAGGCCCGTCGTGTCGCGTTCGAGCAGGCGATCCCAGCCGGCGCCCCAGATCACCTTGATGACGTTCCAGCCCGCCGCACGGAACGTGCCTTCGAGTTCCTGGATGACCTTGCCGTTGCCGCGTACCGGGCCGTCAAGGCGCTGCAGGTTGCAGTTGACGACGAAGATCAGGTTGTCGAGCCGTTCGCGCCCGGCGAGCGAGATCGCGGCGAGCGATTCGGGCTGGTCCATTTCGCCGTCGCCGAGAAAGGCCCACACCTTGCGGCCCTGATGCGCTTTCAGCCCGCGATATTCGAGGTAGCGCATGAAGCGTGCCTGATATGCGGCCGTGAGCGGCCCGAGCCCCATCGACACGGTGGGGAATTGCCAGAAATCCGGCATCAGCCGCGGATGCGGATACGACGACAGCCCGTCGCGTCCCGCTTCGCGGCCGGCCTCGCGGCGGAAGTTGTCGAGTTGCGCGTCCGTGATGCGGCCTTCCAGGTACGCGCGGCCATAGATGCCGGGTGCCGAATGCCCCTGGATGTAGACCATGTCGCCGTCGAACGTGTCGGTGCGGCCGCGGAAGAAGTGATCGAAGCCCACGTCATACAACACCGCGGCCGACTGGTAGGTCGCGATATGCCCGCCGACGTTCGAAAGCCGGCCGGCGCGCAGCACCATCACCATCGCGTTCCAGCGGATCATCGCGTTCAGGCGCCGCTCGAGCGCGAGATCGCCCGGATAGGCCGGTTGCCGTTCACGCGGCACCGTGTTCACGTACGCGGTCGTCACGCGGCCGTGCAGGTCGCCGTGGCGTGCCGCGTCGAGGTCGGAAAGCCGGTCGAGCAGGTAGTGCGCGCGCGGACGGCCTTCGAGTGCGATCACGGATTCGAGCGCATCGAGCCATTCGCGGGTTTCCTGCGGGTCGATGTCGGGTAGCGTGAGAGGTGCGGTCATGCAATGTCTCCAGAAGCATAAGGCTGCGCGGGGCGACGATCGTGGCGCCGCGACGCGCGACGGAACGCCCGCCGATCGGCGGGCAGATGGTTGCAATTGCAATCGTATGGGGGCAATTGTTATCGAGGTAAAATTTAATTGCAACTGCAATTCAACGAGAGGAACGACCTGACATGAGCGCACCCGAACCCGATCTGTGGTTCTCGTTCGTCCGCGCACACCGGACGATGATTCGCGAGATCGAGCGCCGCCTCGCGGCGGCCGGCCTGCCGGCCTATGCGTGGTATGACGCGTTGTGGGGGCTCGAAAGCGGGCCCGACGGCACGCGCCGCATGCACGAACTCGCCGACGTGCTCGCGATCGAGCGCTACAACCTCACGCGGCTGATCGACCGGCTCGAACAGGAGGGGCTCGTCACGCGCGCCCGTTCGGCGGACGACGGCCGCGCCGCGTTTGCGAGCATCACCGACAAGGGGCGGACGCTGCGCAAGAAGATGTGGAAGGTGTACCAGTCGACGGTCGCGGAACTCTTCCTCGATCAGTTCGGCAGCAAGGAACAGGCGGCGATGGCCGCCGCGCTCGACCGTGCGATCGCCGCCGCGCGCGAGGCCGGAGCCGACGCGAAGTAGCGGTAGCCGGCCCGCACGTCAGCCGCTCGCATGACGGCGCATCGCCCGCGCGGCCCAGTCGGCCGGCACCCAGCCATCGTCGGCCAGCAGGCGAAGCGCGACCGCGGCGATCCAGTGTGCATTCGGCGCGCGCGTGCCGGCACCGGCGCCCGGGCCGGCGGAGTCCGCGCCGAGCGCCGCGAAGCGGGCCGGGACGAACGCGCCGAGCTGCGCGGCGACGTGCCGCGCATAGCCTGTCACCGCGAGCACCGGCGTGCGGCTGTTACCGATGCATCGGCGCACATGCGCGATGCGCGGTTCGTCGTACGGGTGCAGCAGGTTCCACCGGTCGGCTGCGTAACCGTCGCGGGCGAGCTGCGTGTAGCTCGGGCAACTCCAGATCGTCGAGTCGATACGCCATTCGTCGCGCAGCAGATCGGCTGCTTTCATGACTTCCGCGAGCGTGCTGCCCGCGCCGCACAGCCGGATCTGCGCAGCCGCGCCGGCCGCCGCGCGCCGGCCGGCCCGCACCATGCCGCTGAACGCGTCGCGGGCCGCCGTGGCCGACAGCGGTTTCGCATCGGGGACGAGATCGTCGTGGCTCGCGAGGTAACAGAATCCCGGCTGGCCGGCGACATAGAGCGCGCGCAGCGCGTGGCGCAGGATCGCAATCGCCTCATGGCCCGACGCCGGATCGTACGGCGTGCACGCGGTGTTCGCGGCCAGCCAGTGGGGGACGTCGGGCGTCACGCCTTTCGGCCAGGATGACGCGACCGTTTCGGCATCGTTGACGAAGATCCCGCGATCGACGGTTTCGGCCGACGCCAGCCGCAGCCGGTCGGTCGCGCGCGCATGCAGCAGGTACAGCAGTGGTTTCTCGAACCGCTTGCGCGCATCGAGAAACCGCAGCGGCCACGCGCTGATGCGGCGATGTGCGTCGGTGTCCGCAGACGGTTCCCGCGCATCGGCACGCACGATCCATACGCGTTCCGATGTCGCGGCATCGCGCTCGAGGCAATCGGCGGCGGTGCGCATCGCGCCGAGCGGCGACACCGCGCGGCCACCCGGCGCGAGCCGTTGCGTCAGCAGCGTTTCGAGGCAGGCCGCCGCGGCGCGGCGGGTGTCGGGTGTCCGCACGGGCGGACCGGATCGCGCAGTCTGCATGTCCCTCCTTCGAGTACTGGCATGTCGCCGGGGCTGTCGATTCCGGCATAGGATTGCAATTGCAACGATTGTAGTTGCAACGATAACCGGAAGACAAGGACCGACATGACCTCGACGCATCCCCTCACGTTCCATACGGCCGACACGCCGAACGGACACAAGATCGCCATTTACCTGGAAGAGGCCGGGCTCGCCTACGACCGCGTGCACGTGAATCTGTCCGCCGGCGAACAGCGCAGCCCGGCGTTCCTCGCGATCAACCCCAACGGCAAGATCCCGGCCATCGTCGACCACGACACCGGGCTGACCGTGTTCGAATCCGGCGCGATCCTGAGCTATCTCGCCGCGAAGACGGGCGTTCTGCAGCCTGACACGCTGGCCGAGCACACGGCCGTCCAGCAATGGCTGCACTTCCAGATCGGCGGGATCGGGCCGATGCTCGGCCAGCTCTGGTGGTTCCTGCATGCCTCGACGACGGTCAATGCGCAAGCGCTCGAGCGTTACCGGAACGAGGCGCGGCGCCTCTATGGCGTCGTGAATGGCCGTTTGGCGGAATCGGCGTATCTCGCGTCGCCGCGGTATTCGATCGCCGACATCGCCGCGTTTCCATGGCTGCGCGCGGCGCCCGAACTCGATCTCGATCTGGCCGACTACCCGCACGTCGAGCGCTGGCTCGCCGGCATCGAGGCGCGGCAAGCCGTTCAGCGGGGCCTGGTCGCATGCCGCGCGCCGGCGGCGGAGGGCGCGCACTGACCTCGCATCGCCCGCGCCGTACGGATGGCGCGGGCGCCGGCCGCTGGCCTGCCGGGAAACATTGTTCTCCTTCGTCGTAAACGTCTCGAATGCGTGATATTTGCGCCGCGCGATCCGGTTTAGAGTGGCCGCGAATCGATGACGATGTGTCGTATCGCCGCAGTCCCGGGCGGTACAGACGCACCAGAGGAGTGGGAGACAAATGAGTGAAGGCAGGATTACGCAGGTCGAGTCGTTCGGTTTCGAGCGCATTCCCGATGCATCGCGCTATGCGCGGCCGATCGATCTGTTCAGGTTGCTGTTCGGCGGCTGCAATACTTTTTCCACATCGGTGCTCGGCAGTTTTCCCGTGCTGGTCGGGCTGTCGTTCAAGGCGGGTGTCTGCGCGATCGTGCTCGGCGTGCTCGCCGGCACCTGCATCCTCGCGCCGATGAGCCTGTTCGGCCCGCGCAACGGCACGAGCGACCCCGTGTCGTCCGGCGCGCATTTCGGCATCCACGGCCGGATCGTCGGCTCGTTCCTCGCGCTGCTCACGTCGATCGCATTCTTCTCGCTCGCGGTGTGGAGCTCGGGCGACGCGCTCGTCGGCGGCGCGCACGACATGGTCGGCGTGCCGGTCAACGGCTTCACGCTCGGCGCGGCGTACATGGTGTTCGCGGTACTCGTGCTGATCGTCTGCATCTACGGCTTTCGCTTCATGCTGTGGGTCAACAAGATCGCCGTGTGGGCGGCGAGCGTACTGTTCGTCGCGGGCCTGTTCGCGTTCGCCGGCCTGTTCGACACGCGCTACGCCGGCACGGTGCAGCAGGGCAGCGCGGGCTTCTGGGCCGCGTTCGTGGGCGCGGTGCTGGTGGCGCTGAGCAACCCGGTATCGTTCGCGTCGACGCTCGGCGACTGGGCGCGCTACATCCCGCGGCACACGCCGAAGCATCGCGTGATGGGCGCCGTGTTCGCCGCGCAGATCGCGACCTTCGTGCCGTTCTTCTTCGGCCTCGCGACCGCGACGATCATCGCGACGAAGGCGCCCGCGTTCATCGCGTCGAACGACTACGTCGGCGGGCTGCTTGCGATCTCGCCGCGCTGGTTCCTGCTGCCGATGTGCCTGATCGCGATCATCGGCGGGATGTCGACCGGCACGACGGCGCTGTACGGCACCGGCCTCGACGTGTCGAGCATGTTCCCGCGCCTGCTGAACCGCGTGCGTGCGACGCTGCTGATCGGCACGATAGCGATCGCGTTCATCTTCGTCGGCCGCTTCTGGTTCAACCTCGTCGAAAGCGTCGCGACGTTCTCGACGCTGATCGACACGTTCAGCTGCCCGTGGATGGCGATCATGGTGATCGGCTACGTGACGCGGCGCGGCTACTACCTTGCCGACGACCTGCAGGTGTTCAACCGCGGGCTGCGCGGCGGCCACTACTGGTTCACGCATGGATGGAACGTGCGCGCGATGGGGGCGTGGCTGCCGGCCGCGATCGTCGGGCTGTCGTTCGTGAACCTGCCGGGGCAGTTCGTCGGGCCGCTCGGCAACCTCGCGGGCGGACTCGATCTCAGCGTGCCGGTGTCGCTGGCGGTGGGCGGCGCGCTGTATTTCGTGCTGCTGACGCTGTATCCGGAACCGGATGGCGTGTACGGTCCGCGCGGGCGACGCTTCGTGCGGGGTAGTGGGCAGGCGGCGCGCGGCAATGGCGCGCCGGCGATCCAGCCGAAGGGGTAAGCGCGGCGCGTGGCGCGTGGCGCCGCAAATGACGATGCCGCCGCGCGGGAGAGCCGCCGGCGGCATCGCCGTTTTCGGGCGGGTGGGTGCCAGAGGGGGCGGTTGTACGGCGTGTTCATGCACGACGGCGCGCCGGCAGTTTCGGAGCGAGCCGTTGGGCGTCAAATAGCGACGGATGCGGCTGTCCCGCGGGCTGCCGCCGATCGATTCCGGCACGCAGGCAGGCCCCCCCCCGATACGGATGACGTGGTCGAACGCGTCGGCGCCGTCGCTTCCGTGACTTAGCAGGTCGCTATCATGGCGGCACGTAAGGTCGGCATGGGAGGTGACGGATGTTTTCAAGGTTGAAGAAGCTGCTCGACGGCGGGGCGGCGCAACAGGCCGCCGTGCCGCAAACGGACCGGCGGGCAGCCTGGTCGGGTGAATCGCTGGTGCAGCCGCGGCACGTGCTGTGCTTTCTCGGCGCTGAACGCGAACTGCGGCGCCTGCGCGATGCGACGAACGCGGCGATTGCCGAATTCGCAACGGGGTTCGGCGTCGACGACGCCTATTCCACCGCCGCGCCGGACGAGCGGATGAGCCGTTCGTTCGAGATTTGCCGCGACCGCGTCGAACCGGATGCGTGGACGCGGGCGGACGCCGAAGCCGTCGGCGCACATCAGTCGGTGCTGTACGTGCTCGGCCCGCGTATGACGCGGGACAATGCCGTGCGTGCGACGATCGGTGCGCTGTTCCTGGTCGATCGGCTGATCGATGCCGGCGCCGTGGCGGTCAAGGGCGAGAGCGCGGGCGTGGCGCACGGGCTGCACCGATGGCGAGAGCTGATTCGGATGGGCGCGGTCGCGACCGACCGCGACGACACGCTTGCGCAGAACCGGGTGTGCCGGCTGGCGTTCGCTCGGCGCCCGCTGGGATCGGACGGTTACTTCGAGAGCGTGGGCTTTCATCTGGTCGGCTTGCCGGACGTGCAGGTGCCGCGTTCGCGCGGAACCGATCGCGACTCCGTGGCCATCATGGATGCCGTGGCCGACGAGATCGTGCGACAGGGGATCGATGCGACGTTACACGCACGCGAGGCATTGCTGGTCGACGACGGGTCTCACGACGAGGACGACTTCAAGTTCAATCCGTACGGGATCGTCCGGCTGTCGACGTGAAGAACGACGCGGGTCTCCAGGCCGGTTCCGCGGCAGCTCGACGGGGCTGATCGGCCCGGCCCCGGGCGTCGAGGCGATCGATCGGTTGCCGAGTCGGTTCGGGTATCGGGCGAACCGATGCTTAGCATCGCGGGCGGCGGCCTACCGCGGGCGCCGCCCCATCGTTACGCTTGGGCGATCATCCACTCTGTCCGGAAGGTCGACATGTCCCGGCTCGACTACAAGTTGCTCGGCCCCTGCCTGCTCGCGATCGCGATCGACGCGATGGGCTTCGGGCTCGTCTATCCGATGATGTCCGCGATCTTCAGCGATCCGCATGCGGGCATCCTGCCGGCCGGCGCCGGTGCGCATGCGCGCAATTTCTACCTCGGCCTCGGCTACGGGATCTACCCGTTGTGCATGTTCTTCGGCTCGTCGCTGATGGGCGACCTGTCCGATCGCTACGGTCGCCGCAGGATCCTGCTGCTGTGCTTGCTCGGCCTCGCGGCCGGCTATGCGATGATGGCGGCCGGCGCGTGGCACGCGAGCGTCGCGCTGCTGCTGGCCGGCCGCGGGCTCACCGGGCTCATGGCAGGCTGCCAGGGTATTGCGCAGGCGGCGATCACCGACCTGAGCACGCCGCAGAACAAGGCGTACAACATGAGCATCATGTCGCTCGCGTTCAGTGCGGGCGTGATCGTCGGCCCCGTGCTCGGCGGCGTGACGTCCGATCGCACGATTTCGCCGCTGTTCGATTACGGCACGCCGTTCGTGCTGGTCGCCGCGCTGTCGCTGGTCTGCGCGTTCTGGACCTTGGCGTCGTATCGCGATTCGGCCGCACCGCGCGGCGACACGCGCATCGATCCGCTGCTGCCGCTGCGGATCATCGGGGAGGCCGCGCGCCAGCGCAACGTCGCGTTCCTGTCGGTCGTGTTCTTCCTGATGCAGGTCGGCTACGGGCTCTACCTGCAGACCATCATGCTGTTGCTGCAGGCGAAATTCGGCTACACCAGTGCGCGGCTCGGGCTGTTCAGCGGCGTGATCGGCCTTTGCTTCGTGTTCGGGCTGTTGTTCGTCGTGCGGCGGATGCTGCGCGTGTGGCGCGTGGTCGATATCGCGAAGACGGGCCTGCTCGTCGCGGGTGTCGGCCAGGTCCTGTCCGCGCTGTTCCCGCACGAGCCGGTGCTGTGGGCGCTCGCGATGGTCGTCGGATGCTTCGACATGGTCGCGTACACGACGATGTATACGGCGTTCTCCGACGCGGTCAGCGAGGATCGGCAAGGCTGGGCGCTCGGCGTCGCGGGCTCGGTGATGGCCGTCGCGTGGGTCGTCACGGGCGCGCTCACGAACCTGCTGCCCGTGTTCGGCGAGATCGGCCTGCTGCTGGTCGGCGGCGCGGGCTTCCTGCTCAGCTTCGCGATGATGGTCGCGTATGGCCGCACGCAGCCGGGCGCGCGAACGGCCGCGCTGTCGTAGGCGGCTTGCACGTTGGCCCGATCCTGTCGGACGTTGTCCCGCGCACCGCTGTCGCGCCGGGGCGTGCGGCCCGACACTGGCGCCTCGCGTCCCGGGAGTATCCGGGCCGCGTACGGCGGCGCCGGCTGGCCCGGCGCGCCGTTCCTTCGACATGCCAACAGAGAGGGCGACCCATGCAACATCCGACCATCCGTACCCTGGCGGGCGCGAGCGCGCCGACATCGATCGACGCCGCCCGCACCGCGCTGCTGGTGATCGATTTCCAGAATGAATATTTCAGCGGCCGCCTGCCGATTCCGGAGGGGCCGCGCGCGCTGGGTAACGCGCAGCGCGTGATCGCGTTCGCCGATCGCGCGGGCATTCCGGTGTTTCACGTCCAGCACGTCGATGCGGCCGACGGTCCGATCTTCGCCGACGGCAGCGACGGCTTCCGCTTTCACGCGGACCTGCAGCCGGCGGCGCATCACACGGTGGTGAAGAAGACGTCGGTGAGCGTGTTCCCGACGACGGACATCGACGCGCGCCTGAAGGCGGCCGGTGTCGACACGCTGATCGTCACGGGCCTGATGACGCATGCATGCGTCGCCGGCGCGGCACGCGACGCGGTGCCGCTCGGCTACGCGGTGATCGTCGTCGACGACGCATGCGCGACGCGCGACCTCGACATCGCGGACGGCGGCACGGTATCGCACCGCGACCTCCATCGCGCGACGCTGGCCGCGCTGTCGGACACGTTCGGCGACGTGCTGACGACCGAGCAGGTGCTGGCGCTGGCCGTCGCCTGACGGCCGCATGGATGCGTGCTTCAGTCGGCCCGGCCCGGCGCGGCGTATACGACTTCGCCGCGGAAGCACGTCTCGATCACACGGGTTTGCGCGAACGTCTCGACGGGGTGCGCGAACGGATTGCGGTCGAGGATCGCGAAGCTCGCGTCCTTGCCCGCTTCGAGCGAACCCGTGCAGTCGTCGAAGCGCAGCGCATACGCGGTGTTCACCGTATAGGCCTCGAGCATCGTGAGCAGGTCGAGGCGTTCGTGCGGATTCCACGGCGGGCTGTCGGGCTGGTCGATCAGCAGGTGCGTGACGCCCGTCTGGATGATCTGCATCGGGTCCATCGTGCTGACCGACCAGTCGGAGCCGGCCGCGAGCATCGCGCCCGCGTTGCGCAGGCTGCGGAACGGATAGTTGCGCGCGGTGCGTTCCGCGCCGAGCAGGTCGCGGTAGAGCTGCTGCTGCTCCTCGCGCGCGGCCGTCCACAGCGTCTGCACGCTGGCGATCGCGCCGAGCCGGTTGAAGCGGCTCATGTCGGCCGGATCGACGAGCTGCAGGTGCGCGAGCTGCGCGCGGCGGTCGCGCATGCCGTTGCGGATCTGGACATATTCGAGCGCGTCGAGCGTCATGCGTACCGCACGGTCGGCGAGCGTGTGGAAGTGCAGGTCGAAGCCGGCCGTATCGGCAAGCAGGCAGATCTCGTTCAGTGCGTCCTGGCTCCACAGCGCGAGGCCGCAATCGTCGGTGCCGGCGTATGGCTCGAGCAGCGCGGCGGTCTTCGATTCGGGCACCCCGTCGACGAAGATCTTCACCGTATGCAGGCGCAGGTTGTCGCATTCGTACTCGCGACGCCATCTGGCGAAGCGCTCGATCTGTTCGCGCGGATCGCGGCGCGGGTTCGCATAGAGGCCCGCGCTCATGTATACCTTCAGCGTGCCCGCGCGCTGCGCGTCGGCATACGCGTTGAGCTCGGCCTCCTCGACGCGCGCGTCGAACCAGCCGGTGAGGCCGTAACCGTGCGCCATCGCGTGCGCTTTCGCGAGCGACTTCGGGTAGCCGGCCGGGCTCAGTTGCGGAATGATCGGGCACACGCGGTAGAACGCCGCTTCATGCACGACACCATTCGGCGCGCCGGATGCGTCGCGCTCGTACACGCCACCGGCCGGGTCGGGCGTATCGGCGTGGATGCCGGCCGCTTCGAGCCCTTTCGTGTTGAGGCAGCCGCTGTGCACGTCGAAGCCGACCACGAGCAGCGGCCTGTCGGGCACGATCCGGTCGAGCAGCTCGCGGGTCGGATACGCGCCGAATGCGGCCAGGTTGGCGCCGCCGAGATAGACCCACGGTTCGTTCGGCGTCGCATCGGCGCATGCGCGAATGCGCTGCAGGATCGCGTCGGGATCGTTGATGCCGGACAGGTCGAAGTCGCCGAGGATCTGGTGGCCTTCGAGCGGATGCACGTGGCCGTCGATGAGGCCCGGCAGCATCAGCCTGCCGGCCAGGTCGACGATGCGCGTCGCGGGGCCGGCCAGCGCGCGGATGTCGTCGTCGCGGCCGACAGCAACGATCTTGCCTTCTTTGGTGGCGAGCGCCTGCGCGAAGCGGCGTTGCGCATCGCCCGTGTAAAGCAGGCCGTTCAGATAGACGGCATCGGCGTGTTGCATGTGTCTCCTCCGGATGAGGGAAGGTTCGACGGGCGCACGTGTGCGGCGGACGGGCCGTGCGGCACGTCCGGTCGCGTGAACCCGGTCGGGTTTGAATGAGGTGCGGGGCGGCTAGGTGCCGGTGGTGCGCGGCAGGCGCGGCGAGGCGTCGTGGTGAAGGCCGGCCCCGGCGCGAGCGTCACGCCGATCGCGCCACCGGGTCAGAATCGGAGGATCGATGGGTGACGCGCGCGCGGCCGTGCGGGCCGGCGTCCATCCGGTATTCGGCATGCCGTGTCTCCGTGATATCCGACGCGTTCCGGTCGTCGGGTGAGTCAGATACTAGGAGCGGGGCGGCCGGCTGTCTGTCATCGTTTTGAGGACAACGCGCGACAAAGGCGGCGGGGGCGAGACGGATTGACGCGATGCGGAGGGGGCATCTATTGACCGCGGTCCTCCGGCGGTTCCTCTTCGGTCACGCACCACGCGAACAGCCCGGCCCGGTTCGCCACGCCGAGCTTCGCGAGCGCGCGCCCGAGATAGGTGCGCACGCTGCTCGGCTTGAGCGCGAGCGTCTCTGCGATCTGCGGGACGGGCCGGCCTTGCAGCACCGCGCGGCACACGAGCCGCTCGCGCTGCGACAGCGCCGCGCCGCTAGCCGACAGGCGCTGCTCGAAGCGCTGCAGCAGCGCGCCGTCGTCCGAGCGCGGCGTCAGGCGGGCGAGCCGTGCATGCTGGATCAGGAGCGGCAGCACGAAATCGCCGAGCTGCCGCAGCAGCGCCAGCTCGGCCAGCGTATAGGACGGCTGGCCGCGCCGGCGGAACAGCGAGAACGCATAGACATAGTCGCGCTCGCTGCCGAGCAGCGTGCAGTCTTCGCCGAGATCGCCGAGCGCGAAATGGCGGCCGTATTCGGTTGCCGTATCGATGTCCTCGTTGCACGAGAACACGAGCTGCGAATCGGTGGCGCGCTCGATATGCGGGAGCAGCGTGTCGGTGCGCCAGTCGCCCTGGGTGTACAGGTCGAGCGCGTGGCGCGTGCCGTCGGGATCGTCGCCGCCCGCGAAGAACAGCACGTCGACGCTGTCGATCGACTGCGACGGCGCATCGCGACGGTAGCGTGTCGCGACGCTGTAATGGGACTGCGGATCGACGGTTTCGCGCAGCCACGCCCAGAGCCGGGCGGGAAACTGCGGACTGCCGAGGCTGGCGACCAGGTCGCCGGCATTGCTGAGGGAAATATGGGCGGGGCTCATCGTTGACACCGTCTTCGCGAACGGCCGTCCGTGCCGGCCGTGCTTCGCTTGCGACGGCACGCCGGCGGCGCGGCGGCTGGCGGTGCGGTCATGCGGGACGGAGGCCGGCGCGGCGGCGAAGCTCGATTGTAGGGGACTTCGCCGGCGCGGGGCATCCGCGCTTGCCAGACGGTCGGTCGTCCGTCGACGGATGGTGTGCATCGTGGCGCACCAAGCGCCGGCCGCGCGCGTCAGAACATCGTGTTCGCGTTCGCGGACTTTTCCGGTACCGGCTGGATCACGTCCCAGTGTTCGACGATCTTGCCGTCCTTTACGCGGAAGATGTCGACGACCGCTTCGCCGCGGTCGCCCGGGCGCTCCGTTGCATGCACGTGCAGGTAGACGAGGTCGCCGTCGGTTGCGCTGCGCACGATGCGGGCGCGCGAAGCCGGGTTCTTCTGGAACGCGCCGACGAAGTACGACACGAACGGCTTCTTGCCGTCCGGCACGTGCGGGTTGTGCTGCTTGTAGTCGTCCGCGACGACGGCGGCGGCTTCGACGGCTTCGTGCCTGTTGAAGAAGCGGTCGTAGAACGTCAGCACGAGCTGGCGGTTGGCTTCCTCGGCGGCCAGGTCGCGCGTGGCCGGGCCGGCGGCCAGCGCGGCCGTCGACGCGGCCAGCAGGACGAGCGCGGCAACGGCGCGAACGGAGGAGCGGAGCGATGACATGTTGCGGGTTCCTCGTCTGACGAAGCGTGGGTCGGTGCGCGATGCGCGACGGCGGGTCGAGCCTGCCGCGGCGATCGGCGTGCGACGGCGCATGGTTGCGGATACACGAGCCTTGTCGGCGCGAAGGATTCACGGCCCGGTGCGAACCGTCACGATGCTGGTTGGGCGAGGCCCGCGCGCCGTCGTCATGCTTCGTTGAACTGGCGAATCCGCGCGGCCGTCGGTCGCTCGAATGGTACAGTTGCCGCGAACCCGTCACAAGAAGTCAGCGCGGTGTGAACAGGTCACACCGCGCTGACCATGCATTGCCCTTGAAAGAGAATCCAGTTATGTCGTTTCCGCCCGCCGATGAACCCGTCGAACTCGATCAGCCGTGCCCGATCCGCGATGTGCTCGATCGCATCGGCGACCAGTGGAGCCTGCTCGTACTCGAAGCGCTGTCCGGCGGGACGATGCGTTTCAACGAACTCGGCCGTACGATCGGCGATGTGTCGAACCAGATGCTGTCGCGCACGCTCAAGCGGCTCGAGCAGGACGGCTTCGTCAGTCGCACGTTGTACGCAGAAGTGCCGCCGCGTGTCGAATATGCGCTGACCGATCTCGGGCGTTCGTTCCTGACGCCGATGCAGGCAATGATCCGGTGGGCCGACGAACATCATCGCGCGATCTGCGTTGCGCGACGGCGTGCACGGGAGCTGGAGGGCGGCGGGCGCTGAGCGGGCGCGTGCGCCGTCTTGTCGCTGCGTGTTGTGCCGCGGATCGGTTGTGATGCGACGACGCGTGGCTTGATTGTCGGCGCATCGCCATTGCATGATTTCGTTATCCGAATGGTCTCGTCGGGTTGAGCGAGGGCGCTGATGCTCCGGTGTGTTTCATTCGGCCCGGATGCGGCAATGCGCTGGCGGCGCCCCGCTTGCAAGGGCAGGTACGGGGCGACCGCGACAGCGGACTTTCTCCGCCTGGCGGACGAAGGGTGCGGCAGGGTCCGCTCGAGGCGGGATGGTGCGCCGTAGATCAGCGAGCCATGTCGATGGCCGAGGTTGCGTGACCGGAAGCGTCGCCGCCGGTTTGCGCACCGGCTTTGGGGCGGGGTGGGGCTGGATTCGCGGGGCGCCAGCCGGGCGTCATGATTGTCGGGGCTGAACGGCACGGATTTGCCCGCGCCGCCCGGCCCGTGCCTGCCACCGGGCGGGCGCCGGATGGCTGCCTATCGCCAGGTGCCGTCGACGTAGATCCACACCTGTCCCTGGCGGCGCCAGTAGCCGGGTATCCATCGGCGCCCGGGGCGCCGTGCGACCCAGCGCCCCGGCACCCATATATAGCGGCCACGCTGCCAGCGCCAGTAGCCGTCCGTCCATATATAGCCGTGCGGCCGTGGCGGCGGCGGGCGGCGATCGTGCCGGGCGGCCGGCGGTGCGAAGCCCGGGCGGTCGGGATAGGGCGGCCCGCCGGGCACGCGATTCGGGCCGGACGGCCGGTATACGGGCGGAGCGGGCTGGGCCGAGGCGGCGCGGAGCCAGCCACCGGTGCCCATGAAGGCGGCGGTCAATCCGATGGCGCGTAACAACGAGCGTCGATTCATGGCGGTCCTGTTCTGTATTCGAGGCTGCCTTACATTAGCCTGCCAGTCGGCCGGCCGGGTTACGCGAGCGGTTAAGGCTGTTACCGCGTGTCACGGCAGGTGGGCGAACCCCGGCAGATCGAAGCCGGCCCTTCCGTATGGATGGCCCACGGATGGATGTGCCCCGGTGAACGCATGTCGTGCGCTGTTTACTGGCCGACGGATGCGTTTTAGGTGTCCGAGCCTGAAATTCGAGATCGGATTGGGTAAAATTTGCCGATTCCGGGGTGTCTCGCCGAATCCGTTTGTTGTTTCTATGCAACCGTCAAGACGATGACATGAAAGAATGGTGCGATGAAAGGCTCCAAAAAGCCCCCGTCAAGAAGTCAAAAACAAACATCAAAACAAATACTTATAACTCGGCCCTACTTTCATTATTTCTAGTTCTGGAAAAGCTTATTTCTTTATTTGCGGATCGCTCCCCTAGGGTACACCCCTAAACTCACGGTTCCCAAACGGGCAACTATCCGGGCGCCGCCAGCAGAATCGATGGCGCTCCCGGGCGGTTGCAGACCGTTTATGAACAAGGTCGCGAGACCTGCCTCTTTTTAGAAGGGAGCTCCACGAATGAACAAGACTCTGATCGTTGCAGCAGCTGCAGCATCGTTTGCTACCGTCGCTCACGCGCAAAGCAGCGTCACGCTGTACGGCGTGCTGGACGCAGGCATCACCTACACGAGCAACGTCCAGCCGGCACTCGGCCAAGCTGGCAAGTCGCGTTGGGCGATGGGTTCGGGCATTGACCAGAGCCGTTTCGGCCTGCGTGGCTCGGAAGACCTGGGTGGCGGCCTGAAGGCAATCTTCACGTTGGAAAGCGGCTTCAACATCGGTAACGGCAAGTTCGCGAACGGCAACGGCGGCATGTTCAACCGTCAAGCTTTCGTCGGCCTGTCGAGCCAGTACGGCACGGTCACGCTGGGTAAGCAGTATGACGCAACGCAAGACTACCTGGCGCCGCTGACGGCAACGGGCTCGTGGGGCGGCACGTACTTCGCGCACCCGCTGAACCTCGACCGTCTGAGCACGAACGGTGATGTCGCTCAGAACAACACGATCAAGTTCACGAGCGCGAACTACGCTGGCCTGCAATTCGGCGGCACGTACTCGTTCTCGAACAACACGAACTTCGGCAACAACCGTGCATACAGCGCAGGCGTTGCATACCAGTTCCAAGGCCTGAAGCTGGCTGGTGCATACTCGCAAGCGAACCTGGGTGACGGCACGAACGCAAACGGCGCAACGTCGTCGGCAATCGGTGGCATCGCTAGCCAAGGCCGCGTCCGCACGTACGGCGCTGCTGCTGGTTACGCATTCGGCCCGGCACAAGTCGGCGCTGCATGGACGCAAGCGCGTCTCGACAACAATGCTGTCGGTCTGGGCACGCTGCGCACCGACAACTACGAAGTCAACGCCAAGTACAACCTGACGCCGGCTCTCGGCCTGGGTGCTGCTTACACGTACACGAACGCGAAGATCAACAACGGCAGCACGCACTGGAACCAGTTCGGCCTGCAAGCTGACTACGCACTGTCGAAGCGCACGGACGTCTACGCACAAGCTGTGTACCAGCGTGCAGCGAAGAACGGCATCGGCGCGTCGATCTACAACGGCAACAACTTCAGCGACAACCTGCCGAGCTCGTCGATCAACCAAACCGCAGCAACGGTTGGTCTGCGTCACCGCTTCTAAGCGTGACGGCGGGGTAACCCGCATCGCAGCATCGAAAAAGGCGCCTTCGGGCGCCTTTTTTTCGTCTGCGGGATGTGATGGCGACGATTCGGATCGCCGGAATGCAAAAAAGCGAGGCATTGGCCTCGCTTTTTTGCATTCTGCGCCGGTGTCGAACTCGGCAGCCGGCTGCCGATGGTGTCAGCGCGTGTATTCGCCGTTGGCTTCCGGCTGGAACACGATTGCGGAGACCTTCATCAGCTTTTCGGCACCGCTCGGCTGCATCACCTTGACCATCTGGCCACGCTGGGTGCCCAGCAGGGCCATGCCGACGGGCGAGAAGACGTTCAGGCGGCCGAGTTCGAGATTGGCGGCATCCGGATAAACAATCGTCCAGGTGGCCTGTTCCTGGGTCGCCTCGTCGAGCAGCGTGATCTGCGAGTTCATCGTGACGACATTGGCCTTGATGGCATCGGGCTGGACGATGTCGGCACGCTCCAGCAGCGTGTCGAGCATGGTCTGGAAGCGCGGGTTGTGTTCGGCGTGCTTTTCGAGGCGAGCAACGTCGAGTTCGGTCAACTGGTAAAGGCGTTGTTTCATGGGAGTTCTCCAAATGATCGGCAAGGGCAGGCGTGGCGTGCCTATGGGGATCGCCCGGAGCCTGTCTGACCTGGCTCCGGGAGGAGACCGAGCCGTCAGATCAGGCGCCGGGCAGGGGCGAGCGGCACCTGGGCCGTGCGTCGAGCGAGGGGATGCGCCGGATGGCCGGCGCGCGCGCGCACGCCGGACGGGCCGGACGGCGAAACCGAAAAGGGCGTGAGCGCGTACATGGTGGATGGGATATCGACTGACGAATATAACCTTACGATTCTACAACACAACCTTCAGGATATGTCATTTGGCTGTCGGCATTTCGTCAGCGATTGTTGTGCAGATGAAGCAAGTTGCGACGATGTCACGCCGGATGTGCCGGCGATTTTTGTCAAAATCGCAACGCTGTATGTTCAAACTAAGGGTTTCCCCTTGGATGGACGAGAACTAAACTGGATTCCATCGCTTCAGACAGTCCTGCCGAGGCGACGCCAAAAGAGAACATACACCGGAGGTAAATCATGAAGTCGATCATCTACGCAGCTATCGCCGCATCCGTCCTTGCCGCACCGATCGCATCGTTTGCACAGTCCGAACAGGGGCTGACGCGCGACCAGGTCAAGGCCGAACTCGTACAACTCGAACAGAACGGCTACAAGCCGCTCGCGAGCGATTCGCAGTACCCGAACGACATCCAGGCAGCCGAACAACGGATCCAGCCGAACCAGCCGACGCTCGCGCAGGCCGACACGAGCGGCTACGGTGCAGTGGCGACGGGTGCCGGCCAGGCAGGCCGCCGCATCACGCATGACGCGCCGAACCCCGTGAACTCGGTCTACTTCGGCAACTAATCGAACGTCCCCGGTCTGCCCGAGCGCAGGATTCAATCGACGAGACGCGCGGCATGTGCCCGCGTCGTTCGCCCGCAGGAGCAGAACCTCCGTCGCCGCATGCCGGCGGCTTTCCGCCCAGACGCTGACGCGTTTGGGCCTTTTTCGCTGGGGCGGATCAGGTGGAAGCGACCGGTGTGCCGTGAATGTAGTGTTCGAGCTGGCTGATCGTGAACTGCTGATCGGCAATCACGCTCTTCACGAGGTCGCCGATCGAGATGAGCCCGACCAGCTTGCCGCCGTCGAGGACGGGCAGGTGGCGCATGCGGTGTTCGGTCATCAGCGCCATGCACTCGTCGGTGGATTGCGAGGGTTCGACGTAGCGCACCTTCGCCGTCATGATTTCCTCGACGCGGGTGGCTTTCGATGAGCGGTCCTGCAGGACGACCTTGCGCGCATAATCGCGCTCGGTGACGATGCCCGCGATGTCGTCGCCGTCCACCACCAGCAACGCGCCGATCCCCTTTTCCGCCATCAGCTTGATGGCGTCGTAGACGAGATCGGTCTTCGTGACGGTGTAGATCGTGCGGCCCGAATCCGGCTTGGCCTTGAGAATCTGCGCGACAGTCGTGCTCATTCGCTTTCTCCGTGTGCAGGTCGATACAGGGAAGGCAGGGCGTTGGTGCGCGACACCCGATAAGCCCAGTATAGCCGGGCAGCCAGTGGCAGTCGCGTGACGTTTCCAGATTAGCGGTAAACTCCGGTCACGCACTATCCACACAACTCCTACATTCCTGAACGTTTCGATTGAATTCATGATGTCTTCGCGTCCCCAATCGCCCACGCAGGGCAATGACCAGGCCGACGAGTGCGTGACCCTCGTCGCCACCGCGTCGCTGCCTACGCGCTACGGTACGTTCAAGTCATACGCGTTTCGCGTATCGGGCAGCGATGCCGAACATCTCGCGCTCGTGATGGGCGACGTCGCCGGCGAGCAGTCCGTGCTGACGCGCCTTCATTCCGAATGCCTGACCGGCGATGTATTCGGCTCGTACCGCTGCGACTGCGGCGAGCAGCTCGATCTCGCATTGCGCTACATCGCGGCGGAAGACCGCGGCGTGCTGCTGTACCTGCGCGGCCATGAAGGGCGCGGGATCGGCCTGAGCAACAAGATCCGCGCTTACGCGCTGCAGGAGCAGGGGCGCGACACCGTCGAGGCGAACCTCGACCTCGGCCTGCCCGACGACGCCCGCGAATACGATTCGGCCGCCGCCATCCTGCGGATCCTCGGCGTGACGTCGGTGCGGCTGATGAGCAACAACCCGGCGAAGTTCGATACGCTCGCGAAGCACGGTATACCCGTCTGCGAACGCGTGGCGCTTGCCGTGCCCGTGCGCGAGGAAAACGAGCGTTATATCCGCACGAAGCAGACGAAGTTCGGGCATTACTTCGAAGAAAACGAGTAATCGCCGCGGGCGCACCAGCGCCCGTATCTCGTCATTCGTTCACTGGATCGTCGCCGGCAAAGGCGACGATTTCCATCTCTCCTCCATCCGTTCCGCTTTCAGGTTTGTGGCGGCACTCGCGTCACGCGGCCCGAACGATCCGTCTCCCCTATGTCCATTCCGTCGAAGATCGAAACCGAGCGCCTGACGCTGCGTCGCTGGCGACCGGCGGATGTGGGCGCGTTGTCGGCGATGCATGAGGATCCGGACGTGACAGCATGGCTCGCGCGCGGCCCGATGTCAGTTGACGAGGCGAGCGACGCCATCGCGCGCTTCGACGCGCATTTCCACGCACACGGTTTCGGCCCGTGGGCCGTCGAGCGCCGCGCCGACGCGATGCTGATCGGTGTGTGCGGCCTGTCGCACGAAGCGCGTGCAACGCATCCGATGGCGCCGTGCGTCGAGATCATATGGCGGCAGGCGCGTCACGCCTGGGGGCACGGCTACGCTGTCGAAGCCGCTGCCGCCGCACTGGCCGACGGGTTCGACCGGATCGGGCTTGGCGAGATCTTTGCGTGGACGGCAGACACCAACCTGCGATCACGGCACGTGATGCAGCGGCTCGGCATGCAGCGTCAGCCCGCGCGCGATTTCGACCATCCTGCGTTGCCTGAAGGACACCCGCTGCGTCGGCACGTCGTGTATGCCGCTCGCGCCGCCGGTCTGGCCGGCGCGTAACGGCTCACGCGTGATCGCCTGTCAGCGCCACGTGCCGTTCTGCAGCACGATCCGGTAGCCGTCGGCGTCCTCGAAAGTCTGGCCGGATATTTCCCAGAACGGATTGAACGACGTCACCGGCATGAAGCCATGTTCCGTGGCGCGCGCGCAGGCGGCTTCCCATTCTGGCCGATCGGGCAGGTAGAACACGATCAGGTCTTCGGGCGTCGGTGACGGGGCGATCGGGTGGTCGGGGCAGTGCGTGAATTCGAAGTGATAGTCGAGGCCGTCGCGCCCGAGCATCACGCCGGAAAATCCGTCGTGATCTTCAAAGCGCGCGAGGACGGACAACTCGAGGGCGTCGCGATACATGCGCTCGGTACGGGCGAGGTTGCTGACCGGGCGGGCAATGCGCAGATGGGCGTGCAAGATGGCCTCGGAGGCGAGTGGCGGGCTGGTCAATGATAAGCCGGCCGATCCGGATTGCGTGTGACGAACGGAGCGCGTGTCGGCGCGGGCCCATCGTATCGAACGATATGGGCACCTTCCGGCCAAACGAATCGAACCGTCGAACCTCGTCTCGTGAAAGGAAAAACATGACGCCCTCGATCAAACGCGTGCACCCCATTGCAGCCGGTGCCTGTCAGGACAACCTTCGGCGTCCTGTTTTCGCCTCGGTCTGTCGATCGATGGGCCGACGTGCCGATGCCGGGCGAGGGCGCGCAAATGGGTAAGCTCGATCTCCGTCGGCCGGTTACCGGCCCTTATCGGCAGTCGCGGTGGGCAGGCGTGCTCGAGGTTACCTTTGGATGGGTGGCCAAGGGGACGATGGTTCTGGTCGGACTCGGCATGGTCGCGTTAGCGGCCCTGACGGGCGACGTGGGTGCGCTGGCGGACCTGCCAACGACCAAAAAGGGTTGGTTGACCCTGCTGCTGGTCGTGTTCGCGTTGATCGTGCTGGTTATTGCGGTGCACCACTACTGGCCGTGGCTGCGTGGCGCGCGCCCGGCAGGTTAGGCGGGGCGGAGGGGGATGTGTCCCCGCAATTCGAGCGGGCAAGAAAAAGCCCGCTTCATTGAGCGGGCTGAATCCATGTTGGAGACATGAGGAGACAGACGTAAATTAAGGGAAAACCCG